>Ga0209474_10002853_pt1 | contig 15592 bp, 16 predicted proteins | sample GraSoiAngelo_145_FD_185902 | JGI IMG/M metagenome (GOLD analysis project Ga0209474, IMG submission 185902) | Grasslands soil microbial communities from the Angelo Coastal Reserve, California, USA - 14_1009_05_20cm (SPAdes) (version 2) | ecosystem: Environmental > Terrestrial > Soil > Grasslands...
GGCGTGGTCGAGATAGCGCTCGACGAGGGCGGCGTGGCCCTGGTCGTCGAGGGCGCGCCAGATCGCCACCGCCTTGGTCCAGAAACAACGGTTCGAGAAGCTGATCACGACAGGAGCGCCGGGCTGCAAGGCGCGTCGCACCTCGCGCAAGACCGTGACGGGCCGCTGCAAGTACTGGATCGAGACGCAGATCATCGCGGCGTCGAGGCTGGCATCGTCGAGCGGCAGCTTCGGGTCGCGGTTGAGGTTCTGGAGGAACCAGCGGCTGAGATGCGGGTTTGCGGCCAGCTCCTCGGGGTTCATGCCATGCCCGATGATCTCCCGATATGCGATGTCGGGCGGCAGGTGACTGACCCAGCTGCTCATCAGATCGAGCAGCACGCCACCGGCCGGCAATATGGCGCCGCGCCGGCTCGTAGAACAGCGCGTCGTCGGTTTCGTCGATGCGGGCGAAGGCGCCGGGCGGGAGGCCGAGTTCGTTCTCCAGGGCATCAGCCATGACGGCGCTTCCTCTGCTGGAGCGGCAACAACTCGCTCAGGGTCACCGGGCGGAAATCGCGCACATCGGCGCCGACATCGAACTGGCGTGGCAAGGGCTTCAGCCGCCCATGGCTGTGGCCGTGCAAATTGATGCTGCCGCGGTCCATCGCCTTCCAGCGGCGAAACGGGTAATGGCACAGCACAAGATCGACCCCGTCGAGCTGCAATTCGGCGTAGCTCGCGATGCTGTCCCACCCCGCCGGCTGCGGCTGCGGATCGTTGTTGCCGAGCACCAGGTGCTTGCGGCCGTTGAGGCGCGGCAGGATTTCGGCGGCGTGAGCGATCGTGCGGGCAAAATCGCCGAGATGCCAGACCTCGTCGTCATTGCCGACCGCCGCGTTCCAGCGGGCGATCATCCCGGCATCCATATCCGCGACCGAGGCAAACGGGCGCGGGTACAAATTCAGCACGCGGTGGTCGCCGAAATGCGTGTCGCTGATGAAAAAGACCGTCATCGGCTGCCGACCCGAGAATTTTTCAACCTGCGGCGGAGTGACGCAGGCTCAAACGAGTTCTATACTAATACGTGATGGCGGGTCGCGGCTGCTGCGGTGACCGGCAGCCGGATTGCAGGTCGGCCACCAGGCGGCCCGCGGCCCCCGAACTCGGTTCGGGAGGATACGGCGATGCATATCCGAAATCCCGTTGAGTGGAGCGTGGATCAGCTGAGGCTCGCCGGCCACGCCGTCGAGTCGATAGGGCAGCACCGGCGCGGAATGGACATGCCAGCGCCCGCAGTGCGGCGGATCGGGTATGCCGATATTCGGGATGCGCTGGCGAAGGGGCTCGAGGATTTTGCGGCATTCCGCACCGATGTGGCCTCGCTGTGCGTGATCTATCCGCTGGCCGGGCTCGTGCTGGCCCGGCTCGCCTTTGGCTACGATCTGCTGCCGCTGGTCTTCCCGCTGGTCTCCGGTTTTGCGCTGATCGGCCCGATTGCCGCGGTCGGGCTCTATGAGATGAGCCGGCGGCGCGAGCAGACCGGCGACGGCAGCTGGGCCGACGCCTTCGATCTGTTCCGTTCGCCGTCATTCGGCGCGATCGTGGGGTTGGGCGTCGTATTGCTGGCGCTGTTTCTGCTGTGGCTCGGCGCCGCGATGACGATCTACGACATGACCTTGGGGCCCGAGCCGCCGGCCTCGATCACCGGATTTGCCCGTGACGTGCTGACGACGGCACGCGGCTGGGCGATGATCGTGATCGGCATTGGCGTCGGCTTTCTGTTCGCCCTCTTGGCCTTCTCGATCAGCGTCGTGTCGTTCCCGCTCCTGATCGACCGCGAGGTCGGGATCGCGACGGCGGTCATGACCTCGCTGCGCGCGGTCATCGCCAACCCCGGCCCAATGGCGGTGTGGGGGCTGGTCGTCGCCGGTCTGCTGGTGCTCGGCTCGATCCCGGCGCTGCTCGGGCTGATCGTCGTAATGCCGACCCTGGGGCACGCGACCTGGCACCTCTACCGCAAGGTGGTCGCGCACTAGCGCGCGAACCGCCAGAACGGTTCCGCCCCCGCGTTCGCGGGGGAGGTGGCGAGCGACGCGAGCCGGAGGGGGCAAAAGGGCGCTGGTTCCGGGCCCCCTCCACCGTGCTTCGCACGGTCCCCCTCCCCCGCTTCGCAGGGGAGGAACAAGAAACTCAGGCCGGGGGCGCCACCGTCAGGCGGCCGGCGGTGCCGTGGCGCTCGATCAGGCTGGCGACCAGACCGTTTTTCTTCGACTCCTCGACAAAGTCACGCAGGAAGGCAAAGCCGGCTGCGTTCTTCTTTGGCGTGCCGACCGCCTGCTGCACCGCGGTGAACTGTCCGTCGAGAATGCGCGATCCCGACAGCTTGGCGGCGACATCGATCAGCCCCGGGCGCAGCCCGGCATAAGCGTCCATCTTCTGATCGACGAAGGCCTTGATGGCGGTCTCGGCATTGTCGAACTGCAACAGCTCGCCCTTCTTGAAATTATTTTCGAGCCACAACCCGTAGGCGCTCCGGGCCGTGACGGCGACGCGCTTGCCGGGCTGGTCGACCTCGGAGACGGCGCGGATCGGCGAGCCCGCGGGCACCAGATAGGTCGCCTCGATCTCGCAATAGGCGGCGGTGAAGCTGATCACCGCGGCGCGCTGCGGTTCGGCGCCGATATTGCCGATATCCCACACGCCTTTCTCGGCATCATCGGCAATCTCGCCCGGCCGCGCATACGGCACGTATTTGACCGGAACGCCGAGCCGGGCGGCGATCGCCGCCGCCATGTCGGGCGAGACGCCCGAGGGGTCGCCGTTCGGGTCCTTGCCGGTGACCAACAGGAAATTCCCCATGTTGATCGCGGCGCGCAATACGCCGGTCGGGGCCAGCTCGGAGACGATTTGGGGCGAGGCTTGCACAGGCATCGGTGGGGGTCCCGCGGAAGTGAAAGGCGCAGCATCCTAGGGGAATTACCGATGCTGCGTCAGCCCGTTAATATGCCGCGGAACGGCAGACCAAAGCGGGAGGGAGCGATGCCGGATATCGAGGTGAAAACCGTCAACCTGCTGGGCCTGCCGGTGCCGTACGCCTATGCGGTCAAGGCGGGGCCGTGGATCTTCCTGACCGGCCACGAGGCGTTTGATTTCGAGGGCGGGATCCCGGAGGCCGTGACGGGGCCGCCGGGGTTTCCGCTGTTCGGGCGATCCCGCAGCCGCCGGGAGGGCGATTTCATCCTGCAGCGGATGCGGCATATCCTGCGGGAATTCGGGTCCGAGCTGAGCCGGGCCGTGCGGCTCGACCAGTACTATCCGAACCCGGAAGCGGTCGCCGCCTACCATCTGGCTCGGCACGCCGAGTTCGGCGACTACATCCCGCCCTCCACCTCGGTCGTCATGGAGCGCTGCTTCGCCGCCGAAACGACGATCTCGACCTCGCTGATCGCGGTGGCCGCCGAGGCGGGGCACGAGATCCGCAAGATCCACCCGCCGGGGGTCGCCTCGGCGCCGACCTCGGGGTTTGTGCCGGCCGTCGTGTGCGACGATTTCGTGTTTGTCGCCGGCCAGATGGCGCACAACCCCGGGCAGGGGCTCGACCCGCGGGCGCATGTGCCGGAGCATTCGGCCTGGGCCGGCATCGAGATCCGCAAGCAGACCGAATTCCTGATCGAGCACAAGCTGAAGCCGGCGCTTGAGGCGGCGGGATCGTCGCTCGACCGCTCGGTGAAGGCGCAGGTGTATCTCGCGCGGATCGAGGATCTGCCGGATTTCATCGACGTTTGGAACGGGCATTACGCGAACATCCCCTGCGCGTTGACCGTGGTGCCGACCAAATCCTTTGCGACGGTCGGCGGCATCATCGAGATCAATCTGCTGGCGCTGACCAATACCGCGCGGCGCGAGAAGCAGCTCATCACGGCGGATGTGCCCGAGATGGCGGCCTTCGGGCCGTGCGTCCGGGCCGGCGAATTTCTGCTGCCGTCGGGGCTGATGGCGATCGGGCGTGCCGGGCATATTGCCGGGAAGACGGTATCGCCGGGGTTCGACGGGCTGTCGCATGCCGGTTATGTGCAGGCGGCGGCGATTTACGATTATGCCGACGCGCTATGCCGGGCGGCCGGCACCTCGATGACGAATGTATTGCGGGCGCAGTATTTCGTGTCGGATATCAGCGCGTTTCCCGGCATCGGGATGGCGTGGAGCTCGCGTTTCGGCGCGCAGCCGCATCCCTTTGTCTGTGTCCAGACGCCGCGGACGATGCCGGCGCCCGACGCCGCGCTGATCGCCGATTTCTGGATTTATGCCGGCTAAACGCCTATATATGACCAACTAGATGGTCAGGAGAGCGGGATGAGAACCGTCAGTATTGCCGAGGCGAAGGCACATCTGAGCAAACTGGTCGATCAGGCTGAGGCCGGCGACCCGGTGTGCATCACGCGCCGGGGCAAGCCGGTCGCTCAAATCGTCGCCGCGGAAAGGAAGCGGAAGCCGATCGACACGGCGGCGCTCCGCGCGCTCACGCAGGGGATGACGCCTCAGAAGGAGAGCGCCGGCGAGTTCATGCGCCGCCTACGGGACACCGACCGTTACTGATGTTTTATCTCGACACGTCGGTGCTGGTCGCAGCGACAACGAATGAGCCGAGGACGATTGAGATCCTCGCTTGGTTTGATCTCCAGGTCGGCGAAGATCTTTCAATCAGCGACTGGGTAGTAACCGAGTTCTCTGCCGCGCTCTCTGTTAAATTGCGAACGAGGCAGATCAAGGCTGCGGAGCGGGTGGATGCGTTGGCGGCATTCGCCCGGCTTTGCGCCGGCGCCCTTGCCCTCCTGCCGGTGTCGAGATCGCAATTCCGGACGGCTGCCCGATTTGCCGATACGCACGCGTTGGGCTTACGCGGCTCCGACGCGCTACACCTCGCCGTCAGCGGTGATTACGGCGCTACTCTCTACACGCTCGACCGGCGGCTCAGCGAGGCAGGTGCGAGTCTGGGAGTGAAGACGGCGTTGCTTTGAGACGCTCATGCGGGAAGCGTCAGGTCAATCAGGCTGCTCGCGGCGCGGTCGAGCGTATCGAGGTGGCGGCAGGTGTCGATCAGCTCGGCGAATTGCGTTTCGGAGATCGCCAGGCCCGGCGCGATGCCGCGCATGCGGCGCACGTGCTCCTCGAAATCCCAGATGAATTCGCGGCCGGTGCCTTCCTTCGTGACGCTGCGGCCGTCCTTCGTGAAGATCGTGATGCGCGGGCCGAACAGGGTGCGGCGCACCGTCGGGATCAACGTCACGCGGCGCATCAGCTCGAGGACTTCCGGCGGGTCGGTTTCGCCGGGCCCGGGTTCGGCGCCGCGCAGCAGCGGATAGCCGCGGGTCACCGCACCATAGGCAGTGAAGTACTGCGTGCTGCCGGGCCGTGGCGGGATGTCGATGCCGCGGCTCGGGAAAGCTGGGCTCGGATATTCGGTCTCCAGCCAGTTCACCACCGCTTCGATGCGGTCGATGTCCTGGTATGTGATGTTGTGCTCTTCGCAGAGGCGTGCGGTGACGTCGACATGAGCGATGTTGTAGCCGGCGGTTGAATAGATGCGGTACAGCGTCTCGAGGAAGATCCAGTCGCGGCCGAGGTTTTTGGCGATGTCGTCCAGGCTGGCGCGGTTGTCGCCGGTGAAGCTGTACCGCAGCAGGCCCTGATTGTTGCCGGCGTAGGAATGATAGAAGCCGGCCTCGCCTTCCAATGTGGTCTCGCCGCCCGGGGTGCCGTGCCTTGCCATCGCGACCGCGAGCAGCGCGTTGCGCACCGCGCCGCCTTCGCGCAATGAGCGGCCGCCGCTGCGCGCGCCTTCCAGGTTGCCGGAAGCGAGGTTGACGCATTGCGCGATTGCGCCGTTGATCTGGTCGGCATCGAGCCCGCCGATCTTGGCGGCGGCGATCGCGGCGCCGAAAATGCCGAACACCGGACCCGAGTGAAAGCCGCGCGACATGACGGTCGGGATGAACTCGGCGGCCATCCGCTCCATGACTTCGTAACCAGCCGCGACACCGGTCAGGAAGTCCCGGCCGGAGCAGCCGGTCGTCTCGGCCGCGACGAGGGCGGCCGGCAGGATCGCGACGCCGGGATGGGTCAGCATGCGGAAGGTGTCCCATTTGCCGCCGGCGAAGATCGTTTCGGCGTTGACGAAGGCGGCGCCGGATTTGGTGAGCTTCGCGCCGAAGCACAGCACGGTGGCGGCCCCTCCCCCGCCCGCCTCTTCCTCCTGCATCAGGGCGAGCGCCTGGCGGGCCGCCGGGAAGTCGCGGCCGACCAGGGCCGAACAAAGCGCCTGCAACGTGACGCCCTTGGCGCGATCGACGACCCTGGCGGGTAGATCGTCATAGCGCAGGTCGGCGACAAAGGAGGCGAGATCTCGGCTCAACGACATCGGCGGACTCCTCAGAGGAGGGCAAGAATATGCTGCATCATCAGCGTGCGTCCTTCGACACGCGCTGCAGCTGCGCCGCAGCGCTGCTCAGGATGAGGTGTATTGTTGATGGCCGTAAAGGAATTACCTCATCCTGAGCGCGAGCGCAGCGAGCAGTCGAAGGACGCACCGCGTCGATGCAGTTTCGCGGTGAAAAAGCACAAGCTCAGATTTTGATTACGACTTTGCCGACGTGGCGGTCGGCTTCGACATGGGCCTGCGCGGTGGCGAGATCGGCCAGCGGGAACGTGCGGTCGATGATCGGCCGGATTTTGCCGTCGCTCAAGGCGGGCATCAGATCGGCGATGAAGCGGCGCATCGACTCGGCGCGTTGCGCCGAGCTGCGCAAGCGGTTGCTGACGCCGTAGAGGTGCAGGCGGTATTCGGCGAGGCGATCGACGTTCAGCTCGCCCTTCAGGACGCCGCTCATCCGGCCGATCGTCACGTAGCGGCCGCCGACCGCCATCGCCTCGATACACGGCGCGAGGACGTCGCCGCCGATATTGTCGACAATCATGTCGACCCCCTTCTCGCCAACGACCGGTGCAATCGCGGCGCCGAACCCCTCGCTGCCGGTGACCACGCCGATGTCGAGCCCATAGGGCTTCAGCTTTTCGAGCTTGTCGGCCGAACGCGAGGTGCCGATCACGCGGGCGCCGAGATATTTGCCGAGCACCAGCGCCGTGACCCCGACGCCGGATGGGATCGCCGTCACCAGCAGGGTCTCGCCGGCTCGCAATTGGCCGCTGGCGAAGAGGCCGTCATGCACGACGACGAACACGACCGGGATGCAGGCCGCCTCCTCCCAGGACAGGCTCGCCGGCACCGGCATAACTTCGCGCGCGTCGAGCAGCGCGTATTCGGCGAAGCCGCCGGCGCAGCGTCCCATCGCGTGGTCGCCCGGCTTGAAGCCGGTGACGCCGACGCCGAGCTCGGCGATCTCGCCGGCCGCGTCGCCGCCGCCGACCCGCTCCTCGGGGGCGGGCTTGCCGGGCTGGGTGCGCAGATTGTGGAGGCGGCGGAACTCGGCGCGGTTGATCGAGGAGGCATGCACCCGCAGCAGCACATGGCCGGGCGGCACGGTCGGGCGCTGCACCTCGCGGATTTCCCAATGCCCGACCTCGGGGCCCGGGACCATGATGGCGGCTTGCATCTCTGCTCCCCTTTTTTAATTCGCGTCCCGGCGCAAGCCGGGACCCACTTGTCCGCCGCTCCGTCACCTCACCGGTGGGTCCCGGCTTTCGCCGGGACGCGGTGAATTATTCAGCCGCTTGCTTTTCCGGCGCGGCGAGATCGGTGCCGGCGGGCAGGTCGAACAGACCGGCGGGGAGCGTGTCGAAATAGGCCAGCACCTCGGCGGTCGGCACGACATCGGCGTATTTGGCGTGCATGTCGCAGAGGCTGACGGCGTGGCTGGCTTCGCTGCGGTCGAAGCAGCCCTCCTCGGCGAGGATCACGCGGTAGTTGAGGCTGAACGCGTCGACCGCGGTGGCGCGCACGCAGCCCGACGTCGTCGTGCCGGTGACCACGACGCTGTCGCAGCCAAGGAGCGTCAGATAGGAGGCGAGATTGCTGCCGAAGAAGCCGGACGGCTTCTGTTTCCGGATCACGATGTCCTTCGGCCCCGGCGCGATCGGCGCGACGATCTCGTTGCCGTCGAGCGGCGGCGCATTTGTGCCGGGCGGGGGCGCCGCGCCGGTTTCGCCGGCCCGCGAGCTCTTCCAGCTCCAGCTGCCGCGATCCCATTTGTCGGGCCGCCCTTCGCCGGTCGTGTAGATGACCGGAATACCCTTGGCGCGCGCCTTGTCGATCATCGGTTTGATGTAATCGAGCGCGACCCAGGCATCCTCGCCGCAGGAGGTGCGCCAGCGCTTTATCGAGTCGAGGATCGGCTCGGGGCGCTCGCCGCAGAACGCCCAGTTGACGTCGATGACCAGCAGCGCCGGGCGCTTGCCGAAACCGGCGCGGGCGCCGAACCCGCCGGCGGCGAACACCGCCTTGTCGCGCTCGGTCAGAAACTTGTTCCAGACGGGCTCGCTCATGACGTGGCTCCTCCTCGCGGGTTTTCCCGCATCCTAAATCCAGCCGTCCCAGATGGATACGGCTGACCTGCAAAGGTTCGGGAACGCGTCAGCCGGAACCAGACATTGAGCGCGCAGACATTGATGGCATCCATCATCCCGGGCTTGACCCGGGGATCCTCGGGTTTTTTCGTGGATGGCCGGGCCCGATCCCCGGATCAAGTCCCGGGGACGGCCATGACGATTCAGGGACGCCCTCTCGATCTCGACCGGGAGTATCCGCTGTTCTGATCCGAAAAATGAAGATGCGCTCTCAAGTCACTGTAATAACTTGCTTTCCGTCCAAAACCAGGGGAAAACAACAGCGGATAACAGGGACGGAATGGCGGGATAACAGCGAGCGATATCAGCGACAAAACTGCAACACATCGCCGCTCGATTCGCAACATGCCCGATACGCATCAGTTGCAGGGCGATTGCCGAGTATATAGGTTAGGTGGAGAGGGCGTGGCTGCTTCGTCAGCAAACACACGGGCCGAAACATCAATCCGGATTGCCTTATCCTGCTCTTACAGTAGCATATTAATCCGGATTTGTCAAGTTAAAAATTGCGATCTGAATGACAGACCTTGACGCCAAGAGGTTTGGCGGAATGCGCTCGCTTTTCCGCCCTACGGCTAAAGGGTCATTCCGGGCGGGCGCCGTAGCGGTGGACGTGATAGGGCGTGCGGGCGAGACCCGGGCAGTAGCTGCCGACGATCGGCTCCAGCGCCTCGTAAAGGCGGCGGTTGTCGGCGTTGGCGGCGGCGAGGCGCTCGCGCGCCGCGGCGACCCGGTCGCGCAGCCGTTCCATGTCGACGGTCAGGACGCGGCGGTTCTCGACCACCAGGCGGCCGGCGATCATGACGCTGTGCACGGCGTTGCCGTCTTCGCTGTGGACCAGCTGGTTGACCGGGTTGTTGAGCGGTAGCCAGTTCGGGTGGTCGAGATCGAGCATTACCAGATCGGCCTTGTAGCCGCGCGCGATGCGGCCGATGCGATCGCCAAAGCCGAGGGCGCGGGCGCTGCCCTGGGTCGCCGCCAGCGCGACCTCTCCGGTCGTCATCCAGCGCCGCCACTCCGGCCCCTGCACCTTGGAGACAAAGGAGGCGAGCCGCATCGCCTCGTACATGTTCTGATTGTCGGAGCAGTTGGCGCCATCGGTGCCGATGCCGAGATTGACGCAGGCGTCGAGCATCGCGCGGGCGTCGGCGAGACCGGCGCCAAGGCGCATGTTGCTGCCGGGGTTGTGCGCGATCGAGGCGCCGTGATCGCCGAGCCGCGCCATGTCGTCATTATCGAGCCAGACGCCATGCGCAACCGTGAATTGCGGCCCCAGGACGCCGAGCTCGTCGAGATGTGCGGTCAGGGTCTTGCCGTAGAGCCGCATGCCGGCGATCGCCTGCACCTTCGACTCCGCGACATGACTGTGCAGGCCGAGATCGAAGTCGCGGGCGATATTGACGCAGCCGAGGATGAAATCATCGGAGCAATGATGCGGGATCGTCGGCGCCACCGCCGGACGCACCCGGTCGCGGTCGAACGGCCAGTCCTGCAATGCTGCGCGGACGGCCGCCAACGTCGCGGCGCCGGGCGCCAGGCGCAATGCCGCGACCCGCTCGCGCAGCGGCTCGGGGAGCGCATCGTGGAGGCCGGGGATCGCCTCGTAAAAGGTGAGGTCGGCGACCATCGGCGCGATGACCGCGCGCATGCCGACCTCCTGATAGGCGGCCGCGACGCGGGCAATGCCGTCGCGGGTCGGCAACGGCAATTCGAGGAAGAGGTCGTAACAGGCGGTGCAGCCCTTCAGCACCATCTCGACAGCGCCGAGCTGGGCGGTCAGATGGATGTCGTCGGGGGCGCGGTTGCCGGTGATCCACGGCGCCGCGGTCAGCAGCAATTCGAGGGTCCAGCGGTCGCCCATGCCCTTCGCGAGATTGCCGTGCGCATGGGTGTGGGCGTTGACGAGGCCGGGATGGATCAATTTGCGCTCGGCCGAGATCGCGGTAGCACCCTCCGGCGCCGGGATGCCCGGCGGGCCGATCTCGCGGATCGTGTCATCCTCGATCAGGATGTCGGCGGGCTCGGCGGTGCCCTTGTCGATGTCGAGCACCCGCCCGCCGCGGATAATCGTGTGGGCCATCTCGTTCCTCCCTAGCTTATTCAATGACCTCGTCGGCGCGGGCGAGCAGCGCGGGCGGGATGTTTAGGCCAAGTGCCTTCGCGCTTTGCAAATTGATGACGAGTTCGAACTTCGAGGGTTGCAAAACCGGCAGATCGCCCGGTTTCGCGCCGTTCAGGATTTTACCGATGTAAACTCCGGCATCGCGCATGCTTTTCGCGAGGTCCGCCCCGTAGCTGATCAAACCGCCCGCATCGGTGAATTTGCGCCAGTCGTGGATTGCGGGGATCGAATGGTGCCGCGCCAATGAGCCGAGCTGTTCAGCGCGGCCGTAAAACAGCGGGTCGGCGCGAATTAACAGGGCCTCGATGTGCGATTGGGTGATTGTTTGGAATGCGGCATTAATTTCGGCCCCGCTGCTGCCGCTGACGATACGGAACTCCAAGCCCCTCGCGCGCGCCAGCTCTTGCTCTTTCGCGGGCAGGCTCTCTGGGGTGAGGGGCATCGTCGGATTGGTCGGATTCACAAGTACGCCGAAGGTTCGCGCCTCGGGCGCCAGTTCCGACAACAACTCAAGACGTTTCTGGTTGAGCTCGGGACCAAAGACCGTGAGTCCTGTGAGATTGCCGCCCGGGTGAGCCAAGCTGTCGACCAGCCCCCGCGCAACCGGGTCGACCCCAACGATGAATATGATCGGGATCGTAGCGCTGGCTTCGCTGGCCGCGCGCGCTCCCGGAACCCCGCCCGTAGAGAAAATCACATCCACTTTCCGCGCGACGAGTTCGGCGGCCAAGCCCGGCAGCCGGTCAAAATGTGTTTCCGCCCAGCGATATTCGATCGCGAGGTTGTGGCCGTGGACATAGCCGGTTTCGAGAAGACCTTGGCGAAACGATTCGAAATCGAAGTACGAGTCTCGCGAACCACCACTGAGGAAGCCGATCACCGGCGTCTTCTGCTGAGCAGGAACCTGTCTCGCGGCCACCGTTGCGCCGCCGAGAAGGGCAAGAAACTTACGCCGCCTCATCTGATCCGCCCTGCCTGGAGTTGTTCTCGCTCCAATTGCCGGAAACACTAGAACGCGCCATGGCCAGCCGTCACCAGCACATCTTTCGTGCGATCATTTTCTCGCTAATCGTTATCGGCTTGAGCGGGTGCGCCGAGCTGGGGCGGAATTGCGGGTTCGAGCGGCAGCCGGTCAAAGTGGCGGCCGATCGCGACGCCGGGCTGATCGATCCCACGGTTCGGGAAACGACGATCGCGGCGCTGACCACGATCCCGGCGCCGCGCGATCCGGAGGAGCGCTATGACAGGCGCTATATGCCGGTCGAGACAACAATTTGGCGGATACGGGCGACACTCCGGGACATCAGCTTTTTCGCGGAGGACGGCGATTACGATTTGATTCTCGCCGACGAAACGGGGCACACGATGATTGTCGAGGCGCCGGAGCCGCGCTGTGCAACCGGCAGCGCAGTGGCGGTGCAGATTGCCGATGTGCGGCGCCGGATCGCGGCGCGATTTCCCGCAGTCCCAGCCCGGCCCGGTATCCCGGTCACGCTGACCGGGGTCGGCTTTTTCGACATTATCCGCGGCTTTCCTGGGCAGGCGCCGAACGGTATCGAGTTGCACCCGATCCTCGCCATCGAGTGGCGGTAGGCCGACAACCGGTCAGTGGAATTTGACGACGTCGGGATTCGCGAACTCGCTGCGGATCACCGGCTCGTTGTCGCGCCAGGAGAGGTGAAAGTAGAGCGCGCCCACCTCGCTGTAGTTCTCGAAGGTGGCGGCTGATTCCTGCGCCTTCTGGTGCAGCCGGTCGGCCGCCGCCTGATCGCCTTCGAGCCGCTTTGCTTCCGACCATAAGCCATAGGCGGCGGAGCTATCCGGATTGGCCTGAAGCGCTAAGTCGAGCATCCGGTCGGCCCCCTTGAGATCATGCAATCCCATCCGGGCCGCACCCCAGGTCATGTAGGCGGTGGCGAGCAAAACCTTGTTGGCGGGTGGCGCGAGGCGGGTCAGCGCCGCCATTCGGTCGGCCGCCTTCTGGTATTCGTTGAACTGCATGTCGGTGAAGGCCGCATTGAGCGTTGGTCGGGTCCGCCGCCATGGCATCATCGAAGGCCTTGCGGGCGGCCGGCGTATCGTTGCGGAACAGCGCAACCAAACCGAGGATGTTATCGAGCAACGCCCGGTCAAAGCTGGTCGGCGTCGCCGGGAGCAAAGCCTTGGCGTTCTCGACCAAGGCGACGACGTCGGTGAAATCCTTGTCGGCTGCATGCTCTTGCAGGAGGTACAGCGCCGTCGAGTAAGGCGCCAGCTGCGAGGCGCCCCACAGCGCGCAGCGCCGCAGGAAACGCATCAGGCTTTCGCCGGGAGTGGGACTGATCACTTGGCTGAAAGTGCCGACCAAGTGGCTGCGACCCGCCACCAGCACATGCATTGTTCCATTCTCGACGAAGAGCCCGAAGCGGATGGTGTCCGGGTTGCCCCCCAGTTCGCGCTGCAGAGCGAAGGCGATATTCTGGGCATGGACAGCCTCGAACAGCGCCATGCCGAGACCCTGGTCGAGGCGCGAGCGAATCTCCGGCGGACGCACGACCGACGGCGTCGAGGTGATCTCGTCGAGCAAATCCTTGAACCGCGACACCAGCGTTTGCTCGTCGACAGAAATGGCCTCGATCTTCGGCGCGATGGCGACTTCGACACTGCCCGAATGCATAACGCTGTCAACGGCCAGGAGCCCAAGGCCGAACAACAAGGCAAAGGCCAACGTCGTCAATTCCATGCCGCCCCCTAAACGCCATAGGCCGACCGGGGCCGCGCCCCTGCCAACCTCTTAAGATCACTTTCCAGCCTGTGTCGCATTGGATCACGCGCCGGGTCTGATGCCGCAGTCGCCGCGACGGAATACTTCGGGCTCCCTTTCGCCTCATCGTAGAGGCGGCACGCAGCGCGTACAACCAACCTGACAGCGCCCTACCCAGCGCACCACGCGGCCTCTCATGCGTCGTTTCAGTGAAAAGTGACGCCCTTCGGGTTAGTGAACCTGTTCAGCGTCACCGGCTCGTTATCCGCCCAGGAGAGGTGGAAATAAAGCGCCGCGACCTCGCTGTAATTCTCCAGAGTGGCGGCGGATTCGTGCGCCAGCCGTTCGAGGCGCTCGGCGGCGCGATCGCCCGCGAGCTTCTTCGCTTCCGCCCAAAGACCCAGCGCGCTGGAGCTATCGGGATTGGCTGCCACCGCTTTTTCAAGCATGCGGTCGGCCCCCTTGATGTCACGCATCCCCATACGCGCGGCGCCCCAGGTCATGTACGCGGTGGCGAGAAGGACCTTGTTGGCGGGCGGCGCGAGCCGGATCAGCTCGGCCATGCGATCGGCCGCACGCTGGTAATCGTTGAATTGCAGATCGGTGAAGGCAGCGTTCAGAAACGGTACCGCATTGGTGGGATCAGCCGTCATCGCGTCATTGAACGCCTTACGCGCGGCCTTCGGATCGTTGCGGAACAGCGCGACGAGGCCGAGCACATTGTCGAGCAGCGCGCGGTCGAAGCTGATCGGCGTGGCGGGCAGCAGGCTTTTGGCATGCTCGACGAAGGTGACAAGATCAGCGAAGTCCTTGTCTGCCGCATGCTTCTGCAGGAGGTACAGGGCTGTCGAGTAGGGCGCCAGCTGCGAGCCGCCCCACAGAGCGCAACGGCGCACGAAGCCCATCAGATCTTCCCCCTTATTGGGGGTGATGATCTGGCTGAAATTGCCGATCAGGTGGCTCCGGCCGGTGACCAGCCCGTGCATCACGCCATTCTCGACGAAGAGCGCGAAGCGAATGCGATCAGGGTGGTAGCCCAACTCGCGCTGCAGCGCGAAAGCGACGTTCTGCGCATGGATGGCCTCGAACAGTGCCATGCCGAGGCCCTGGTCGGCCCGCGACCGGATCTCCTGCGGCCGCACGATCGAGGTCGTCGAGGTGATCTCGTCGAGCTGGTCCTTGAAGCGCGAGGCGAGCGTCTCCTTGTCGACCGAAATGTTCTCGACCTTCGGGGCGATTGCGACTTCAACCTCGACGCTGCCGGAACGCAAGACAGTGTCGGCGCCGAGCAGACCGAGACCGAGCACTACCGCCAAGGTCAGGCTCGTCAACTCCATGTCACTGCCTCGGCGCGTGTTTCAATGTGCTGCTGCATCGGATTTGCGTGCTTCAAGACGCACCCAGGCGCACGCCGGAGCGCTCCTCGGGAAACAGGGATATCATCTCTGGCATTAAAGAAACCTGATCCCGCGGAAACCGAGGAGCGGAAACGCCCCCTGCGGCTTCTCAGGACAACGGCGCCTCGGCGGGCGCAGGGGATTCATGCCAAAGCCGATGCCCAATTCGGCGGCGCGGCAAAACCCAGTTCCCCGGTATGTCCGTCAATCGGAAGCCGCGGAGAAGACGGCGGTGCGCAGTCCGGTCGGTTTGCCGTGATACCCGATCAGCTCGAAGCCGGGCGGCAGCGGCCCTTCGAAGGACATCTTCTTGCGCCCGGGAGCCGGGCTCGGGGCATTCGCCGTGGAATACCACCAATTGCCGAGCGCGCCCCCCGCCACCGCGCCGACCATCGTCGCGACCGGACCGGTCACGAAATAGTATCCGATAGCTCCGCCGGTGCAGGCGCCGAGCAGGGTCGGAAAGACCGCGCCGATCGACATCGATTGCGAGCCCTGTGCCGCCGCGTCGCGCGGCGCAAATCCGACCAGCGCCACAGCGACGGCAAGCACCGCGAGCTTCTTCATCCGAATCCCCCTTTGTTACGGACCAGGGCGCCGCTGCCGATCGGCGGCCCCGATCCCCTAATCCGAAGCCGCGGAGAACGTCGCGGTCCGCAAATTCTGCCGCAGCGCCGAATCATAGCCGATCAGCTGCACCGGCGGCGTCTCGGTCGAGAACATCTTTGTTTTGCCGCTCTGCACAGCCACGTCGCGGGCGGTCCCGGC
>Ga0209474_10002854_pt1 | contig 15571 bp, 12 predicted proteins | sample GraSoiAngelo_145_FD_185902 | JGI IMG/M metagenome (GOLD analysis project Ga0209474, IMG submission 185902) | Grasslands soil microbial communities from the Angelo Coastal Reserve, California, USA - 14_1009_05_20cm (SPAdes) (version 2) | ecosystem: Environmental > Terrestrial > Soil > Grasslands...
GCGTGATCGACGAGCGGCCGTATCAGGAAGCGGCCGCGCGCGCGCTCGGCCTCGAGCTCCAGCTGACCACGGTCGACACGGCGGCGTTCCCCGACGATCTCATGCGCCTCACCTGGTTCCAGGATCAGCCGGTGATCGGCGCCGCGCTGATCCCGATGTACCACGTCAGCCGGCTCGCCGCGCAGAGCGTGAAGGTGTGCCTCGGCGGCCAGGGCGCCGACGAAATCTTCGGCGGCTACGCGCGCTACGCGCTCGTGCACCCCGGGCGCGTCATCTCGTCGTGGCTCGCGCGGCGCGTGGACGGCGCCACCGAATCGGCCGCGCCGTCCTCGGATCACCATGTCACCGGCAACCTGATGAAGCAGCTGCTCGACGCGCGCAACGTGCGGCGCCTCGCGCGGCGGCTGCACGTCGGCGAATCGTGGAGCGGCCGCTACTTCGAGAACTTCGCGCACGTGCCGGAACGCGAGTGGCTGCGCGTGTTCCCCGACGCCGCCGTCGTCTCGCGCCGCGCGGCGCGCGCGCAGTTCGAGGCGACGATCGCCAGATCGCCGGCGCTGACGCCCGGCGACAAGATCCTGCACTGGGACATCCAGACCTATCTCACGGGGCTGTTCCAGCAGGACGACCGCATGAGCATGGCGAACAGCGTCGAGTCGCGCGTGCCGATGGCCGACCCGCGCATCGTCCGCTTCGCGCTGCACACGAATTTCGATCTCAAGCTGCGCGGCGGCGCCACCAAGTGGCTGCTGCGGCAGGCGGTGTCGGACGTGATCCCGCCCGCGGTCCTCAACCGCCGCAAGGTGGGATTCGACACGCCGGCCGAAGCGTGGATGCGCGGCCCGCACCGCGACTTCGTGCACGATCTGCTGCTCTCCGACGCCGCGCGGTCGCGCGGCTACTGGAGCGCCGCCGGCGTCGAGGCGGTGCTCGCGAACACGAGCTCGCCGTACTGGTTCGACATGGTGTGGAAGCTCGTGTCGATCGAAGCGTGGGCGGCCGGATTCCTCGATTCGAGCGCGGCGCGCCGCCGCCAGGAGCTGACCAGTGAGCGTGCGTGACGCGATGCAGGAGCTCGCCGAGCTCGGCCCGCGCGGCACGCTGTTCCGCGTCGGCTGGGAGCTGCGCGGGCGCACCGGCCTCACGATGACGGTCAAGGGCGCGGCGCCGCCCGAGACCGGCGAGGAGTGGACGCATCGGCTGCAGCTCGAGGATCCGATCGCGCTCGCGCGCGCGTTGCGGCCGCGGATCCCCGCCTACGATCTCGAGCGGCTGCGCACGCGCGCCGACCTCGCCGGCACGGGGCGCATCCGCTGCTTCGGGCGGTGGTTCGCCGACTTCGGCAACCCGATTGAGTGGCACCGCAGCCCGCTGACCGGCGGCATGTGGGACGCGCAGGCGCCGTGGTTCCGGGCGCTCGCCGACGAGCGGCCGGGCGACGTGAAAGTCTGCTGGGAGGTGGCGCGCTTCCCGCACGCGTACGAGCTGGCGCGCGCGGCGACGTTCTTTCCCGATCGCGCCGAACGCTACGCGGCGCTGCTGGCGCGGCACATCGAGCACTTCATCGAGTCGAATCCGGTCGGCTTCGGCATTCACTGGGCGTCGGGGCAGGAAGTCGGCTTCCGGCTGCTCGCGTGGGTCTTCGCGCTCGACGTCCTGCTGCTGCGCACGAAGGCGGGCGCGCACGCCGAGCGCGCCGTCGCGGCGGCGCTCGTCGAAGGCGCGCGCCATATCGAGCAGCACCTCGACTACGCGCGCATCGCCGTCTACAACAACCATCTGCTGTCGGAGGCCCTGGCGCTGTTCGCCGTCGGCGTGCTGCAGCAGGACGATCCGGACGCCGCGCGCTGGCGCGATCTCGGACGGCGGATCCTCGACCAGGAGGCGGAGCGGCAGTTCTATCCCGACGGCGGCTACATCCAGCAGTCGCACAACTATCACCGCGTCGCGCTGCAGGACTACCTGTGGGCGTACGCGTTCGCGCGCTCGCTCGGCGACCGGCCGTCGGACGTCTGGCTGCGCGCGCTCGATCGGTCGCTGGACTTCCTCGTCGCGCACCAGAATGCCGCCGACGGCCGGCTCCCGAACTACGGATCGAACGACGGCGCGCTGCCGAGCCCGCTGGCCACCTGCGACTTCTCCGACATGCGCCCGACGCTGCAGGCAGTGAGCGTGCTCGTGCGCGGTGAGCGGCTGTACGAGCCAGGGCCGTGGGACGAGCCGACGGCGTGGTTCCTCGGCGTGCGCGCGCTCGACGCGCCGCTGCGCAAGCCCGCGCGCCGCACGGTGTCGTTCGCGGCGACCGGCGCGCACGTCCTGCGCGGCGGCGATCCCGGCAGCTTCGCGACGTTCCGGTGCGGGACGCTGCGCGATCGGTTCTCGCAGATCGACATGCTGCACCTCGACGTGTGGTGGCGCGGGCTCAACGTGCTCGTCGACGCCGGCAGCTTCCAGTACAACGCCGCGCCCGAGTGGCACGAGCACTTCATGCGCACGGCGAGCCACAACACGATCGAGATCGACGGCCTCGATCAGATGAAGCACCATCGGCAGTTCAAGGTGATCTACTGGACGAAGGCCGCGCTGCAGCACTCGAGCGATTCGCCCCGCGCCGCGTTCGCCGAGGGCGAGCATTACGGCTATCGCCGTCATCCGGGCGCGGCGGTGCACCGGCGCTCGGTGATCTTCGTGAAGGACGATCTCTGGATCGTCGTCGATCGCATCGAGGGAACCGGCGTCCACGCGCTCCGGCTCCAGTGGCTCGGCGGCGTGTTCCCGTGGACCGCCGCCGCGAACGGCATGGACCTGTCCACGCCGAGCGGCCCGTTCACGGTTCGCGTCCTCGACGAGGACGGCAACGCCGCCGCGGCGACGGTTGCCGCGGGCGTCGCCGTCCCGCCGCGCGGCTGGCTGTCGCGCTACTACGGCGAAAAGGTGGCGGTGCCGTCGCTCGTCGTCGAACGCCGGACGGAGCTGCCGGCCACCTTCGTCAGCGTGCTGAGCGGCGCGCCGTACTCGGCGTCGCTCGCGAAGAACCGCTGGACGATCGAGCTCGAGAACGACCGCGTCGTGTTCGACATGGCCGGCGGCCGCATCGATCTCGACTCGGTGAGCATTCGATGAGAATCCTCGTCGTCCACCAGTACTACCTCGGCCCCGGCGAACCGGGCGGCTCGCGCTTCAACGAGCTCGCGCGGATGTGGACGCGAAGCGGCCATCACGTCACGGTGATCGCCGGCAATCTGAACTACGCGACGGGGAAGCCGACGGTGGACGGCGGACGCTGGGTGGTCCGGCACGAGGAAGAGGGCGTCGACGTCTGGCGGTGCCACGTGCCGTCCACCTATAACCGCGGCTATGCCGGGCGGATGTGGGCGTTCTTCGGCGCCGCGCTGTCCGCCTCCTGGGCGGCGCTTCGCGCGCCGCGGCCGGACGTCGTCATCGCGACCTCGCCGCCGCTCACCGCGGCGGTGCCCGGCTTCATCGCCGCGCGCTGGCGCTGGCGACCCGTGCCCTTCGTCTTCGAGATCCGCGACCTGTGGCCGGAGAGCGCGATCACGACGGGCGTCATCGGCCGCGGCAGCGCGATCGCGCGCCTGCTCTACGCGCTCGAGCGGTTCGCGTGCACGCGCGCCGACCTCGTGAACGTGCTGACGCCGGCCTTCGGCGACGACCTGAAGCGACGCGGCCTCGTCTCCGACGATCGCCTGCTGTTCGTGCCGAACGGCGCCGACGTCGACGCGTTCATGCCGGGGCCGCGCGACAATGACGTCCGCCGCGAGCTCGGGTGGGGCGGCCGGTTCGTCGCGCTGTACGCCGGCGCGCACGGCCGCGCCAACGCGCTCGGCCAGCTGCTCGACGCCGCCGAGCACCTTCGCCACCGCGCCGACATCGTCATCGCGACGGTCGGCGACGGTCCCGAGCGGCCGATGCTCGAGGCCGAGGCGCGGCGGCGCAATCTGACGAACGTGCAGTTCCTCGGCGCCGTCGGCAAGGAGCGGATGCCGGCGATCGTGAGCGCCGCCGACGTCGGGCTCGCGGTGCTCCAGAACAACCCGACGTTCCGCACGGTGTATCCGAACAAGGTCTTCGACTACATGGCGTGCGCGCGGCCGACGATTCTCGCGATCGACGGCATCGCGCGGCGCCTCGCGTGCGACGAGGCGAAGGCCGCCGTCTTCGTCGAGCCCGAAAACGGCGCCGCGATCGCCGACGCGATCCAGCGCCTCGCCGACAACCCTGAACTGGCGCGTGGGCTCGGCGAGCGCGGGCGGACGTGGGTCGTGGCGCACGCGGCGCGCGAAGCGCTCGCCAAGCAGTACCTCGGCGCGCTCGAGTCGCTCGCTCGCGGATCGTCGGCCTCGCCGGTCGCCGCCGCGCATTCCTAAGCTTATGTACCGCCGCTACCTGAAACGCATGCTCGATGTCTGGCTGGCGACGCTGGCGCTGGTCCTTCTCGCGCCGGTGATGCTCGTCACCGCGCTGGTCGTCCGCGTCTCGCTCGGCTCGCCGATTTTCTTCCGGCAGCAGCGGCCCGGGTTACGCGGCGTGCCGTTCACGATCCTGAAGTTCCGCACGATGCGCCACCTGGCCGGCGCGCAGCGCGACGAGGCGCGCCTGACGCCGATCGGCCGCCTGCTGCGATCGCTCAGTCTCGACGAGCTGCCCGAGCTCCTCAACGTAATCACGGGTGACATGAGCCTGGTCGGTCCGCGGCCGCTGCTCGTGCAATATCTCGATCGCTACACGCCCGAGCAGGCGCGCCGGCACGACGTGCGGCCCGGCATCACCGGCTGGGCACAGGTCAACGGCCGCAACGCCCTCACCTGGCCCGACAAATTCGCGCTCGACGTCTGGTACGTCGACCACGTGTCGTTCGCGCTCGACTGCCGGATCGTCTGGCTCACGCTCGGCGCGCTCGTGACGCGCCGCGGCATCGCGCAGCCCGGGCACGCGACCGCCGAAGAGTTCAAGGGCCAGACCGCGTCGTGACGCCGCCTCCGGTCGCGGTCTACGGCGGCGGCGGCTTCGCGCGCGAGGTCGCATGGCTCGCCGAAGCGTGCGGCCACACTGTGGTCTGCTTCATCGACGACGACGCGGCGAAAGTGGGCCGCACCTTGAACGACATCCGCGTGATATCGATTGACGAGGCGGCGGCGGCGTTCAAGGACGCGTACGTCGCGGCGGCGATCGGATCGCCGAAGACGCGCGAGACGGTCACGCGCCGCGCGGAGCAGCACGGGTTCCGCATCGCGACACTCGTCCACCCGCGGGTCGAGCGATCGCGTTGGATCACGCTCGGCGCCGGCGCGGTGGTCTGCGCCGGGAGCATCCTCACCACGAACATCACACTGGGCGAGCACGTGCAAATCAATCTGGACTGCACCGTCGGCCACGACGTCCGTATGGGCGACTTCGCGACGCTCGCGCCCGGCGTGCACGTGTCGGGATGGGTCACGGTGGGCCGGCGCGCCTACATCGGCACCGGCGCCTCGATCATCAACGGCACCGAGGATCGCCCGCTCGTCATCGGCGACGATGCGGTGGTCGGCGCCGGCGCGTGCGTGACGCGCTCGGTCGATCCGGGCGTGACCGTCGTCGGCGTGCCGGCGAAGCCGCTCGGAGGACGATGAGCCGCATTTATCTGTCGCCGCCAGACGTCGGCCCGGCCGAGCGCCAGCTGCTGCTCGACGCGTTCGACTCGAGGTGGATCGCGCCGCTCGGGCCGCACGTCGACGCGTTCGAGCGCGAGCTCGCCGCCGCGGTCGGCGTGCCGTACGCGGTAGCGCTGTCGAGCGGCACCGCCGCGCTGCACCTGGCGCTCATCGCGCTCGGCGTCGGCCGCGGCGACGAGGTCATCACCTCGACGATGACGTTCGCGGCGACCGCCAACGCGATCACCTACGTGGGCGCGGCGCCGGCGTTCGTGGACGTCTCGCCCGACACGTGGACGCTCGATCCCGATCTGCTCGAAGAAGATCTCGCCGCGCGCGCGCGCGCGGGGAAGCAGGCGGCCGCGGTCATCACCGTCGATCTCTACGGCCAGTGCGCCGACTACTCGCGCATCCTCGACATCTGCGCGCGCCACGGCGTGCCGGTGATCGAGGACGCCGCGGAAGCGCTCGGCGCGACCTGCGGCGGCCGCCGCGCCGGCGCGTTCGGCGAGTGCGCGGCCTTCTCGTTCAACGGCAACAAGATCATCACGACGAGCGGCGGCGGCATGCTCGTGTCGCACCGCCGCGACGTCGTCGAGCGCGCGCGCCATCTCGCGACGCAGGCGCGCGAGCCCGCCCCGCACTATCAGCACAACGACGTCGGCTTCAACTACCGCCTCAGCAACCTGCTCGCCGCGGTCGGCCGCGCGCAGCTCCAGGCGCTGCCCTCGAAGCTCGCGCGGCGCCGCGAGATCAATACCGTCTACCGCCGCGCGCTCGCCGCGCCGGGCATCGCGTTCATGCCCGAAGCGCCGTACGGCGCCGGCAACTGCTGGCTGACGTGCGTGCTCGTCTCGCCGGAGGAATTCGGCGCGACGCGCGAGGACGTCCGCCTCGAGCTCGAGGCGCGCGACATCGAGTCGCGGCCGCTCTGGAAGCCGATGCACCTGCAGCCGGCGTTCAGCCGCTGCGCCATCCGTGGTGGCGCGGTGTCCGAGCATGTGTTCGATGTGGGGCTCTGCCTGCCGAGCGGGTCGAGCCTCACGCCGTCGGAGCAATCCCGCGTCATCGATATGTTCCACGCGGCCTCGCGCGCCGCCGGCGCGTCGGTCCGAGGAGCGACCCATGGTTGAAATGCTCAGGCGCCTGCGCGGCTTCGCGCTGCGGTTCCACAGGCCGCTCGCGATCGGCCTGCAGGCGCTCATCGTCATCGCGTCGAACGCGTTCGCGTTCATGCTGCGGTTCGACGGCAAGCCGCCGGTCTGGGCGGTCGCGACGTTCTGGCAGATGCTGCCGTGGCTCGTCGGCATCCGCGCGCTCACCTTCATTCCGTTCCGTCTCTACGAAGGCCTCTGGCGGTATACGAGCGTCTACGACCTGCAGGCGCTCATCGGCGGCGTCGGCGTCAGCTCGGCGCTGTTCTACCTCCTCGCCCACACGCCGGTGGGGCCGGCGGTCTACCCGCGGTCGATCTACATCACCGACGCCTGCGTGCTCGTGCTGATGCTCGGCGGCGCGCGCATGGCGCGCCGCGTGTTCGCCGAGTTCGAGCGGATTCATCCGGGCAAGCGAATCCTCGTGTTCGGCGCCGGCGACGCGGCGGAGCGGATCGTGCGCGACATGAAAGCCAGCCGCGATCACTCCTATCAGCCGATCGGCTTCATCGACGACAACCTGACCAAGGTCGGACGGCGGATCCACGGCGTGGCGGTGCTCGGCACGCGGCAGGACGTCCCGAGCGTGATGAACGCGCACCGGCCGGACGAAGTGCTGATTGCGGTGCCGAGCGCCGACGCGGCGGCGCTGCGATCGATCGTGCGGATGTTCGAGCCGTTCGAGATCCCGATCAAGACGCTGCCGAACGTGCGCGACATCGTCGACGGCAACGTGAAGGTCGGGCAGATCCGCAGCCTGTCGCTCGAGGATTTGCTGGCGCGCGCGCCGGTCGGCCTCGATCCGGTGCCGGTGCGCCAGCTGATCGCCGGACGGCGCGTGATGGTGACGGGCGCGGGCGGCTCGATCGGATCCGAATTGTGCCGGCAGATCGCGCGGCTCCAGCCGGCGGCGCTCGTCATGTTCGAGCGCTACGAGAACAGCCTCCATCAGATCCGGATGGAGCTGCACGATCAGAATCCGTCGTACGGGCTGCACGCGAGGGTCGGCGACATCACCGATCCGTCGCGCCTCGGCGAGGTGCTGCGCGAGCACCGGCCGCACATCATCTTCCACGCGGCGGCGCACAAGCACGTGCCGCTCATGGAGGAAAACCCGTGCGAGGCCGTCAAGAACAACGTGCGCGGCACGCGGCTCCTCGCCGAGGCGGCGGAGATGAACGGCGTCCACCGCTTCATCCTGATCTCGACCGACAAGGCGGTGAACCCGACGAGCGTGATGGGCGCGTCGAAGCGCCTCGCCGAGCTCGTCGTCGAGATGCAGGCGCGCGGCAGCGGCACCTCCTTCTCCGTCGTCCGGTTCGGCAACGTCCTCGGCAGCAACGGCAGCGTCGTGCCGCGCTTCATGGAGCAGATCCGCAGGGGCGGGCCGGTGACGATCACGCATCCCGACATGCGCCGCTTCTTCATGCTGATCCCGGAAGCGGTGCAGCTCGTGCTGCACGCGGCGTCGCACGCGCGGAGCAACACCACCTACATGCTCGACATGGGCGAGCAGGTGAAGCTCGTCGACATGGTGCGCGACATGATCCGCCTGTCGGGCCTCGTGCTCGACGACATCAAGATCGAGTTCGTCGGCCTCCGGCCCGGCGAGAAGCTCTCGGAGGAGCTGATCGGCCCCGACGAAGAGGCCGAGCCGAGCGGCGTCGAAAAGGTCTTCTGCGTGCGCAGCCGCAAGCGCGCGGCGGAAGATTTCCTCGAGCGGATCGCCGCGCTCGAAGTGGCCGCGGCGATCGGCGATCGGCAGAAGGTCCTTGCAGAGATGAAGTCGCTCGTCGGCATGACGATGAGCGCCGCGCCGGCGGAGGACGAGACCCTCGTCCCGCCGGTGCCGGCCGCCGCCGTGACGCTCTACGCGTCGGCCAGCCCGGTGTGTCCGCATTGCGCGACGGGGCGGCTCGTGCGATCGCGGACGCGCACGCTCTCGGATCGCGTCCGCAAGCACTTCACCGCGCAGCGTCCGTTCCGCTGCGACACCTGCGAGTGGCGCGGATGGCTGCCGCTGCCGCGCGTCGGGCATCAGCCGTCGATGGAAGCGCAGGCGACGCCCGATCTCGCGAGGCTCGACTACGCGGCGGCCGCCGCGTCGCCGAACGCCGGCGACTATCGAGGCCGCTTCTCGCCGCGCGATCTGTCATGACCGTCGTGAAGTACCGCCCCGCCGCTCCCAGGCGGACGCTGACGCCGGCAATCGCGGCCGCCGCGCTGGCGCTCGTCGTGGCCGGCGTCGTCTGGGGCGCGTTTGCCTTCGGCGCCGTCTACCCGTGGGCGTACTGGCCGCTCGCGGCGTGCGCGCTCGCGGTCGGCGTCGTCGGCGTGAGCCTGCCGCGCTGCGCCGGCGCCGCCAGCCTCACCGGACTGCGGCTCATCGGCGGCGCGTTCGTGGTCTTCCTGATCGCCGCGGCCGTTCAGATCGTGCCGCTGCCGCTCGCGCAGCTCGCGAAGCTGTCGCCGGAGGCGTCGAGCGCGCTCTCGCGGCTGGACCTCGGCTTCGCCGGCGGCGCGTCGGATCGCCACGCGCTGTCGATCGCGCCCGCCAGGACGTGGACGGCGCTCGCGCTGTTCGCGTCGTTCGCGTTCCTCGTCGTCGGCTCGGCGCGCCTGCTCTCGATCCGCGGCGCGCGGCGAACGGCCGAGGCCATCGCGATCGTCGGCGTCTCGCTCGCGTTCGCGGCGATCGCGCAGATGCCGTTCGCGACCGGAAAGGTATACGGCGTGTGGACGCCGATCGACGGCGGCACGCCGTACGGGCCCTTCGTCAACAGGAATCATTTCGCCGGCTGGATGCTGATGGGGCTGCCGCTCACCTTCGGCCTGCTGTGCGCGATGCTGTCGCGCGCGATGCGCGGCGTGCGGCCCTACTGGCGCGATCGGCTGATGTGGCTCTCGACGCCCGACGCCAGCCTGATTCTGCTCACCGGCGCCGCGACGATCGTGATGGCGATCTCGCTCGTGCTGACGCTCTCGCTGTCGGGAATGGCGGCGCTGGCGGCCGCGATCGCGATCACTGCGGTGTGCGTGATTCGCCGCCGCTGGACGCGCGGCCGCACCGCGGCAGCCATTGCGTACCTCGCGCTGCTGTTCCTCGTCGCGTACGGGTGGGCCGGCTCCGACGTGATCGCGTCGCGGTTCGGCGAAAACGACTGGCACGAGCTCGACGCGCGGCGCGGCGCGTGGACCGATGCGCTCGACGTCAGCGCGCGCTTTCCGTTGACCGGCACCGGCCTCAACACCTACGGCGTCGCGACGATTCTCTACCAGCGCCACGATCTCGAGCACCACTACGAGCAGGCGCACAACGACTACCTGCAGCTCATGGCCGAAGGCGGCGTGCTGCTCGCCGTGCCCGCGGCGCTCTGCCTCGCGGTTTTCGCGCACACCGTGCGGCGCCGCTTTCGAGACGAGACGAGCACGACGGCGTACTGGCTGCGCGTCGGCGCGGTGACCGGCCTCGCGGCGATCGCGCTGCAGGAGACCTTCGACTTCAGCCTGCAGATGCCGGGCAACGCGCTGCTGTTCGCGGTGCTCTGCGGGATCGCGCTCCACGTCGCGCCGCCGAAGGCCGAAGTGCCCCGTCGCCCGCAGGTATAATCGGGTCGATTTGCCGCTGCGCATCGCATTCGATCTCGACGGCGTGCTCGCCGACATGGAAGGCGAGCTCGTCCGGCAGGCGGAGCTACTCTTCGGCGAATCGATGACGCGGCGCCTCCAGACGCCGCCCCCCGCCGCAAGTCCGTCGCCCGCCGCCCCCGCCGCGGCGCCGTCCGACGCGCCGGCCGATCCCGCCGCCGAAACCGCTCCCGACAACGCATCGCCGCTCCTCCCGCCGCTCCTCCGCCTGAACCTGACCTCGAGGCAGCAGCGCCGTCTGTGGCGGCACGTCGAGTCGATCGAGAACTTCTGGGAGACGCTCGTCGAGATCGAGCCCGGGATCATCCAGCGGCTCGCGGCGATCGCGGCCGAGCGGCGATGGGAAGTGATCTTCCTGACGAAGCGGCCGCAGTCGTCCGGCGCGACCGCGCAGACGCAGACGCAGCGGTGGCTGCAGTCGAAGGGCTTTCCGATCCCGAGCGTATTCGTCGTCCAGGGATCGCGCGGGCGCATCGCCGCCTCGCTCGGCCTCGATATCGTCGTCGACGATCGCCCGGAGAATTGCCTCGACGTTGTCGTCGATTCGAAGGCGCGCGCGATTCTCGTCTGGCGCGACGATCAGAAGCAGCTGCCGGCGGCGGCCAAGCGCCTCGGCATCGGCGTCGTCTCGACCGTCGCCGAGTGCCTCGACATCCTCACGCAGGTCGACGCCGCGTCGCGTCAGCCGGACGGCATGATGGACCGCGTGCGGCGCCTGCTCGGCCTGAAAGAGCCGGCGAACGCGTAAGACCTCTCCGACAGTTCCGCCTCTCGCAATCCCTCATCTGAAAAACTGACGGTTCCGCGTCGCTGCGCGTGCGCAGGATGCCGGAGGCCTGCGTTTCGTGATCTTCGTGGGCCTTCGTTTCTTCGTGATGACCCGTCACTCGTCACTCATCTCGCGAACCAGCCGCGCGCCCAGTAGTACGGCAGGCCGATGTACTCGTGCGCCAGCTCCGCGGAATACCGGAGGCCGCGCTCCGCCGGCAGCCAGCGCTGACGCCAGGGCGCGGACGCGTCCGGATCGGGTGCGGGCGCGGCGACGGCGTCGATGCCGGCAGCGCGAAACGCGCCGAACGCGCGAGGCATGTGGATCGCGGACGTCACGACGATCGCGCGCTCGGCGCCGAGCGACCGCAGCATCGGCGCGATCAGGACCGCTTCGTCGTGCGTCGTCCGCGACGTCGATTCGAGTCGAATCCGCGACGCCGCCACGCCGAGGCCGACGAGCGCGTCGCGCATCACGATGCTGCTCGGCTGCTGCAGCGGCTCGGCGGGATCGGGTCCGCCGGAGGTAATCACCCAATCGGGCGAGACGAGCGCATAGACGCGCGCCGCCTCGAGGACGCGGGACGCCTCGGCGCGCGACATCAACGACAGCGCGCGGTCGGCGCCGCCTACGCGCTCGCCGCCGCCGCCGAGGACGACGATGGCGGTGCCACGTCCGCTGAGGGGGCCCGTGAAGAGTTGCTGGCCGCGCGTGAGAGGAACGCCGATCGCGGCGGGGATCGCGTAGATGCTCGCCGCGGCGTAGAAGACGGCGGCGGCGAGCGCCGTGCGCCGCGCCGCTCGGGAACGCGGCGCTCGCCAGATCCAGAGCGCACACGCGAGGAACACGGCAGCCGCCGCGCCGGGGGAAAACAGCGAATAGACGAACGAGCTCATGTCGCCGCGCGCGGCGTCACTCGTGGTCCGGCGGCTCGTCGCGCCGCCGGCGGCGCGGCTCTTCCGGCTTCCCGCTCGATGGCCGCCGGTCGTCTCGCGGCGGCGTGTTCGTCGGAGGCCGCTGTCCTTCGCGCGGCGGTTTGTTCGACCAGGGCCGCTGTCCTTCGCGAGGTGGTTTATTAGACCAGGGTCGCTGGCCCTCGCGCGGCGGCTTGTTCGACCACGGTCGCTGGCCCTCGCGCGGCGGCTTGTTCTGCCAGGGCTTGTCGCCGCGTGGTTTGCCGCTCCCGGGCGGCTGTCCTTCGCGCGGCGGTTTGTTCGACCAGGGCCGCTGTCCTTCGCGCGGCGGTTTGTTCGACCAGGGCCGCTGTCCTTCGCGAGGTGGTTTATTGGACCAGGGCCGCTGTCCTTCGCGAGGTGGTTTATTGGACCAGGGCCGCTGTCCTTCGCGCGGCGGTTTGTTGGACCAGGGTCGCTGGCCCTCGCGCGGCGGTTTGTTCTGCCAGGGCTTGTCGCCGCGCGGCTTGCCGCTCCCGGGCGGCTGTCCTTCGCGCGGCGGTTTGTCCGACCAGGGCCGCTGTCCTTCGCGAGGTGGTTTGTTGGACCAGGGTCGCTGGCCCTCGCGCGGCGGTTTGTTCTGCCAGGGCTTGTCGCCGCGGGGCTTGCCGCTCCCGGGCGGCTGTCCTTCGCGCGGCGGTTTGTTCGACCAGGGCCGCTGTCCTACGCGAGGTGGTTTGTTGGACCAGGGTCGCTGGCCCTCGCGCGGCGGTTTGTTCTGCCAGGGCTTGTCGCCGCGTGGTTTGCCGCTCCCGGGCCGCTGTCCTTCGCGGGGCGGTTTGTTCGACCACGGTCGCTGGCCCTCGCGCGGCGGCTTTCGCGGCCACCCTCCTTCGGGTCGACTGTCGCGCGGGCGATCCCAGCCGCCGCCCGGCGCCGGCGGCCGCGGCGGCGCTCCGCCGGCGGGCGGCCGATCGCGGGGGTTCGGATCGCGCTCGGGCGCCGCGTTCCATTCGGCGCGCTGCTCGCGCTTCTGCCGCCGCCGCGCTTCCTTGTCGAATCGCGCGCGCGGATCCTTGTGCTGGCCGCCGGGCCGCCAGTCGCCGCCGCGCTTCTCGCCCGTGAACTTCGGCCGGCGCCCCGCGGCGTGCTGCGCCTCCGGCGATTCCCACAGCCGCCCCTGCGCGAACCACTTCAACTCGACGCGCTCGTTCGTGCGCCGCAGCTGCGTGAGCGTCGGCAGCAGCTCCTGCTGCTCGCGCGCGCGGAACGCCGTCGGCTTGTCGTCGATCAGAATCGTCCAGTACGCGAAGCGCGGCGGCATATCAGCGGGGCCTCTCGCCCCGCATCTATTGTAGGCGGTGTCCGTTGACCCTGACGTTGTGCGCGACGACGAGCGAGCAGCCGACGTTCATCCCGATCATCGTCGCGATGGCCAGGGTGCGGTGGTCCTTCCACAGCCGCTCGGAGGCAGCGATCGCCAGCGCGCTCGCCGCGGCCTTGGCGCCGATGAATGCCGCGGGCGAGCCGACGACCGGCGCGACGAGCGGGTTCGCCTCCGAGCCGCCGCGATTGAGCGCGCGCATCGTCGAGGCGGTGTCGAGCGCCTGCAGGGTCGCGAACGAGACGTACAGCGGCACGAGCGCTGCCGGCCGCTCCGGCGCGCGCGGCGCGGCGGCGATCGGCGGCATCCTGGCCGCCTCGATCGCGGGCGACAGCGACAGGCCGTCGATCGACTGCGCCGAGGCCGCTCGCGGCGCCGCGGCGGCGATGAGCGTGAGGATCAAAACTGTGAAACGAGCTCGCACGAGTGAATTCATGCGGACTCTAACGTCAACAGGCGTGCCGCCTGCCGCCCGTCCGCGATTGCACGCGGCTTCCGTCGATTTCAGCGGCAGCGACGATTTCGTGCGCGCGCTATCGCGCGCTGTGCGCCGGCGGCGTGTGCGGACTCAGCGCATCGTCGGCGCGCGGGCTTCGAGTGCATAGTTGTGCGCGACGATGGATGCGTAGGCGCAGTTCAGGCCGATCATCGTGACGAGCGCGGCGGCCTTGTTCCGTTTCCAGAGGCGCTCCGACGCGTAGTACACGGCGGCCGTCATGCCGGCCTTCGCGGCCACGAATGCCGCCGGCGAGCCGACCATGCCGCCGACGATCGGGTTCGCCTCACGGCCGCCGAGTTCGGGCGCGCGCAGCGTCGAGTGGATGTCGAGCGCCTGGAGCGCGGCGAACGAAACATACAGCGGCCCGAGCGCGGCGGGCCGCTGCGGCGCCGCAGGACGCTCGGATGCTGCCGCCGCAGTCGCGGACGCGGGAGCGGCGGTCCCCGCCGCAGCGGCCGCCTCTAGTTGCGCCCGCCGCATCATCGTCACGCAGACCAGCAGCGAGACGAGCAAGCGGAGCGCAGAACGCATTGATGCCATGGCGACCTCACAACGCGGCGCTTTTTCGCGCGCGCGAGGTCGAAGCCATCAATGTGTGTGCCCGGCGACGCTGTGAGAAACGGCCGGTTTATCGTGCGGGAGCGGAAAAGTCTTGGAGCTTTACGGAAGGGCGATGCGCTCATTGGGATCTTGGAGCCGCGTCCCCGGAACGGCGTCGACTTCGACCGAAATGCCGGTCGCCGCGTATTGAACGCTCAAGGGATACAGGTCGCCGCTGCGCCGAGCATACCTCTGCCTGATCGCACGCTGACACGGAACTTCGATCCAGCGATGCGAAAGATATGCAGCAGCGATCACAGTCGCAATCACAAAAATCTTCCCCGGGCCGGCCAGGAAATGTTCGCCTACGGAGAGCTGCAGCGCGAAGTAGATCGGCATGTGCAGGAGGTACACCGAATAGGACACGCCGCCCATCGACACAAGTGGCGGACTGTGGAGAATGGTCGCGCGATCATTCGAGGTAAGCGTCACGAGTACAGAAAACAGTAATCCATAAAACGCCAGCATCGCTGACACAGGCCACGATGGAAGAATCATCAACAACGCGAGTGCCAGCAGGAGTGTGTACGGAACAACGCTTGGTAGCGAAAGACGATGCCCGTAGCGCTCGTGAACCAAGTATGAGAGCGCTCCGACGCTAAAAGCGGCGATCGCGCGTAGGATTCCGAGGTTGGCGAAGAGGAAAACGTTCTGTGCCTCGCCACGCGTGATATCTGAGAATGCGATCGGCAACGAAACGGCCGTCAATAAGAGCCACGGCCAGCGCCGCCGGCGCGAGATCATCACTCCGAAGAAGAGCAGGGCGATCCAGAACTCAACAGAGATCGACCACGCCGGGAAGTTTAGGGCGAGACGGTTCGGTGGAAGCCCTACGTTATGGGTAAGCGTGAACTGCTCCGCAATCTCGACAGCTGTCACACGAACGCCTCGAGCCGTGCCCATCGCCAAAACGGCCACGGCAGTCAGAATGTGTAGCGGATAGAGGCGTGCAAAACGGCCGATCGCGAAC
>Ga0209474_10002855_pt1 | contig 15560 bp, 15 predicted proteins | sample GraSoiAngelo_145_FD_185902 | JGI IMG/M metagenome (GOLD analysis project Ga0209474, IMG submission 185902) | Grasslands soil microbial communities from the Angelo Coastal Reserve, California, USA - 14_1009_05_20cm (SPAdes) (version 2) | ecosystem: Environmental > Terrestrial > Soil > Grasslands...
CGCGACCTGGCGGTGGGCGATCTCCGGGCAGCGGTGGGTCTTGGCATGGGGACGCAGCGCCTTGCCCGTCTTCCGCACGTGCGCCGCCATGCGCGCCAGATTTCGCTCGAACCGGTCCCCATCGAGCAGCAGCGCCGGCGTCGGAATCTCATCACGATTCATGGACCCCGACTATACAAGATCGATTGCGGCCGCGCTTCGCGCGCCGTCGACCGATTCACCGCCGTGACCCGGTCGTCGAAGACCGCCACGGCTCCGCCGGGGCGGCCCGAGCGTGCGGGGGGCTTGGGGGGCCCTTCGAGGCCCCCATGTCTAATGTCGAAGTCGGCGGGACTGGATGGCGCTGGTCACGTCGTAATCGGTCGCGCGACGGGCCGGATCGTTGGCATCGCGGCTGGCCGCGTCGAGCGCCGCCTGGTCGGCGGCTTGCTGCGCGTCGCGCGTCGCGGTGTCGATCGGGGCGGGCGGCCGCACGACCAGCCGCTTGCGCGTGGTTTCGAGCTTGAGCTGCGTGTCCTGCGCGGGGCTGGCGCTCTGGGCCGGCGCGGCGAGAGGCAGGAGCGGCACGGCGAGCAGCACGGCGACGATGGCGAATCGGATCAGCATGGCACTGACCTCCACTCTTGAGCCTACACCTGCCGATGCGCCATCGCGCTCATCCGATGCTCACGTCGTCGCCGAGCTCATTGGGCCGGTCCGGCCGCGGTGGAAAAAACTTGCACAGCACCAGCCCGACGTCCGTGACGGCGTGCACGATCGCGTCGCGAGGCCGCCCGCCGCGCAGCCGCTCGACCATCGCGTCGCGCACGCGCCGCCAGTACTCCTCGCCCACCCGTGCGTGCACGCCCTCGTCGCCGACGATCGCCAGCTTGCGGTCCTCGACGGCGACGTAGATCAGCACGGCGTTGCGCTCGTCGGTGGTGTGCATCCGCAGCCGGTGGAAGACGTGTGTCGCCCGGGCCAGCGCGTCGCCGGCGGGCTCGCCGCGGCGGCGCGGAATGCGGCGCTCGAGGTGCACGCGGATCTCGCCGGAGGTCCCACGCTCGGCGGCGTGCACCGTCGCGGCGATCAGGTCGAGGTCCTCGTGCGAGAACAGGCGCGTGGCCCAGCCGGGGTGACGGGCCATCACCAGTCTCCCGACGCGCCGCCGCCGCCGAAGGAGCCGCCGCCGGCGGAGAAGCCGCTGTCGCTCTCGCCGCCGCCACCCCGGCTCCCGCCACCGCCCATGCCCCAGATCGGCGGGACGATCACCGTCGGCGAGTCCCACCCGCGCCGGCCGCCGGCGACGTACGCGTTGCGCCGCGCGCGGCCCCCGCTCATGGCGTCGATCGCCAGCATCACCACCACGAAGCCGAAGAGGCCGAGCACGGCCAGCGTCCACGGCGACACGCCTCGGGCTGGGCTCCGGCGCGCCGGCGACAGCGCCTTGGTGTCGACGCGCGCGAAGACGGCGTCGACGGCGCCCTCGAGGCCGGCGGCGTAGCGCTGCTCGCGGAAGCGCGGGGCGATCGTCTCGCGGACGATCTGGCTGGCGACGGCGTCGGTCAGCACCGGCTCGAGCCCGTAGCCGACCTCCATCCGCACGCGTCGCTCCTTGACGAAGACGAGGAGGATCACGCCGTTGTCGAGGCTCTTCTGGCCGACGCGCCAGCGCTCGGCCAGCCGGATGCCGAAGTCCTCCAGGCTCTCGCCCTCGAGCGAGGGAAAGATCGCGATGACCATCTGGGCGCCGGTCGCCGACTCGCGCCGGGCCAGCGTACTCTCCAGCCGCCCCCGCGCATCGGCGGGCAGGAGGCCGGCGTAGTCGTTCACCCGCTGGCTGGGCACGGGCGGGATGACGAGCGCGAGGGCGACGAGGACGACCGGGAGCAGGCTAGAACTTCACCTTCGGCGCGGTGGCGGCCTCGGGCACGGCCTCGAAATACGCCTTGGGCTTGAAGCCGCCGAAGCTGGCGACCACGCGGTCGGGGAAGACCACCAGCCGCGTGTTGTAGTCCTTCACGGCCTCGTTGTACCGGCGGCGCTCGACGGCGATCCGGTTCTCGGTGCCCTCGAGCTGGCTGTTGAACTGCATGAAGTTCTGGTTCGACTTCAGCTCCGGATACTTCTCCACGGTCACCAGGAGCCGGCTGAGCGCACCGCTGAGCTGGGCCTGCGCGGCCGCGAAGCGCTCCATGGCCTTCGGGTCGTTGAGCGCCTCGGGCGTGAGCTGAACGCCGCTCGCGCGCGATCGCGCCTGGGTCACCTCGGTCAGCACGCTTTCCTCGAGGCCCGGGATGAGGTCGAGGCGGCGCTGATAGACGGTCTGCACCTGTGCCCACTTCTCGTTGACGTTCTGCTCGGAGCGCGCGAGGCCGTTGTTGACGCTCACCGCCCAGCTTCCGACAGCCAGCAGCACGATGCCGCCGACGAGGACCAGCAGCACGAGGCCGAGGATCACATGTTTCATACCGGCGCGATTATATTAGACTCCGCGCATGAGTGTCGAATCCCTGCCCTCCTATCGCGTCAAGGCGCGGAACACGTCCGAGCACAGTGAGAACAAGATCCACGACGACACCGTCGCCCGGCAGTACGGCTTCCGCGGCGGCCTGGTGCCGGGTGTCACGGTGTACGCCTACCTCACCGAGCCGCTCGCCGCGGCCTTCGGCGCGGCCTGGCTCCAGCGGGGCACCGCGAGCGTGCGATTCCACAAGCCGGTCTTCGACGGCGAGGAGCTGACGGTGGCCGGCGAAGTGACGGCGCGCGACCCCCGCGGCGGCTCGATGACGATCACGGGGGCCACGGCCGCCACGGCGGCGGCGGCGACGCTCGAGGCGACGCTGCCGGCCGGCTCGCCGACGCCGGTGAACGTCGCCCTGTACCGGAGCGCGCCCTTGCCGGTCTCGCGTCCGGAGGCCACGCGCGACCACCTGGGCGCGCTGGACACGCTCGGCACCCCCGTGAACGTCTACGACGAGGCCCGCGCCGGCGAGTGGCTGGACAGGGTCGGCGACCCGCTGCCGCTCTATCGCGGCCGTGACGGCTGGGTCCATCCGGCGTACTTCCTCGATCAGGCCAACAAGGCGCTCAGTCTCAACGTGCGCCTCGGCCCGTGGATCCACGCCGGCAGCGTCGTACGCCATCTCGGCGGCGCGCGCGTCGGCGAGACGCTGATCACGCGCGGGCGCGTCCGCTCGCTGTTCGAGAAGAAAGGCCGCGAGTTCGTCGAGCTCGATCTCGTGATCGTCGCCGGCGACCGCCCCCGTCCCGTCGCCCATATCCTGCACACCGCGATCTACCGGCTGCCGACGCAGTGAGGCGCGGGCGCCGGCGGCGACGCCCATGGCCGGCTTTGTCTCTCGCTCATGGTCGGAGGGCGGTGGCACCAGCCTGAACGAGGGCCGCGGCATCGTCTCGTTCAGCGGGCTGGCGATGACGCGCCGCGGTGGCCAGGACCTCATCTACGCGTGAGCGGCGGAGACAGGATCCATCGGATCGCCACGTCGCTCACGCCGGTGCGCTCGGACAGTCAGACGGGCGCCGCTCTCGATTCGGACCATCAGATCGAGGTGGGCAAACCCACCGCCGCGCGCCGTTGATTCGCTCGAGGCCGCGTGTTACAAACGGGCACCCCCAGGAGGCGTCGCAATGGACCTGAATTACTCTGCGGAGGATCGCGCGTTCGGCGACAAGACCCGGCGCTGGCTCGAGGCCAACACGCCGAAGGACGACCTCAAGACGCTCGCGGAGCGCAAGAGCTGGCACCGCAAGCTCTACGAGGCCGGCTACGTCGGCATGCTGTGGCCCAAGGAGTACGGCGGGTGGGGCGCGACCGCGATGCAGCAGGCCATCGTGCAGGACGAGATGGCGCGCATCGGCGCGCCGCCGGCGATCAACGGCCTCGGCATCGGCTTCATCGGGCCCACGATCATCGTCCACGGCACCGAGTGGCAGAAGCAGCGCTATCTCAAGAAGATGCTGACGGCGGAAGAGATCTGGTGCCAGCTCTACTCGGAGCCCAACGCCGGCTCCGACCTGGCCGGCCTCAAGACGCGCGCGGAGGACGCCGGCGATCACTTCGTCGTCAACGGCCAGAAGATCTGGACGTCGAGCGGGCCCATCGCCGACTGGGGCATCCTGCTCGCTCGCACCGATCTCAAGGTCGCCAAGCACAAGGGCATCTCGTGCTTCCTGCTGAACATGCGCCAGGCCGGTGTCGAGGTGCGGCCGCTCAAGCAGATCAGCGGGCACTCGCTCTTCTCCGAGGTCTTCATGACCAATGCGCGGGCCGAGAAGCAGGATCTGATCGGCAGCCTCAGCGAGGGCTGGGCGATCGCCCAGACCACGCTCGGCTACGAGCGGGGCGGCAACTCGCTGGGGCGCGTCACCCGCTACGCCATCGCCTTCCACCAGCTGGTGCGGGCGACCCGGCAGCTCAAGCGCAACGGCCAGCCGCTGCTCGACGATCCGGTCGTGCGCGCGAAGATGGGCAAGCTCTACGCCGAGCTCGAGGTGCAGCGCTATGCCGGCCTGCGCGTGCTCTCCACGCTGAACAAGGGCGAGCGGCCGGGGCCCGAGTCGTCGATCACGAAGCTCTCCTACACGGAGTTCGAGAAGCGCTACTACGAGACCGCGCTGGAGATCCTCGGCCCCTGGGGCCAGATGATGACCGCCCGCGAGGAGTTCGAGGAGATCGACACCTCGTCGGGCGAGGCGGGCACCTGGGCCACCGCATTCCTGTGGTCGCGGGCGGGCACGATCTACTCCGGCTCTTCCGAGATCCAGAAGAACATCATCGGCGAGCGCGTGCTCGGGCTGCCCAAGGAAGTCCGCGCCGATCGCCTGAAGGCTTGACGCCATGGACTTCTCCTTCACGTCCGACCAGACGCTGCTCAAGAACTCCGCCCGCTCGTTCCTCGACGAGCACTGCAAGCCGGCCACCGCGCGCCTGCTCTGGGACGATCCCCGCGGCGAGAGTCCCGCGCTCTGGAAGGAGATGGCCCAGCTCGGCTGGCTCGGCCTGTCCCTGCCGGAGGCTCACGGCGGCAGCGGGCTCGGCATGGTCGAGACGGCGCTGCTGCTGGAGGAGCTGGGCCGCGCGGCCTACCCGGGACCGCTCTGGCCCACCATGCTCGTGGCCGACGCCATCGCCTCGCACGGCACCGACGAGCAGAAGAAGCGCTGGCTGCCGGCCGTCGCCGGCGGCGACGCCCGCGCCGCCGTCACGCTGCTCGATTCCGATCTCGACTGGAATCCCGACGCGGTGAGCACGCGCGCCGACAAGACGCCGACCGGCTGGCAGCTCAGCGGCCTCAAGCGCTACGTCGCCTGGGGCCACGTGGCCGACGTCCTGCTCGTCCCCGCGCGGGCGCCGGAGGGCGTGTCGCTGTTCCTCGTCGATCCCTCGGCCGCCGGCATCGGATGGACGCCGATGATGAACATGGACCCGGGCACGCGCCTGGCCGACCTCAAGCTCGACCGCGTGCCCGTGCGCGGCGAGGACCGGCTCGGTGCGCCCGGCGCCGGCGCCCCGGCGCTGCTGAGCCTGCTGCGGCGCGGCGCCGCCGGCGCCGCCGCCGAGATGCTGGGGGCCGCGCGCCGCTGCCTGGACATGGCCGTCGGCTATGCCAAGGTCCGCGAAGCATTCGGCCAGCCCATTGGCTCGTTCCAGGCCATCCGCCACAAGTGCTCCGACATGCTGCTCGAGACCGAGAACTCGCACGCGGCGGTCTACTACGCCGCCTGGGCGCTGGACGCCGGCGCCGAGGACGCCGCCACGGCGGCCTCGATCGCCAAGTCGTACGTCGGCGATGCCGCCCGCAAGGTATGCGGCGAGGCCATCCAGGTGCACGGCGGCATCGGCTTCACGTGGGAGTACGACCTGCACATGTACTTCAAGCGGGCGAAGGCGCTGGAGGCGCAGTACGGCGACGCCGAGTATCACCGGGAGCTGATCCTCCGGCACGTCGCCGCCTGAGGGCGGCCGCGTGGCTTCCAGCGCGCCGCCGCTCGACGGCATCCGCGTCGTCGACCTGACCAGCTACATCGCCGGCTCCTACGCCGCGATGATGGTGGCCGATCTCGGCGCCACCGTCGTCAAGGTCGAGTCGCTCGAGGGCGACTCCTTTCGCGAGCTGCCGGGCTTCTTCGGCTGGAATCGCGGCAAGCGCTCGATCGCGCTGAACCTCAAGACCGCCGAGGGTCGCGAGATCGTCGAACGGCTCGCCCGCGGCGGGGACGTGGTGATGGAGAACTGGCGGCCCGGCGTCGCCGATCGTCTCGGCGTCGGCCACCGGCACCTGGCGCCGCTGAACCCGCGCCTGATCTACTGTTCGGTGACGGCGTTCGGCTCCACCGGGCCCTACGTCGACCGGCCCGGCTTCGATCCGATCCTCCAGGCGCTCGGCGGCCTCATGACCCTGCAGGGTTTCGGCGGGCCGCCGAAATACCTCAGGACGGCGCCGACCGATTACTACACCGCCGCCCTCGCCGTGCAGGCGGTGCTGGCCGCGCTCTTCGTGCGTGAGCGGACGGGACGCGGTCAGCGAATAGAGACCTCGCTGCTGCAGGGCGTGATGGCGCTCCAGTCCGGCATCGCGCTCGACTATCCGGACAAGCCGACGCTCATCCGCGAGAACCCGACGTACCGGCTCTATCAGGCCGGCGACGGCGAGTGGTTCTTCCTGGCCTGCGGCAACCAGGCGTTCTGGACCAAGCTCTGCAAGGCGCTCGGCATGGAGCAGTTCGCCGACGATCCCCGCTTCGGCTCGTGGCTGCTGCGCCTGCGGAACAACGAGGCGCTGCTGCCCATCATGGAGCAGCGCTTCGCCGAGAAGACGCGCGCGGAGTGGCTCGAGATCCTGGCCTCGCACGACATCCCGGCCGGCCCGGTCAAGACCGTGCAGGAGTTCATGGACGATCCGGCCGTGCGGCACCACGACATGGTCCACGAGTACGAGCACCCCGAAGTCGGACGCCTGCGCGTGATGGGCCAGCCGCTCGTCTTCGCCGACACGCCCACCAGGGATCCCGGCCCGCCGCCCACGCTCGGCCAGCACACCGACGAGATCCTGCGCGAGGCCGGGTACGACGCCGCGACGATCGCCGAGCTCCGGGCGAGGAAGGTCGTCCGGTGAGCGTCGACTACCAGGCCATCCGTTACGACGTCGCCGACGGTGTGGCGACGGTCACGCTGAACCGGCCCGAGGTCCACAACGCGATGAACGAGGCGATGCGGCGCGATCTCTGGCGCTGCTTCGAGGCCCTCGCCACCGACGACGCCGTGCGCGCGGTCGTGGTGACCGGCGCCGGCGGCAAGGCGTTCTCGGCCGGCGCCGACATCCGCGAGTTCACCGCGCCGCAGGTGCCGACGGTCTTCCGGGAGCAGCGGCGGCGACTCGACTTCCGCCAGCTGATGGAGCGCTGCGCCCAGCCCATCATCGCCGCGATCGGCGGCCACTGCTTCGGCGGCGGACTGGAGCTGGCGATCATCCCGGGCGGCGGCGGCACCCAGCGGCTGCCGCGCCTGGTCGGCCGGGGCAAGGCGCTGGAGATGATCCTCACCGCCGCGCGCATCGACGCGGCCGAGGCGCTGCGCATCGGGCTCGTCGAGCGCGTGGTCCCGGCCGGCCAGGCGCTGGCGGCCGCCCGCGAGCTGGCCTCGTCGCTCGCCGCCAAGGCGCCGGTCGCCCTGCGGTACGCGAAGGAGGCGGTCGTCAAGGGCCTCGAGCTGCCGCTGGCCGACGGCGTCCGCCTCGAGACCGACCTCGCCACGCTGCTGCGCACGACCGAGGACCGGCTCGAAGGCGCCCGGGCGTTCCTGGAAAAACGCAAGCCGCGCTGGCAGGGACGTTAACCTCAGAGGGATGCCGTTCTCGTATTACGCGCGCCTCTCGCGCTCCCAGCAGGCGATCTACCGGAAGAGCGACGAGATCGTGGAGGTGCGGCTGCCGCAGCCGGCCGCGCTCCACCCGGCGGTGGAGTCGCTGACCACCGCGCTGGCGTCCGAGGACCGCGTGACGGTCCAGCGCGCGACCGATCGGCTGATCCGAAGTCTCACCGACGCCCTCGGGGTGCCGGCCGTCAAGGTCCAGGTCCTGGCCGCGCGCCCGCACGCGAAGTGGGGCGAGCTGCACGGCCTCTACACGGTCGAGCGCGGCAAGATCCCGACGATCCAGCTCTGGATGCGCACGGCCAAGCAGCGACGCGTCGTGGCGTTCCGGACGTATCTGCGCACGCTGCTGCACGAGGTCGGGCATCACCTCGACTACGCGCTGCTGCACCTGCGCGACTCGTACCACACGGAGGGCTTCTACAAGCGCGAGTCCAGCCTCTTCAAGCAGCTCGTCCCCGAGCGCCGCACGCCGTGGCCCACCGTCGACGCCTGGTTCCGCCGGAGTCCCGACGAACGCCTCGCGCGGCTGGCCCAGACGCCCGATCAGGTCCGGACGGCGGTCGCAGGGCGCGACGAGGCCGCGCTCGGACGGCGGCCGGCCCCGGAGGCGTGGGCGCCGACCGAGATCGTGTGCTACCTGCGCGACGCCGAGGAGATGTTCGGCCGGCGCTTCGCCGACATCCTCGCCATGGACGAGCCCGCGCTGCCGGAAGCAGGCCCGGCCGAGCGGTGGGCGAGCGAGCGCCAGTACCGGCGACACGACCCGGCCCTCGCGCTCGCCCACTTCCGCCGGCGCCGCGGCGAGACGCTGGAGACGCTGATCGCGCTGGCGCCGGAGGCGTGGCAGCGCGGTGGCGAGCACCCCAAGCGCGGGCGCCTCACGATCGACCTGCTGGTGGCGCTGATGGCCTGGCACGATGACAATCACGTGGAGCAGCTCACCCGAGCGACCGCGCAACGTCTCGAGCGTCTGACTCGCACCGCCGAGCAGCTGGCCGCGGCCATCGAGGGGCAGAGCGACGCCGCACTCTCCAGACGGCCCGACGGCAAGAACTGGGCGGCCAAGGAAGTCGTCTGCCACCTGCGCGACACCGAGGAGTCGTTCGGCGCGCGATTCGCGCAGATCCTGGCCATGGACACCGATCCCCGGATGATCGGCGCCGACGCCGACCGCGTGGCCGAGGAGCGGCAGTACCTGCGCAACGATGCCGGCGAGGCGCTGGGCGCCTTCCGCAAGCGCCGCGAGGAGACGCTGGCCACGCTGCGCTCGCTCGGCGGCGAGCAGTGGAAGAAGGGCGGCATCCACGCGACGCGCGGGCGGATGACGCTGGACGACTTCCTGACGCTCATGGCTTGGCACGACGACAACCATCTGGACCAGCTCCGGCGCGCGCTGGAGGGGAAGGCCTAGGACCCGCGAGCCGGCGCTCGACGAATACCGCGCCGCCGTCGACGCGTGATACAGTCGCGGCGTCATGAGCCGAGGCCGGGACGGGTCTGTCCGCATCCTCGTGACCGGCGCCGGGACCGGGCTCGGCAACAACCTGATCCGCAGCCTGCGCGCGGCGGACGAGTCGTTCGTCGTACTGGGCTGTCACGATGACCGATTCGACCTCAAGAAGTCGGCGGCTGACCGGCACTACCTGCTGCCGTCGCCCGGCGATCGCGCGTTCCCGCCGCGCCTGCGCGGCCTCGTCACGAGCGAGCGCGTGGACCTCGTGATCCCCACGTCGGATCGCGACGTGCGCGCGATCGCGCGGCAGCGCACGCGCCTCGGCCGGCGCCTCTTCCTGCCCAGCGCACGGACGATCGAGCGCGGCCAGGACAAGTACACGCTGAGCCGCCTTCTGCGCGCGCGCGGGGTGCCGGCCCCGGCCACCTACGCCGTCCGCGACCTGCGCTCGGTGGGCGCGATCATGCGTCGGCTGCCCGGCCCGCGCGTCTGGTGCCGCGTGCGCCGGGGCAGCGGCGCATTCGGCGCGGCGGCCGTGCGAACGGCGGGGCAGGCGCGGGCCTGGATCGCGTACTGGTCGACCATGCGCGACGTGCGGGTGCGCGACTTCACGCTCGGCGAATATCTGCCGGGGCGCGATTTCGCGTGCCAGATGCTGTGGGACCACGGCCGGCTCGTCCTCGCCAAGACGTTCGAGCGGCTCAGCTACGAGGGCGGCCGCGGGCGCGCCGGCGGAGTGTCGTCGGTCGCCGCGCTGGCGAGGTCGGTGGTGGAGCCGCGGGTCGTCGACGTCTGTGCCGCCGCGGTGCGCGCGCTCGATCGCCGCCTGTCGGGTCCGTGCTGTCTCGACCTCAAGGAGAGCGCCGCCGGGGTGCCGTGCGTGACCGAGATCAACGTGGGCCGCTTCAGCCTGTCGACGGCTCTCTACGATCTCGTCGGCAAGCACAACATGGCCGGCACGTACGTGCGGCTGGCGCTCGGCGAGCCGCCGGGCGTCGACGAGGTGTACGACGCCGCGCCCGATCATTACTTGATCCGGGACGTCGACACCGTGCCGGCCGTGGTGCACGCCGACGAGCTGTTCGATGGCATCACCGATCTTCGGTAGCACCGACGGAAGGGGGGACAGCGCCGCCAGGACGCAGGCTCCGGGGTCCGACACTCACACGCGGTCACAGGGAGGATGCGATGCCGAGGCCACCGAAAGCGGGCGAGACTTACATGGCCGTCATCAAGCTGAAGGGACCGGTCAGCCCCGCGACGTACCGACGGTTCCGCAGCGCCGCGAAGGCCGTCTCGAAGGGCAACGCGAGACCGAAGGAATCGTTCCGTCGCGTCAAGGCGAAGCGGAGCGCGGGAAGGCGTCGCCGCCGCCGGTGAGGAGGAAGCCGCCAGCATCGCCGCGGTCCGCCGACACGATCCGATCGATCACCGTGCGGTCGGTCGGCGACCGCGGCGATCTGGAGGCGTTCCAGCTGGAGATCCGGCGGCTGGCGCGCGAGCACGGCCTCGAGGTCGTCGACGTGCGCCTGCAGCCGGCGCGGCGCCCCCGCGCGCGCCGCTCAGACTGATTCGAGCAGCTCGGCGTCGCTCCGTCCAGTCCAGCCCGTCATGTCCGCCGCCGCGAAGATCGCGCGGGCCGCCGCCAGGTGGGCGGCGGCCGCGTGACCATCACCGATCTGCTGCTTCACGCGGGCGAGATCGACGAGACACTGCCCGACCAGCGGTTGCATGCCGAGCCCTTCGGCCAGCTTGAGGGCCTCCGCCAGCGCCGCGGCGGACGCGGCGATGTCGCCGTGGCGGGTGGCGGCGGCGCCGGCGACGCGGGCGGCGCGCGCCTCGTATCCGCGCTCGCCGTGCTCGCGCGCGAGCGCGAGGGCGCGCGCGGCCAGCGCCACCGCCTCGCCGACCTGGCCCGCCGCCAGGCAGGCGGAGGCGTGGTTGCCCACCAGGAGCGACAATCCGCCCACCAGACGCATCGCGGAAGCGCGCTCCACCGCGCGTTCCGCCAGCGCGATGCCGTCGGCCGCACGGCCGGCTCGGGCGTAGGCCAGGGCCAGCGCCGAGGCCACGCGCGGGAACCACAGCGGAATGTTCCACTTGCGGATCAGCGCCAGCGCCGGCTCCAGCACCGAGATGGCGGCCGTGGCGTCACCACGCCCCAGGCAGGCGACGCCCAGCCCGGCGTAGGCCACCGTGCGGCTCAGCGGCTGATCCGCCGTTTCGGCGATCGCGACGGCTTCGCCGGCGCGCTCCATCGCCGGCCGGAAGTCGCCGAGGGCGACCAGCGCCCACACCAGGCACGTCCGCGAGTGCACCGACGGCAGCTGGGGCAGCCCGAATCGCTCGCGTGATTGCTCGCCGACGAGCGCCTCGACGTTGGCCCGGAAGAAGTCCGCAGCCCGGCCATAGTCGCCGAGCGAATGGAGCACCTGCCCGAGATAGGTGTTGATCGTGACGCGTAGCGCGACATCGTCGAACGTGTCGCGCAGCTCGAGCGCCCGCTGGCCGGCCTGCCACGCCTGCGCGTGGGCGCCCATGAAATAGAGCTGGCCGATGCGGTAGGCGGCCAGCTGGGCCAGGCGTCGCGGATCACCGAGCTCGTCGGCGAGCCGCTCCGCTTCCCGGACGTACTGGAGGCCGCGCTCCACCTCGCCCAGCGGCAGCAGCGCGGTGCGGAGCTCGAAGCGCAGGTCGATGGCCCGGCCGATCTGCTCCGACGTCGACGGCAGCTGGCCGAGCGCCGCCAGCGCCCGCTCGAAGCAGGCGACCGCCTCGCGATGGGCCCCGTCGGCATAGGCCTTCACACCCGCCCGGCGCAGATAGGCATACGCCTTGTCCCACACCGCCCCGCGGACGGCATGGTGGGCGGCGCGGTCGAGGTGCTCACCGATGCGCTCGCCGTACAGACGCTCCAGCTCGTGGAGGATGCGCGCGTGCAGGGCACTGCGCTCGTCCTCGGCCACGCCACCGTAGGCGACCTCGTGCGTGAGCGCATGCTTGAACGTGTACTCGGGCGCGGCCGCTCTCGTGCACGAACTCCAGGCTTTCGAGGTGCGCGAGTCCTCGCCGCACCGCCTCGGGGGCCACGCCCGCGATCGCCTGCAGCACCGACAGCGGAAAGTCCTTGCCGATGACCGCCGCCGAGCGAAGCAGTCCGCGCTCGGGACCCGGCAGCCAGTCGATGCGCGTGAGGAGGACGTCCTGGACGGTGTCGGGCACGACCGGCTGCTCCACTCCGCCGTGATCGCGCATCGCCAGCGCCAGCTCCTCGAGGAAGAACGCGTTGCCCTCGGCCTTGGCGAGGATCAGGTCGACGAGCGTGTCCGGCACCTCGCGCTCGCCGAGCACGCCGCGCACCACCCGGCGTGCCTCGCCCGCGTCGAGCGGCTGCAGCGCGACCTGGGTGGCGTACGATTTCTCGATCCACGGCGGCCGGTAGCCGGGTCGGTACGTGCAGATGAGGACGATCGCCGTCCCGGCCAGACCGTCCACGAGCGAGTCGAAGAATTCCTGGGACGTGGCGTCGATCCAGTGCAAGTCCTCCACGATGAGGACCAGCGGCCGCTGGCGGGCGCGCCGACGCAGCGATTGCCGCAGGACCTCGAAGATCCGCGTCTTCAGCGCCTCGTGGTTCTGCACGGCGAGGTCCTGGCTTCCCTCCTTGACGCTGAGCGCGTGCAGGAGGTAGGGCGCGAGCTCACCGCCGTCGAGTCCGAGCTCCTCGAGGGCACGCCGGAGCTTTTCGGAGGTGACCTCCGGCGTGTCGCTCTCCGAGAGACGACACGCCGCCCGCAGGAGGTCCAGCACCGGCAGATAGGGCACGACGCTGCCGTAGGACAGGCAGTGCGCCTCGAGGCAGTCGACGTCTCGCGCGGCCAGCGTTTGCCGGAACTCGTAGACCAGTCGCGACTTGCCGATGCCGGCCTCGCCGCCGAGCCCGACGACCTGGCCCTGACCGCGGACCGCCGACGCCAGGCGACTCTCGAGGAGCTCGAGCTCGTGCTGTCGGCCGACGAAGGCGACCATGCGCGCCCCGGGCCCGAGGCCCGTCCGCTCGCGGCCGACCAGCAGCTGGGTCGGCGCGCCGCCGGCGGGGCCAGCGCCGGGCGCCAGGCCGAACCGGCGCGTGAGCAGCGGCGCCGTCACCGCGCTCACCGTGATGCCGTCGAGCGGCGCCCGCTCCACCAGCTCGTCGAGCAGCGGCCACAGATCCCGGCGCTCGTCCATGTCGAGCTCGACGCCGCCGGTGGCGAGGCTGACCAGCGCCGGCGTGGCGTGCATCCCGAGCTTGACGGCGACCTCGCTGCGCTTGTCGCGGCGGGCGCGCTCGACGGCCTTGACCATCGCCAGCGCGGCGTGGGCGGCGCGGTCGGCGGCGTCGCCGACGGCGTCGAGCCCGAATACGGCCACCAGCCCGATCGGCCCGATGCCCTCCACGCGCCCGCCGAAGGTCCGCACCTTCTCGACGATCTCCTCGAGCGCGCGCGCCGTTTCCAGCGTCGCCTCCGGCCGCGCCGGCGGCACCAGCGCCGCGCGCAGCAGCGCGATGCGCCGACGCTCCCACCGGCGGCCCGAGGCGGGCGCCGGCACGACGCTCGGGCGCGCGGCCGCCGCCGCGGGCGGCGACGGCGGCGCGCTGACGACCCGCGGGCGCGCCACCGGCCGCGGCGCCGCCTCGCGCTCGCGCAAACCGTACCGGTCCATGCGGGCGCGAAGGGTGTTGCGCGAGATGCCGAGCAGCGCGGCCGTCCGCGAGATGTTCCCGCGCGTCTGGCCCAGCACCTCGACGAGGTGCTCGCGCATCGCATCGTCGAGCGAGACGGCCTCCGGCCGCGCCGGCGCGCCGGTCGCGGGGTCGCCGGCGACGCCGAGCGCCTCCGCCGTCAGCTCGTCCGAGGAGGACTGCAGCACCGCCCGCTCGATCACGTTGGACAGCTCGCGGACGTTGCCGGGCCAGGCGTAGGCGCGCAGCGCGGCCACCGCGCCGGGCGCCAGCCTCCGGCGCGCGACGCCGTAGTCGGCGCACACGCGGGCGAGGAAGTGCTCGGCCAGCGCGACGACGTCGTCGCCCCGCTCACGCAGAGGCGGCAGCGTCACCGTCAGCACGGCGAGCCGGTGGTAGAGGTCCTCGCGGAAGCGCCGCTCGCGAATCGCGGCCCGCAGGTCCTCATTCGTCGCGGTGAGGATCCACACGTCGATCGGCTCGTCGCGCGTCGCGCCGAGCCGCCGCACGCTGCGCTCCTCGAGCACCTTGAGCAGCTTCGCCTGCAGCGCCTCGGGCAGGAGCCCGACCTCGTCGAGGAAGATCGTCCCCCGGTGGGCGACCTGGAACAGGCCGGGCTTGGAGCGGCGGGCGTCGGTGAACGCCCCGCGCTCGAAGCCGAACATCTCGGCCTCCAGCAGCGTGTCGGGGATCGCCGCGCAGTTGACGTCCACGAAGGGCCCGTCGGGGCGCGGGCCGGCGCGATGGATCGGCGGCAGCCGCCGGACCTCCTGCTGGCGCTCGAGCAGCCGGGCGACCTTGTCGCGGACGGCCCGCATGCCCGGACTGTCGCCCAGGAGATCGACCAACGCCTTCATGCCCGGCATCTTAACCCTCACCCACGTTGACCGGGCAGGTTGGTGTTCAAGTGTTGACCACCCGAGGGTGCGTTGACCGCCTGACCACCAGCTAAGTGCTTGATCTACCGCGCAACTCCTTTGGTACCCGGCTTGCGTAGGTCAGCCCGCCGTGAGCAAGCAGCCCATGGACGACGAGAACGTCAGAGAGCCGAGCGAGGACGACATGGCCGAGTCGTGGGTGACGCGCTGGTACACGCCGCTCGTCGCGATCGGCGTGGCCCTGCTCATCGTGATGGTTCTCGCGCTGGCCATCGTCGAGGTCCTCGTGGCCAACGGGCCCGAGGTGGCGGGGTCCGCGGGGTGGACGATGCCGCTCGCGCGCGTCGACGAGGCGCTGACCGACGGCGACGTCTCCCAGGCGCTGGCCTGGTGGCAGGAGGCGCACGTGGCCGCGCTGCGCAGCGGGCAGTGGGAGGCCATGATCGACGTCGGCGATGCCTCGCGCCGCCTCGGCGGCCGCGGCGGCTTCCGCCACGACGGCGACGTCCTCGCCCGCGACGCTTACCTGACCGCGCTCGTCCGCGCGCGCGGCCTGCACTCGGTCGACGGCGTGCTGCGCGCCGCCGTCGCGTTCGGCGAGCTCGGCGACCGCGAGAGCGTCGCGCA
>Ga0209474_10002856_pt1 | contig 15559 bp, 16 predicted proteins | sample GraSoiAngelo_145_FD_185902 | JGI IMG/M metagenome (GOLD analysis project Ga0209474, IMG submission 185902) | Grasslands soil microbial communities from the Angelo Coastal Reserve, California, USA - 14_1009_05_20cm (SPAdes) (version 2) | ecosystem: Environmental > Terrestrial > Soil > Grasslands...
TCAATAATCGATATTGCGCATCGACCATATCACGGTAGCCGTAGCGCGGAAATTTCGCGCGTAAACCATCGCTCGGCTTGCTCGATTTGCCGTGACCAATTCCATCCGGCAAGACGATGAAGAATTTCGTGGCATCGAGCGGCTGACCATTGCCGAAAAGTTCGCCGGCAAATTCGGGGCGAATAAATTGCGCGCCGCTTCCAGTCGTTCCATGCATGACCAGCACTGCGTTCGTCGTTTTGCCCTGCGCATTTTTCTCAGGCTTCCCCAGGGTGCGGTAATGCATGCGCAACTCCGGCAGCGTTTCGCCACTGGTGAACTTGAAATCGCGAATCGTGTAATCGCTTTCCGCCGGAGCGGGATAATCCGCCGCGCCGACAAATCGGACCGCGGCAAGGAGAAATGCCGCAGCCAAGGTGTAACGCATCATTGGCGTGTTTAACATCACCCCTACTACGTTTCCAGTCAGCTTGACACTCAGTTGAAGTTTCGAGTGAATGGATGGATCTCCGACGAACGATGGAAAGCCGTTGGTCAGCTGAAAATTTGATCGAGTTTATCGTGGATTCGGCCCGGCGCGGTCACGCTGATGCCAAGCCGTTTCATCATTTGCAATTCGATCGCGTCTTTCCGGATGATTTTTATAGCGCGATGTTGCAGGTAATGCCGGCAGCGAACGATTACCGTGCCATGTCCGGCAAAACAAAAATGGGCAGCAGCCGACCGGACGGCAAACCGACTCGAACCAAAATCGATCTGTTCCCCGAATATCTTCGGCATCTCTCTCCCGAAAAACGCGCAATTTGGGGCGTCGTCGGTCAGGCGCTTCGTTCCAAAGAATTGGGGCGAGTTTTCGTGGAACGACTCGCGCCCGGACTGGAGCGCCGCTTTGGTGTAAATTTCGCCAAGCTCCGGATATACCCAGTCCCGATTTTGACACGCGATATCCCAGGCTATCGCGTTTTCAAACACACCGACAGTCTGTGGAAGGGAATTACAGTTCAACTCTATCTGCCGCCAGACGATTTGATCACGCACATCGGCAAGAGAAAGCAGATGCCGTTCGCGCGGAACACCGGCTATGCCTTTGCCGTCGCGGATAATACCTGGCACTCGGCTGATCCGGTGGGTCCGGAAGTAATAACGCGCGACAGTATTTTGCTCACTTATTTTGTCGATCGCGGCGCTTGGCGATTTCTCCGCAACCGCGGCCGCCGGGTGGGCAACGCTATTCTGAACGAGGTGCGCAATCTGAAGCGCTAATCGTATGGGCGGGCAAGGTGAGATTCTTTACCCGCCAAAGACCTGCCTTCGCGAGCTACGGGGCGACAGGCCCAAAAGACGCTAAAAATTCCGCAGAACAATTGCTGTCTCTTCAAATACAACGAGTGAACATTTAGGTGTTGCAGGTTGCAACATTGGAATGTTCACTCGGTGCTTGTCGTCTGGAACATGGACTCCAACGCCGAATCGAAGATCGCAGCTCAACTCGTGAGAGCTTTCCGCGCTGAGGCGTGCTATTACGGATCGCGTGGGTGATCCTGCCGAGAAAATTGACAAGCCGGAACCGCGTTGGCAGGCGGTGCTGGCATTGCTCGCCGTTGGCGGAATTTATGTGGCGTTGCCAAGGGCTTTGATTGTGGGCCCGAAATGGGCACTCCCCGTTTTTATCGCGGTCTTGATCACGCCAACCGTTGTCGCGCATCGCATGGGCAAACACTCCTTGAACCGCGTCCTTGGCATCATCATCAGCAGTGTCATCACCCTGGCCCTGATCGCATCGGTTGGTTTGCTCGTCGCGGCCGTGCCCTCACACAAGGAAACACCGGTTGAGCTGTTGTCTTCCGGCGCCGAGCTCTGGCTTACCAACGTGCTCGTATTCGCGCTTTGGTACTGGCGGCTGGACGGCGGCGGGCCAACGCTTCGCCAGCAAAGGCGCGAATTCGGCAGCCGCAGTTTCGTTTTCCCGCAGATGCAGATCGAGAAAGCCGAGCGCGGCCGATTCGAATGCGGCGGATGGCGACCGCATTTTATCGATTACCTTTTTATTGCGCTTACGCAAAGCTCGACCTTTGGTCCGACCGACGCGCCGCTGCTGGCGCGTTGGGCCAAGATTCTGGCCATGGTCCAAATCTGCGTCTCATTGACTATCGTCATCCTTCTTATCTCGCGCGCCGTCGGCGTGCTGTAGCGTATTGCCCGATCGATGGCCTTTGGCGTCACGACGTTTTACCAAAATTTTTCGGTGAGACGCCTGCGCTACCCGGAATCCGCCATGCTCCTGATAATTGTTCAAGCAAAACGCAGCATAAACGCCGGTAAACCAGCGCCAATTCCGCAGTCCCATCGGCCGGGCCAGAAAAAAAGAACCTCGGCCCTGCAGTTTCGCCCATATCAAGGACCCACCTATTTTCGCCGAAATTTCGCAAATGCTAACGCGCCATAATTTGTGGCGGCTCCGACCGTAGATAGAATGTCTGCGCATGCATCCCGTTTCCTGCGTCCCGGTTTTGCTCGTGCTATTGCTTACGGCCGAGATCGGCCGCGCTCAGCAATCGGTCACGCCTGACACGCGCGGCCTCGATTTCAAGCCGTTTGGGTTGCTCGCGATTCAAGACAACGGTCGTCGGAAGCCAATTGATACATTTGCCAAACAGACGCTGGTCCACCTCACCGGACGATCGACCTACGCCGATAAAACGGGGCACAAATGGACAGCCAACGATTTTCTACTCTCGGCCTTGCTTGAAACGCACGATTGGAAAAACGAGCCGATGGTTCTCGTCTCTTTTGGTAAATTGAAGGAGCAGCTAGGCTTGGAAAAGACCCAGCGCCGTTTTCCCTTTGCGCAACTGAGCGGGTCGGCCGCGCTTCAGCGCATCGCAAACGAAGCGCGGACGTTGAAGCGAGCCGAGAAGCCGCTCGAACGACTGCAACAGGAAGCGCTCAGCGTGAGCGACCGGCTGGCACTTTTCGCGCGGGTGATGGATGGGAGCGCATTGCTGATCGTGCCGGCTCCAAAGAGCGAAACCGATCCGTGGCTAGTTCCAGATCCGAGCCGTGTCGCTGAGTATTACAGCGAATCGCAATTCGAGACGGCGTTTTCGCAGCTTCGGGCAATAGTGAATGCGTATAGTCAGGGAGATTCATTGCAGTTCGGCCGCGCTGCCAATCAGTTTCGGCAAAACCTCCGCACCCTAAGTCCAGCGATTTATCCAACCGAATCGAAACTGCGGCTGGAATATTTCTATAACCACTTTGATGGATTTTACCGCGCTATCTGGCTTTACGGACTCGGGTTTCTGCTTTTGCTGATTGCGCATCTGCGCAAGCGCGGGCGTGTCTTGCGCAATTTTGGCGTCGTCATCGCGCTCGTGGCCCTGGCCTTTCACGGCACTGGAATTGTGTTGCGCTGCCTGATTGGCGGCCGGCCGCCGGTAACGAACATGTATGAATCGATCATCTGGGTCTCCTTCGCGGCATCATTTTTCGGGATGATCTTTTTTGCCCGATATCGGACGCCGATTTATTTGCTGGCATCTTTGCCGGCCACACTGGTCGCACTTCTGCTCGTTCATCAAATGCCGATCGCGATGCCGGCAAGCATCGATCCCCTGGTTCCTGTTTTACGGGATAATTTCTGGCTAACGATTCATGTACTGACAATCACGCTTAGTTATGCAGCCTTTCTCCTGGCCTGCGCTTTCGGTCACATTTTACTCTTCCGTTATGCGCGCAATCCGCGCGGTGCGCGGGCAGATGCGGCGATGCATTTCTGGCTCTATCGCGTGCTGCAACTGGGCGTTCTCCTTCTTGCTGCCGGTACCATTCTTGGGGGGGTGTGGGCAAATTATTCCTGGGGGAGATTCTGGGGTTGGGATCCGAAGGAAACCTGGGCCCTGATCGCATTACTTTGTTACATCACCACGCTGCACGGGCGTCTCGCCGGTTGGTGGACCGAATTCGGTCTTGTCGTCGCCAGCGTGGTTTGTTTTCTTGCGGTCTTGATGGCGTGGTACGGCGTCAACTTTGTTCTTGGAAAAGGATTGCACAGTTACGGCTTCGGTATTGGCGGCGAAACCTACGTCGGAACTTTCGTCGTCGCCGATCTACTTTTTGTCGCATTCGCGATCTGGCGTTATCGCTCAAGCAAACGTCTTCCAATCACGCGAGAGGAACCGGTAGGGGCGGCCGTGTCGACGGCAGATTGAAAACGATGCAGGCGACACGTCTGCCACTACAGCAGATCGCTTTGCTACACCCGCACGGCGTATTTAGCCGGAACGAGGGCAACGGCCGGCACGGGCGGCATAAACTTGGGTGAACTCAGCGCCGAAGAGCAGGATTTGCGATGAATAGTAAATCCAAAGGAGGAGCGTGATTAACGAGCTCGCCGCTCCATAAGCTGACGCCGCAGCCCCGCTGCCAAGATAAAGACCGAGCGCCCATTTCCCGATGGCAAAGAATATCGCCGTCATGAGCGCACCGATCCAGACGTCGCGCCACTGAATTTTCACATCGGGCAGAAATTTGAAGATGAGAGCGAAAAGCAGAACGACCAAAGCCAGATCAAAGATGAAATAAACGACGAGTGCGATTGCGATTCCGCCAGGAAAGATTGCCTGGATGTAGTGGCTAAAGCCTTTGAGCAAACTTTCGAACACGAGGGAGACCAGCAGTAGAAAACAAACACCGGCCACCATTGCGAAGGAGAGAAAACGCGAGCGTATAAATCCCGCGATGCCAGCACCAGGTTTTGCTTTTACGCCCCAAATAGTGTTAAGCGCATTTTGTAACTGGCCGAAAACACCGCTGGCGCCGAAAAGGGCCAGCAAAATTCCGATGATTGTCGCCGACATTCCTTTATTCGGGTGCGACGCGGTTTGCGCAATGTTCGCCACCACATCCAGGGCGCTCTTGTCCAGAAAGTAACTCATTTCTTCCGTCATTTTTCTCCAGGCCCCGGCTGGATCGTTACGGAAAATGAAACCAACGATTGCCAGTAACAGAAGGACGAGTGGGGCGAGGGAGAACACAGTGTAATAGGCGAGGGCAGCTCCGAGTTGCGGTGCCTGATCCTCGAGCCATTCCGAAAACGTTTGTTTCAACAGACTGAATGAACTGGCGATAAATGATGAGTGTTTCCAAGACATGACGACTTCTCCTTTGTCGCTAATTCGCGCTGGCTAGCCGCTGAAGATGCGAAAGAATGGTGCGCGCTCTGATGTCGCGACATCCCGGCAGTTAAGGAACGCAATCCGCTGGAGGGGGCATGGTATCGCAATTCGCGTCGGCCGCACGCAAGTCTCCTGCCGAACATTATCGCTTCGTCTTCGTGCGCGTTTGGCGAGCTTCTGCGCCCCGCACCTTCTCGACCCAGGCCTGAAGTTCCTTTAACGGCATAAAGTTCACGATTCGTTCCGGCGGAATTTTTGCCGCCAACGCCGCGGCGAGGGCGAGATCGATGAATTCGAATTGCCATGGATGGTGCGCGTCTGTGCCCATGGAAATTCGTGATCCGCAACGTTTGGCGATTTTAAGCAGACTCAGGTTTAGATCCTGTCGATCGGGATAGGCGTCGATTTCCACCGCTTTGTCGAGGCGGGTCGCCTCGTGAAAGACCGTTTCCCAATCCGCGCGCAAACCGGAACGATAATTGTAAATCCGGCCGCGCGGGTGGCCGAGAATCTGAATATGCGGATTGCGAAAGGCAGCGAGATAACGTTCGGTCTGGTCGTCCTTGCGCCGCAGAGCGGAATGGAACGACCCGAGAACGATATCAAGCGAGCGCAACGCCGCGGGCTCCATGTCGCCTTCGCCCAGGGGATTCAGATTCAATTCGATGGAACGCAAAACGGTCAGATTCTTAGCACTTACGCGCAGTTCGGTATTGACAGCTTCGATCTCAGCTGCCTGTTCCTTCAGCTTTGCTTCATTAATTCCGTTCGCGATCGATAAGCCTTTGGAATGATCGGTGATGGCAATGAATTCGTAGCCGCGTGCGACGGCGGCATCCGCCATTGCGCGAATATCGCCGGAGCCATCGCTCCAATTTGTGTGCATTTGCAAATCGCCTCGAAGGCGCGTGCCCCACGACGAGGCTTTGGCCAGCCGAAGGCGACTTTCGGCGAGAGTGAGGAATTCTCTCCGCAGCGACGGCGGTCGCGGGGGATGCTGCTTCCGGCGAATCCATTGGCGGATTTGTTTCTGAAGGAATGGTCCAATATGCGCCAGCCCCGTCAGCGGGCGCTTTTGCGCGACCAAATCGCGCGCCTCAACTTCCCAGAGAAAGGCGCTGCGCGCAGCCCGCCGATAGGCGCGCTGCAAAATATAAGAAGCTTCGCTCGCTTCGTGCGAAAGTAGCTCCGCGATTTCGGCGTTACTCGGCGGAAGATCGATGCCCGATTGCAATTCAGCGAGCTGGCGAAAGTGCTGCGATGGACCACCCACGCTGGCCCACCGCAGCTTTTCTCCTTCCGCCTCCAGCTCCGGTAAGGAAGAAGCCCAATTAAGCTGCCCTAACGTTAATTAAAGTTTTCGCTAGCTCGGTTAGCTTCTTGTCGGTCGCGCCTTCTTCATCCAGAGTCTGCTGCAAAAGTTCGGCGCCTTTGCTGTCACCGAGCAATTCGGCATACGTGCGGACGCAGCCGTAGCCGGCAATTTCGTAATGCTCGACGCGCTGCGCAGCAGCGATAAGCCCGGCATCGCGCACTTCATCCTCGGCATCTTCGTCAATCATTTCCGAACCTTCCTCGATCAACCCTTCCATGCCTTTGCACTTGCGGCCGCGGGCGCCTTGATCATGGCTTTCCAGGATTCGCTCAAGTCGATTGACGTGCTCTTTGGTTTGTTCGAGATGCTCTTTAAAGCCTTTGGCAAGCTGTTCATTCCTAGCAGCCTTGGCCATTTTCGGCAGTGCCTTGGTCAGTTGCTTCTCGGCGTTGTGAAGGTCTTTCAACTCGTAAATGTAGAGATCTTTCAGTGTTTCTAGTTCCATAACGTGGGGATTTCGAATCTCGGTGTCGATCTGGATTTGTTCTTCGTCGAACAAAGTGTCGATGCATTCGCCGAACTTACTTCCGCCGCTTAGCCTTACGTTTTTGTTTTTTCACCCATTGCTCGGCCCGTTTCGGACCGAACCGCCCTAGCGGCCGGAATTGTTTGCCGCGTTCCTGGTTGTAGGAGATGAAAAAATGTTCGATTTCAGCAATGCCGGGCGCAAATCGGAGAGCGATTTGATATCGGCATGGATTTGTGATTTGGCCGCGACCGCTATCAGCCTATCGTTGCGCTCAGTTTTACCGTCCTCGCTTTGTTCGGCTTCGATCACACCAATAAGGCGCGATTCGATGAGACAACTACAGAAAGCGGGATCATCCATCAGGATGAGTGCATCAAGCGGGTCGCCATCCTCACCTTTGGTTCCCGGGATCGAGCCGAAATCGAACGGGAAAAGCGCGCCTTGAGCTAGGACACTCTTGAGCACGTAAGCATTGCGCTTCAATATCGTAAGCAAACTTACTCAGACATCCTTTCGGCGTATCGATTAGGACATTCAAGTTGCCTGATTTGGAATCGAACGAGGGCAGTTTCTTGAGCAGATTCATTTTGTTCTTACGAATTCGCGAACAGCGCCGGAATCCCAACAGTTTCTGCGTAGTCGCTCGCAACGATTGGACGATCCTCGTCGCGGAGTTTGCCAATGATTTCTAGTGAAACGAATGGCTGATCGCAGGCGAGGACCAGGATTGCGGAGACGACGTGTCGCATGTGCGCAAGGCCGCATTTGATCGACGTGCCGATTCCACAGCGCCACTCGACGTTCTGCACGACATGAACAGGCAAATCGTGCACTTCCGCGCTAACGCGATCGGCGGAATCTCCGGCGACCACAACGATCGGCGCGCAGCCCGCCTCGTGCGCAGCTTTCGCGACGCGACGGAGGAGCGTTTCGCCTTCGAATTGGAGAAACTGTTTCGGCTCGCCAAAACGCGTCGAGGCGCCCGCGGCGAGAATCAGCGCGCTGGCATTGCGCGTTCCGCAGAGTTGTTCGCGTGGATCGGCGCCTTGCAATCGCGCAGATGGTTGCCGGTTCCGCCGGCAAACACTGCCTGAATTTCGGCGATGATGGAGAGCGCGATTTCTTCCGCCGTTTCCGCGGCGAGATGCAAACCAGCCGGCGCGAAAAGCTGGGATTTTGTGGCCGCGCCGCTGTCGATCACGTCCAGAAGCAATTCTTCACGTCGCCGCCGCGGCCCGACCAAACCGACGTAGCGCAAGCCGAGTGGCAGCAAATGGCGCAGCGCTGCACAATCGCGTCCAAAATTATGCGTCGCTATGACTGCCGCCGTGCGGTGGTCAACCGCACTCTGCAATTCTGTGATGGCGCCGGCCAATTCAAGGTCCCAGCCGAGCAACTGCGCATGCGCGGCAAGAGCATTCGCATCAGCGCCTTCGCCGATTACGATCAATCGCAACGGCGGCTCGATCGTCTGCGCAAATCCGTTTGCAAACGCCGCTTCACGCGAGATCTGGCTGCCGAGCCGCTCGCCGTCTTCGAAAACGGTTACGAGCGTGCAAGCCCGTCGCCCACCGATCATATCGCGCAGTGGCTCCATCACCTGCTCGTCAAGCAGTTCGATAAAAATCTCAATGCTGCCGCTGCAGCCGAAACGTCTGCGTGTGTCGAACGCGATCAGCTTCGGCTCGCCCGATGCGATCACATCCCGTGCGTGCATCGCGACTTCCTCTTCGATGCAGCCGGCGCTCAGCGCTCCCGCCGTATCGCCATCCGACGTGATCAGCATCCGCGCACCCGGACGGCGATAGCTCGAACCGCGCGCCCGCACCAAGGTCGCGAGTGCGCACGCGCGTGGGTGGTGTTTCTGCCAAAGCGAAATGATCTCGCGCAGTTCCTTCATGCGATATCGAGCAGCTTGTCGGGCGTGATTGGCAGATCCCGTACGCGTTTTCCAGTTGCGTGATAAACCGCATTCGCAATCGCCGCAGCCGCACCGGTGATTCCGATTTCGCCCATTCCGCGTGCGCCGATTGGATTAAAGGCAAAATCCGGTTCGCCGACGAAGTAGACGTCGATCAACGGAACGTCGGCATTCGTTGCGACGTGATAATCGGCGAGATTGCACGTCGCCGGCATTCCGGTTTTCGGATCGTATTCGGTCGCTTCCGACAACGCCATGCCGATGCCCATAACAAATCCGCCCATGATCTGACTGCGCGCGGTCTTCGCACTAACGACGCGGCCACAATTCATCACGCTGACCACACGCGACACCTGCACGCGCGGGAGGAGCGAATCGATTTTGACTTCGACGAAATGCGCTCCCCAGGATTGGAACGCCATTTCTTTGTTCTCCTCCGGCTCTTTGAGTTCGCTCTGCACTTCGATGGAATCGCGGCCGGCGCGTTTCAAAATGTCGATGTACGCATCCGATTTCTTATGGTCCGTCTTCGATCCGATCCGGCCAGGCGCGACCATCACGATGTCGTTAGGCGACAAATTATAGAGCGGTGATTTGGAATCCTTCACCGCCAGTTCCGCCAGCGCCTTGTGCAAAAGCTGCGCGACTTCATCAATGGCAGTGCCTACTGTTCCGGTCGTGTTCGATCCGCCAGCGACAGGGCCGAATGGAAAATCGGTGTTGCCCAATTCGAATTTCACTTTCTCGAACGGCACGCCGAGTTGCTCCGATGAAATCTGCGTGAGCGCGGTATATGCGCCGGTCCCGAGGTCGTGCGCGGCACATTGCACCGTCGCGCTGCCGTCGGCGCGCAACTGAACCTTTGCCGCCGCTTCCATCTTATGCGCTGGATACGTCGCGGTCGCCATTCCCCAGCCGACTAGGAAATCGCCGTCACGCATCGAGCACGGTTTCGGATTTCGTTTCGCCCAACCGAACTTTTCCGCGCCTAACGAATAGCATTCCTTCAAATGCTTCGCGCTGAATGGCACGTCTTTGTGCGGGTCCTTGTCCGCGTGGTTCGCCAGTCGCAGCGCGACCGGGTCCATGTTCAAAGAGTAGGCCAACTCGTCCATCGCGCATTCGAGCGCATAGGTGCCGGGACATTCACCCGGCGCGCGCATGAACGTCGTGCTCGCGACATTGATTTTGTGAAGCGTTTCATCGACCTGAATCGCCGGGCTTTCATACATCACGCCGGTGGAACGCGCGCCGCAGGTTTCGATGTGGTCGCCGACCGGCGAAGTCGCGACCTGACTCACATGCCGCATGGCTTGCAACTTCCCCTTGCGCGTCGCTGCGAGCGCAATCGTCTGGATTGTCGGCGTGCGATGTCCGGTGCCGACAAACATGTTTCGCCGAGTCACATGCAATTTCACCGGAACGCCGGCCGCCTTCGCGGCCATGGCCGCGGCAAAGACGTGCGGCCAGACCGCGCCTTTGCAACCGAAGGCGCCACCGACAAACGGGCAAATCACGCGCACATTTTCGATCGGCAAATTCCACGCGCGCGCGATCACGCTTTGCACACCTTTCACGAATTGCGTCGCATCGTACAACGTCACTTTGTCGTCGCCCTCCCACGCCGCGATTGTTCCCGACATTTCGATCGGATTGTGCGTCTCGGTCGGCGTCGTGTAAGTCTGTTCGATCTTCGTTAGGCTCGCGTCCTTCAACGCAAGATCGACATCTCCTTTTTTGATCTGCACCGGACCAAAACTTTCCTTCGGCTTCGTCGCTTTGTCGGACGCTTCCATCGTTAGCGCCGGCTCCTCCGCCGCGTAGCTCACTTTGACTAACGAAGCCGCGTATCGCGCCTGCTCGATGGTCTTCGCGATCACGAGCGCAACGTATTGTCCGGCATAATAAATCTGGTCGTCGCTGAACGGCACGCGCTCTTCATTGCGAATGCCATGTGTTTGACCGCGATCTTTCTTCGCCGCCGGCTCCTTCGGTTTCGGCGCGTTCAGATGCGTCACCACCGCGAGCACGCCCGGCACGGTCTGCGCCGCTTTGGTGTCGACCGAAAGAATCTTTCCTTTCGCGATGTTGCTCTCGACTGTCCAACCGTACGCGCATTTCGGCACGTCGAACTCGACCGAGTACTTCGCCGCGCCCGTGACTTTCAACCCGCCATCGACGCGGCTCGGTGCTGGTCCGAGGATGTTCGACGTTTTCGCCATTCGTCACCTCGTTGCGGCCACGGTGCTGAGTGCGCGTACGATCGCGCGCTTCGCCAGCTCGATTTTAAATGAGTTGTGCTTGTAGCCTTTGGCCGGCGCCAGTTCCGCTTCCGCCGCAGCGCGAAATGTTTTTTCGCCGACAGCCTGGCCGACGAGCACCGCTTCAGCTCTCTGCGCTCGCCAAGGTTTGTGCGCGACGCCGCCGAGCGCCACCCGCGCGGCGTTGATCTTTCCATTCTGCACGTCGAGCGCGGCGGCCACGCTGACGAGCGCAAACGCATAGCTCGCGCGATCGCGCACCTTCAAATAATGCGAGCGGGTCGCGAACGGAATCGCCGGCAAATCAACCGCTGTGATTAACTCATCGGCCTGCAAATTTGTATCGATGTTGGGCGTGTTGCCGGGCAGCCGATGAAAATCGGCAATCGCAATCGAGCGCGTGCCTTTCGCGCCTTGTACCTGCACGACCGCATCGAGCGCCGCCAGCGCCACGTTCATATCGCTCGGATTCGTCGCGATACATTGCTCGCTTTGGCCAAGAATCGCGTGGATGCGATTAAACCCATCCAGCGCGCCGCAACCGCTACCGGGCTGCCGTTTGTTGCACTGCGGAAACGCCGGATCATAGAAGTAGTAACAGCGCGTTCGTTGCAGGAGATTGCCGCCAGTTGTCGCAAGGTTGCGCAACTGAGGGCTGGCACCAGCCAGAAGCGCCTGACTCAGCACCGGATATCGCTGCACGATCAACGGATGCTCGGCGACATCGGAATTTCGAGCGAGCGCGCCGATCCGGATACCACCGCCGTTCGGCAGTTCTTCGACTTGCGCGAGCGGCAAGCGGTTGACATCGACGAGCTGCGTCGGCCGCTCGACGCCCATTTTCATCAGGTCAATCAGGTTCGTGCCGCCGGCGAGAAACTTCGCGCTTGCGTTCGCTGCGCTGGCTTGTGTCGCCTGCTGCGGGTCAGCCGCGCGCGTATAAGTGAATGGATTCATGCGCTCTTGGCCGCCGCGTCCTTGATGGCATCGACGATGTTCGGATACGCGCCGCAGCGGCAAAGATTGCCGCTCATCCACTCACGAATTTCGTCGTCGCTCTTCACGTGCCCTTCTTTGATGCAGGCCACAGCGGAACAAATCTGTCCCGGCGTGCAGTAGCCGCATTGAAAACCGTCATGCTCCACGAACGCTGCCTGGACTGGATGCAACTGCTCGCCGTTCGCCAAACCTTCGATTGTGGTGACTTCGTCGCCCTCATGCACAATCGCGAGACTCAGACAGGAATTAATTCGCCGTCCGTTCACCAGCACCGTGCAGGCGCCACACTGCCCATGATCGCAACCCTTCTTCGAGCCGGTCAGGTGCAAGTCCTCCCGCAGGAGATCGAGCAACGTCGTCCGTGTATCGACTTCGACCGCCACATCCTTGCCGTTGATCTTTAGTTGGAGCGGGAGCTTTGCCGTGCTCGCAGGCGCCGATGCGCCGGCAGTTTCGCTTATCTTCTGGGCGAACAACCCGAGCCGAGGCCCAACCGCAATTACCGCGCTGGTCCCAGCAACTTGCTTTAGGAATCTGCGACGCGTTTCGGGACTGCCAAAGATCAAAATTTCATCCAGCGCAATGGATGATCGCAGCGTCCTTTCCTCATCCGGCAGCTCGTCACCACTGGAGCTCATCAAAGCTCCTCCTCGTTAGGTGAGAATTCAGGTGCCGGGTTCTCGTCGGACTCTTGTTTCACGTGGTTCTCCCAGGTAGCTTGGTCGCGCGGCGACTTGTCATTTTGGTTCACCAGCAATCTGCCTTTCCTTTAAGGGTTATCGTTTTCAATTGCCTCAACAACCGCATTTTTTTCGGCAGAGTAAGAAACCGTTTGACCTCCGTCGATGACCATGGCGTGCCCGATCACGAAGGCTGCCGCGTCCGAACGGTGGCTCTATTGTTACCCGCACGAAATTTTCGCGCCCTATTGATTCTCGCGTGGCAAACGATTTGCCACCGTGAACATGGCCGGCCTGTTCTCAAGGAGGCGAGAAATTGTTACATTGGATTTGTAACGGCGGTTGCGACTTCGTGTAAACCGCTGATTCCAAGCGGGAAAAGTGGTGCGCGATACAGGGTTCGAACCTGTGACCCCTACCGTGTCAAGGTAGTGCTCTACCACTGAGCTAACCGCGCCTGATGCGTGACAAGTAAGTGAATGGTGATAAGTGATCAGTCAAGATCGACGATGGGTTTGCGCTCAACTTGAGAAATCGCTTACGCTCGCGTAACTCCGTGAGAACGTCGCCTCTCGCCATCGTGCTCTTCATCATCGCTGCCTTTCTCGGCGCGCTTGGTCAGTTCTTCTACAAATCCGGCGCGGAAAAAACAGACAGCACGTTTGCCAGTTACATTATCAATGCCCGCCTTCTCGCTGGAGTAGTTTGCTACGTCGCGGTAATAGTGCTTTTCGTGGCCGCGTTTAAACGCGGCGGGGCATTGACGGTGCTCTACCCGATTTATGCCACCACCTTTATTTTCGCCGCGATCATCGCCTGGTTCGCTTATGGCACACCGATTCGGGCACCGCATTTCGCCGGTTTCGCGCTGCTGATTGCAGGAATGTACTTGCTCGGACGTTGATGGACTCCTATCAAATCGGGGATCGACGCCCGCTCGCGTCTCGTGGTTGGAAAATTTCAGAGCGGATCGCGCGCTGGCTGGCGCGCCGCGGCACAACGCCAAACGCGATTTCCATTGCCGGGATGCTTTGTGGGATTGCCGCCGGCGTCATGTTCTTCGAAACCTCGCGCGTTTCGCATCCATGGATTTTTTGGCTGAGCGGCGCCGTTCTCGTCCAACTGCGACTGCTGGCCAATCTTTACGACGGGATGGTCGCTGTTCTGCGTCAGATTGCGTCACCACTCGGCGAGCTCTTCAATGAGGTTCCAGATCGCGTAAGCGATGCCGCGACTCTGATTGGCTTCGGTTATGCCGCCGGATCGGATCGGTTGCTTGGTTTCGTTGCCACTATCTTCGCGATCTTTCTCGCGTATTTGCGAGCAGAGGGAAAAGTCGCCGGCGCGCACCAGGAATTTTGCGGGCCGATGGCGAAGCAACAACGCATGGCCACGGTCACCCTCGTCGCCGTCGCTTGTGCCGTTGTCCCCGACGCGACGGATTGGCAGATTCCAATGTTCGCGCTCTGGCTAATTATTGCCGGCAGCATCGTCACCGCTATTCGCCGGTGGCAACGGATCAGCGCGACGCTACGACATCGCTGAGATGGATCCAATCGCACGTGAGAGGCTCTTCGGATTTCGGCACGCGTTCGATTCGCCAGTCACGCTCTGGATCACGATCGCAGTCATCGCCGCACTCTTAATCGCATCTGTGATCATTTGGTTGCTGCACACTCGCGGACGCACCAGCGATAAGTTGCACGACGAACTGGTGAAGCGCGTTGTTTCCTGGGCGATAATGACGCCGTTGCTGCTCGGCCCGGTTTTGCTGGGCGCAGCCTGGACAATTCTGGCCGTCGCGATTTTAAGTGTCCTTTGTTATCGCGAATTCGCCCGTGCTACCGGATTTTTCCGTTACCAATCCCTCAGCATCGTGGTCGTGCTGGGTATTATCGCAACCACCTTCGCGATCGCCGATCATTGGTACGGATTTTTTGTCGCGATTCCGCCGCTCACGATGGTGCTCCTGGCGATGGTTGCGGTTTTGCGCGATGAACCGCGCGGTTACACCCAGCGGGTTGGACTTGGGATCATTGGTTTTTTGCTGTTCGGCCATTGCCTCGGTCATCTCGGTTACATGGCGAACGACGCCGATTTTCGTCCGATCGTGATGCTAATCATTTTGACGGTGGAATTGAATGATGTCTTTGCCTACATCGCCGGGAAAACTTTTGGGCATCGCAAAATCACCCCGCAGACCAGTCCGAATAAAACATTGGGCGGTGCGCTCGGTGCGCTGGTATTGACCACCACGCTGGTTTCAACCGTTGGTCATTTTGTTTTTGCCGGCACGGGTGTCGATACCCCGGTGAAATTGATCGGCCTGGGTTTAATTGTGAGTGTAGCCGGACAGTTCGGCGATCTGATGGTGTCATCCATCAAGCGCGACATCGGGATCAAGGACATGGGAGCATCCATTCCGGGTCACGGCGGATTGCTCGATCGTTTCGACAGCATGTTGCTGGTCGCGCCCGCGGTCTTTCATTATATCGCATTTTTTCGCGGCTTCGGGCTCGATCAGCCAACGCGGATCTTTACCGGCGGGCAATGATGGAAGAGTGGCAATTCGAACCAGCGCATGATTTCGGATTGAGCGCCGAACAGCGGCGACTGAGCCTGCGCCGCGAAGTTGGATTGGAGAGTGCGATCTCGTGTTTTCTTTGGCGATCAATCA
>Ga0209474_10002857_pt1 | contig 15558 bp, 15 predicted proteins | sample GraSoiAngelo_145_FD_185902 | JGI IMG/M metagenome (GOLD analysis project Ga0209474, IMG submission 185902) | Grasslands soil microbial communities from the Angelo Coastal Reserve, California, USA - 14_1009_05_20cm (SPAdes) (version 2) | ecosystem: Environmental > Terrestrial > Soil > Grasslands...
AACGGCGGCTTCAGTCACAATAACTGGTCGTTTGGCTTCGATTCCGACGCCGATGCTCGAAATATCTCGAGCGACTTCACCAGTTTTCCCGGCAAGGGCCAGACACGTTCAAAGATTCGGTTCGCCAGGGGCTTGGCGGTCAAATAGCCGGCGGCGAACATTTCCAGACGCGCGTCGAGATTGTCGATGTAATGGAGTGCCATTGCTTCCGGAGTTTTTGGATCAACGGGCGACCCGAACTGTTGCTCGCCATGGTGCGCACCAATCAAATGCAGGAGGTGCAAACGCACGTCTTCTGATGGCGGGGTCAAATTCTTCCACGCATCGCTTTTGTCGGCAGAAATTTTTCGCCACAACGAATTCACCAATTCGAGTCCGATGGATATATGTCCGATTAATTCACCGCGCTCATCGTAATCCATGACAAAACCGCTCTCGGCGTAGTGGTTCTCCCAAAGTTTGCCGGAGTCGTGAAAGAGGATGCCGGCGATAAGCAGATCGACGTTCAACTGCGGGTAAAGCGGCGCAATTGCCCGCGCCACGCGCATCATTTGCGCGGTGTGTTCAACCAATCCGCCGCGGCGAGCGTGGTGATTTCTTCGGGCCGCGGCTGTTCGCCGAAAGCGTTCGCCCAAATCCTTTACGAACGCATCGCACAGGGCGTGCAAACGCGGATCGCGGATTGTCGCGATCGCCTCGAGCATGAATTGCCAATCTGCATTTTGCTTTGCACGCAGTTCCGCCGGGCCTTGCAGCAATTCACTCTTCTCCTGTGGCGTTAACGGTCGAACCGTCCACTTCTGTGCTTCGAGACCGTACTGCGAATGCGAACTAAATTCGCCGGCTAGTTCGATGAAGCTCTCGTTGGTAAGTGAGCTGCATGCTTTGTAAGCAGGATGGTCGCTCCAGACGCGCAACGTCATCCGATCACAGGCGTCGGCCAGACTCAGTTCGCAGTACGGTTTTTGTTCGCGAGTGAGCTTCGGCGCCGCCGATTCGACCTGGACGTGCACGCGCGCCGAAACCGGGCCGCTTTGCCCGGCCCGGCGAATCTCGCTCAGCGTCATCAACTGCATGTCGAACTTGGGGGCTTCGGGTAAATTTCAGTCGGCGGCGTTGATTACGCTGCAGGCGATTCGCGCTCCGGAATTGCCGGACGGATCCGTCTTCAAATCGTCTTCTTTCTCGTGAACAACAATTGATTTTCCGATGATTGAGTCGGTTCCGGTCAGACTTAGTTTGCCTTTCCAATCCAGATGCGCCTTGCCGGAAGCATCAGCTTCAATATTGCCGAAATCGCCGGCGTGACGCTCCGTCCCCGTCGGCCCGTCGTGGTGTTGATGCGTCGGATTGAAATGCGCGCCCGCCGACATCGCATCCGGCGCCGAGCAATCGCCTTTCTCGTGAATGTGGATACCATGCTTGCCCGGTTTGAGGTTTTGGACGTCGGCGACCACTTGGATGTCATCGCCAACTTTTGTGAATGTGACCGTGCCGGTAACTTGACTGCCCGATTTGGATTCCAGTTGCGCCGCTGCTTTCGTGACTTCTTGCGCCTGCGCAAAACCAGCCATCGCGCAAAACATCGTTACGAAGAGAATCGTTTTCATGCGGCAAACGTACCGCGTTTTTTCCGAAAATGAAACTCTCAATCGAGCAGCCGTTGCTCAATTCCGCTGTAGGCGTCAACACGACGGTCGCGCAAAAATGGCCAGTGCGTCCGATACTCGTTCACACGAGCCCAGTCGATTTCGCCAATCACAATTTCTTCCCGATCGCCCGAACCTTTCGCGATGATCTCGCCGTCGGGTCCGCAGATAAAACTCTGTCCCCAAAATTCAATCCCGTCGCCGCCAGCTGGTGCTTCGTGACCGACACGATTCGCCGCCGCTACGTAGCAGCCGTTCGCGATCGCGTGACTGCGCTGAATTGTTTCCCAGGCCGAATGTTGCGCCGCGCCAGATTCTTTTTTCTCGCTCGGATGCCAGCCGATCGCCGTCGGATAAAAAATAATCTCGGCGCCACGCAATGCCGTCAGCCGTGCTGCTTCGGGATACCATTGGTCCCAGCAAACGCAGACACCGATCTTGCCACGCTTTGTTTCCCACGCCTGAAAACCGAGGTCGCCCGGCGTGAAATAAAACTTCTCGTGATACAACGGATCGTCCGGGATGTGCATCTTGCGATATTTCCCGAGAAATTTTCCGTCCGCGTCGATAATTGCGGCGGTGTTGTGATAAACGCCCGCCCGGCGTTTCTCGAAAAGCGATGCGACAATCGCGACCCCGAGCTCGCCCGCCAATTCCGCCAGGGCAGTTGTTGATCTTCCGGGAATTTCTTCGGCCAGTTCGAAGTTTTTATGGTCTTCGGTCTGGCAAAAATATTGCGAGCGAAAGAGTTCCGGCAGACAAACGATCGCGGCCCCTTTTTTAGCGGCGGCGCGAATGAAATCGAGCGCCCGGGCGAAATTCTTGTCCGGATCCGGGTCGCATCGCATTTGAACAAGCGCGACTTTTGTTTTTTCTTTTGTCATGTCGACCGAACTGGAGACATCTCTAAATATTTCTGAAACAGTAAGAGATTCCTCGACTTCGCTCGGAATGACAAGGGCGGCGGCTACTTCACCGAATCGGCCGGCACGATGTCGATCTTCTCAATAACGACGCGCGTCGTTGGTTTGCTGTTTTCGCCCATGCTGTTTCTGGTCACCGGCGTGTCGCCGATTTTTGCGAGCACGTCGTCGCCTTTGATCAATTTACCGAAGGTCGTGTATTGGTGATCGAGCCGCGGCACCGGCGCCAGACAGATGAAAAATTGTGAACCGGCCGAGTCCGGATCGGGCTCGCGCGCCATCGAAATTACGCCGCGTTCGTGCGGATGATCGTTGAATTCGGCTTTGATCTTGTAGCCCGGGCCGCCTTCGCCGTAGCGATTTTCCTTCGCCGGATCTTTGGAATTCGGATCGCCGCCCTGGATCATGAATCCCTTCACAATCCGATGGAAAATCGTCCCGTTGTAAAAACCGGCCCGCGCGAGCTTCTTGAAATTGTCGATCGTGTTCGATGCAGCGTCAGTCCAAAACTGCACGACCATATCGCCGCCGCTCGTCTTAATCACTGCCACTTCGTTTGTAGCATTCATCGGATTGCTCTCCTTCTGCTGTTCTTCAGCTGCAAATAGTGCGGAACTCAATAATAAGACCGCTAAGATCGACATCTTCATTTTTCTTCTTAGCGGCGGTCTATCGCGGTCGCAAATTTTCAAACGCTGGAGTGATATTCCTGCAAGCTGCGCACCTGCAGTTTGCTCTTTTGTAAAGAGCGAATTCCGTTCGCGCTCGCCTGCGCCGCGCGCACTGTCGTCATGATCGGGATTTTTTGCGCCAGCGCGGCGTTGCGAATCGTCACCTCGTGTTCGCGCGGGATTTTGCCGCTCGGTGTGTTGATAATGAAGCTGATATCGCCGTTTTTGATTCGATCGAGCACGTTTGGCCGTCCTTCGTGCAACTTGAAAACTTTTTTTACTTTGATTTTTGCTTCCACCAGCGCTTCGGCTGTTCCGCTCGTTGAAATAATCCCGAAGCCGAGCTTCACGAATTCGCGCGCGACCGGAATGACAGATTCCTTATCGGTGTCCTTCACACTGATGAAGACGTTCCCCTTTTTCGGCAACGGCGGCGGCGCGGCCATCTGCGATTTGGCGTAGGCCAATCCAAGATCGACATCCATGCCCATCACTTCGCCGGTCGACTTCATTTCCGGGCCCAACGAAATGTCGACGCCTTGATAACGCAGAAACGGGAAGACGGCTTCTTTCACCGAGAAATGTTTGGGCACGATTTCCTTGGTGAAGCCAAGCTCGCGCAACGTTTTGCCCGCCATAATCTTCGCCGCCAGTTTCGCCAGCGGTAGACCGATCGCCTTGCTCACAAATGGAACGGTGCGCGAGGCGCGCGGATTCACTTCCAGCACGTAAACGTCTTCACCTTTGACGGCAAATTGCACGTTCATCAGGCCGCGCACGTTCAACTCGCGCGCCATCGCCTTGGTGGCGGACGCTATTTCGGCGAGCACTTTCTGTGACAAAGAAAACGTCGGGATCACGCAGGCGCTGTCGCCGCTGTGGATACCGGCTTCCTCGATGTGCTCCATGATCGCGCCGATCACGGTCGTTTCACCGTCCGAAATGCAATCGACATCCACCTCGATCGCATCTTCGAGAAAGCGATCGACCAGCACGGGACGATCCGGCGTTACCTCGATTGCGCTCGCCATGTAGCGACGCAGATCCGGTTCATTGTAAACGAGCTCCATCGCGCGGCCGCCGAGCACGAACGATGGGCGGACCAGCACCGGATAACCGATTTTCGTCGCGATCTGAACCGCTTCGTTCGTGCTCACCGCTGATCCGCTCGGTGTCTGGCGTAAACCAAGTTTGTCGAGCATCGCCGCGAACAATTTTCGATCTTCCGCGGTTTCGATGCTCTCCGGCTGAGTCCCGAGGATTGGGACGCCCGCCGCTTTTAATCCATCCGCGAGATTCAACGGGGTCTGTCCGCCGAATTGAACGACGACGCCTTCCGGTTTTTCCTGCTCATAGATATTGAGCACGTCCTCGAGCGTGAGTGGCTCGAAGTAAAGTTTGTCGCTGGTGTCGTAATCGGTCGAAACCGTTTCCGGATTCGAATTGACCATGATCGTTTCGAACCCGAGCTCGCGCAGTGCGAAGGCGGCGTGCACGCAACAGTAATCAAACTCAATCCCCTGGCCGATCCGGTTCGGTCCGCCGCCGAGAATCATCACCTTGCGTTTGCCACTCTCGCGCCGCTCGTTCTCGTCGCCGTAAGTCGAGTAATAATACGGCGTGTAAGCTTCGAACTCCGCCGCGCAGGTATCGACCAGCCGATAAGTCGGCAAGATCGACAATTGTTTTCGGGCGGCCCGCACCCCGGCCGGCTTCAACGAATTGGCGTAGCCCAGTTGGTGGTCGGAAAAGCCAAGTTTTTTTGCACGCAAAAGTTCATCACCATTTCCAAAGATATCGGGCGCAATCTGGTCGGCCGTGAGCGTTACCGCCCATGGTTCAGTCATCACGCGAATGCTGTGACTGGCGAGAGCGGATTGCTCGATCTGCTTTTGTGTCACCACAATCTGCTCAAGGTTTCGGAGAAACCACTTGTCGATCTTGGTTAGGTCATAAATCTCATCGATCGATGCGCCTTTTTGGAATGCCTGCGCAAGATAGAAGATTCGTTCGGCGTTCGGGATCGCGAGTTTCAAGCGTAACGTTTCAAGATCGACATCTTTGTCGGCGCCGTCGCCGCAAAGTCCGAAACGCTTGATCTCCAAACTTCGGAGCGCCTTTTGCAGAGCTTCCTTAAACGTCCGGCCGATCGCCATCGCTTCGCCGACGCTTTTCATCTGCGTGGTCAGGGTTGGATCGGCCTGCGGAAATTTCTCGAAAGTGAACCGCGGCACTTTGACCACGCAGTAATCGATCGTCGGCTCGAAGCAGGCCGGCGTTTCGCGGGTGATATCGTTCTTGATTTCGTCCAGCGTGTAACCGACCGCCAGCTTGGCCGCGATTTTTGCAATCGGAAAGCCGGTCGCTTTGCTCGCGAGCGCGCTTGAGCGCGATACCCGCGGATTCATCTCGATCACGACCATCCGACCGTCGTCCGGATGGACCGCGAATTGGATGTTCGATCCGCCCGTCTCGACGCCGATCTCGCGAATGACCGCGAACGCGGCGTCGCGCATCATTTGGTATTCTTTGTCGGTTAGCGTTTGCACCGGCGCGACCGTGATCGAGTCGCCGGTGTGCACGCCCATCGGGTCGAAATTTTCAATCGAACAAACAACGACGCAGTTGTCCATCCGGTCGCGCATCACTTCCATTTCAAATTCTTTCCAGCCGACGAGCGATTCTTCGATCAACACTTCGTTCACCGGAGACATGGCGAGACCGCGACCGGCGATCTGATCCAGCTCGTCCGGGTTATACGCGATACCGCCGCCACTGCCGCCGAGAGTGAAGGCCGGCCGGATGATGAGCGGGAAAGTTCCGATCTCTTTTGCAATGCGGCCCACGTCGGCAAGCGAGCGCGCCACGCCCGAGCGCGGCACGTCAAGCCCGATTCGCAGCATGGCTTCCTTGAACAGCTGTCGATCTTCGCCCTTCGCGATCGCCTTCGCACTGGCGCCGATCAATTTTACCTTGTGCCGCGCGAGTGCGCCGTTGCGATAAAGCTCCATCGCCGCATTCAACGCCGTCTGCCCGCCCATCGTTGGCAGAAGCGCGTCCGGTTTTTCTCGAACAATGATGGCTTCGATCACTTCCGCTGTGATCGGCTCGATGTAAGTGCGATCGGCGAACTCCGGATCGGTCATGATCGTGGCCGGGTTCGAATTCACCAGCACGAGCTGGTAACCTTCCTCTCGCAGCGCCTTGCACGCTTGCACACCGGAATAATCAAATTCGCAGCCCTGCCCGATCACGATTGGACCGGAGCCAATTAGGAGAATTTTCTTGAGATCGTTGTTCCGCGGCATTTGCGCAGCGCGCAGGATAAACTAAATCGGGCGAACTTCACGCCGGAACTCTTATTTCGTCTGATACTTTGGATTTTTCGCCTGTTTGCGAACAGCGGCGAACAGTTTGTTGATTCCCGTCGTGCTGATGGTGTTGGCAAGGAACGCCGGCCCGCCGATGCCGCTGTCCGTGAAAACGGAATAGGTCGCGCGCGTTTTACCCTCGCCGGCCGGCTCGAGCAGCCAGGAACCTTCGCACACAGTTACCCTGAACACGCCGGGCTTTGCCGCCGGACCATGTTCGTTGGCCGGCTCCCAGCGATTGAGATAAGCCAATCCATTTTCAACCGGCCACGATTCCTGTCGAATGCGAAGCGTGTAATCGCGATCGCTCACAATTTTTGGGGAGACCCGCTGATAAGTGAGAATGGAATCTCGTTTTCGCTCGATGACGCGACACTCCGCCGTATAGGGCATGAAACTCGTATAACCTTCGACATCATCGATAACCTTGTGAACCGTCTCGGCCGTTGCGTCGATTTCGGCCACCGCTTTGAACTCTTTCAGGTTCGACCCTCCGTGTGGCCGGGTGTAAATCACTACGCCGTTGCTTTGTTTAACTGCTTTCCAATCCGCGTTCTGGACAGGTTCGGCCGCGAAGATCGACAACGCAGCCCCGGCAAGAAAGACGATGGTCGCGGCTTCTCGTTTCATAGTTACTTAGACGTTCCGACTGCCAGTCGCATTCGCTAGAATCGCCGCGAGATTCGAGGTTCTGCTTAGCGCAAAATCGAATCGGCCGGATAAACAACGCCGTTTTTGATCACGGTGTCGATCTCCGACGCGTTTGCGATGTCATCAACCGGATTCGATTTCAAGATCACCAGGTCGGCGAAATAACCATTGTCGATCTTGCCGATGTGCGCGCCCGTATCGCCACCGAAAAGCTTCGCCGCGTTCACGGTCGCGCTTTGCAAAATTTGCATGTTCGTCAGGCCGGCTTCTTTCATCAGTTGAAACTCGCGAAACAAAGCAGGCCCATGGATCGTCCCGATGTTCCCGGCGTCGGTTCCGGCCGCAATTGTGATTCCCGCGTCCTCCAGTTTCTTCAAATTCGGCAACGCGACTTCGTAGGTCTTTTTGATGCGATCCAGCGCCTCGTCCGGCTTTGCCAGCGCACTCTTGATCCGGTCGGGCAATTTATCCGAAGGAATCGTCCTGACGTCGAGCGACGCGATCACTTCCGGGTTGCCCCACGCTTTCTCTTCCCGCGTGAGATTTAGTTGGTGCGAAAAAGTCCGGCCGTAGCGCTCGAACACGACCAGGGTCGGACACAAAATGATATGTCGATCTTTCAAGAGCTTCACGAACGCGTCGTCCACCGGTTTATCGACCACGCTGTGGACAAGAATGTCCGCGCCTTCTTCAACTGCCGCGCGCGCGGTCTCCAATTCGGTCGCGTGCACCGCGACCCGAATCTTGTGCGCGTGACTTTCTTCAACCGTCGCGCGAATGATCGGCCGAAACCCATCGACGGGATGATCTTTGTCGACGATGTACCAGATCTTGACCAGGTCGGGATTTTCCGCGGCCAGTTTTCCCACGAACTCGCGCGCTTGATCCGGACTGTCGATTTTCACAATCGGCGGATCGCCCAGATCGAGTTTCTCGCGGGAAACGCTCGAAATTAACGGCCCGGCCACTGCGACGCGCGGGGCTTTTGCGGTCGCGTTCGCAGTTTTCCGCACTTCGAAATTCCAAAACGGCCCGCCGACATCGACCACGCTCGTAATGCCACAACGAATGTAGCGCGCGAAGACATCGTTGAGATGAGATTTTATCCACGCGATTTCATCTTTGTAAGGGTGGACACTGTTTAGATCGGCGCCATCCGGCCGCGTGAACAGATCGGCCGATTGAAAGAAGTGAATGTGCGTGTCGATGTATCCCGGCAAAATGATTTTGCCCTTGCAATCGATTACACGAGTCCCCTTTTCCAGGATTTTCGGACCAATCCGCTCAATCCGATCTCCATTGATGACGATGGTCGTGTTGGTATGAGGATACCGAACTTCATTGCGGTCTGGATAGACGAGGGTTGCGCCATCCAACGCGAGCTTTTCGCCGCGGGCCGCAATGGCGACAAGCAAAGCGAAAAGGAAGAGAAAAACTTTCATTCTTTTGATTCCGGAACGGCTTTCTCGGCGGCTTGAAAGCCGATTTTGGAATGGGTGCCGTCGCAAAACGGTTTTTCCGTCGAGGCACCGCAACGGCAAAGCGCCATTCGTTTTTCCACGGGAAACTTGTTTCCGTCGGCGTCGATCAATTCCACTTCGCCCTTCACGATGTAGGGACCGTTCTTGATTGTCTCGATTGTTACCATGTCCGCACTCTAACTGGTCTCCCGCGCGGAAGAAAACACTGTCGATCTACCTCCGTCTTCGTCCGTAAGAATAACCGCGATGCGAGCGGCCACCGCCGATCGCTCGTCGGCCACCGGTAGCTGATTCCGGTTCGAAGAGCACGGTGTAGAGATACGGAAAGTTCTCGAGTTTGAGGCGAGGAATTTTTCGACCGATGAAACGTTCGATCGCCTGCAACGCCGCTACTTCCTCGCCGTTCATGAGGGTGAATGCATCGCCGACATTTTGGGCGCGGCCAGTCCGGCCGATGCGGTGGACGTAATCTTCGGCGTGCTCCGGCACGTCGTAATTGATAACGTGACTGACGCCGGCGATGTCGAGCCCGCGCGCCGCGATGTCGGTCGCGACCATCACTTCATATTTACCGCTCTTAAATCCTTCGAGGGCCTCGATCCGTTCGCGTTGGGTGCGGTTGGAATGCAAAACGGCGACGGAATGGTTTCCCTGTTTCAATTTGTGGGCGATTCGATCGGCACCGTGTTTGGTCCGGGAAAAAATGAGCGCGCTATCGAAGTTGGTCCGTTCGAGCAGCGCCATCAGGAGGTCGAACTTTTGTTCAGCTGCGACCGGATAAACGGCGTGGGTCACGGTTTCGGCCGGGGAACGGCGCACACCGATTTCAACCAACTCAGGATCGCGCAAGACCCACGCGGCGAGGCGCTCGATCTCCGGCGGCAACGTTGCCGAAAAAAGAAGCGTTTGCCGATCCGTTGAAATCTTTTCGACGATGCGGCGGACATCCGGCAGAAAACCCATGTCGAGCATGCGATCGACCTCATCGAGCACGAGAATGTTTACATCGCGAAAATGAAGAGTCTTTTGTTCGAGATGATCGAGCAGGCGGCCGGGGGTGGCGACGACAACATCGACACCACGTTTCAGGTCTTCGCGCTGTTTTCCATAACCAACGCCCCCATGGATGACGGTTGCCCTCAAATCAGTGAACCGGCCGTAATCGCGAAACGCGGTTTCGACTTGCGCGGCCAGCTCGCGCGTCGGTTCGAGCACAAGGCAGCGAAACGCGCCGTGTTTCGCGAGCAGGGTCAGAATTGGCAGCGCAAACGCCGCGGTCTTGCCGGTACCGGTCTGGGCCGTTCCGATTAAGTCTTTGCCTGCGAGGATGATAGGGAAGGCACGAAGCTGGATCGGCGTCGGCTCGGTAAAGCCCATCGCCTGGGTGCCGCGCACGACTTCCGGCGAAAGTTCGAAATTATTGAACGACACAACTAGAGGTTAATGCCTCACACAAAGGACGCAAAGGATCACGATGCGAATATTTCTCAGTGAAGCAGGCGCACAGGAATGATTAGAAATGATTTTTCCCTTCCGGTGTTCCTGCTTTGTTGAGAGATAGATGGCTCGTATTCTTCGAATTCTTGTTCTCGCCGACACGCATAACAAGTTGCCGAAGAAAATTCTCGATCTCGCGGCGGATGCGGACGAGATCTGGCATTTGGGCGACGTCTGCGAGCCAACGATCCTGGATGACCTGCGCACAATCGGCCCGCAAGTCACTGTGGTGCGCGGGAATTGCGATTGGAATCCGGAATGGCCCCTCGTTGTCGATCTTAAGCGTGATGGATTGAAATTTCGGCTGCAACATATTCCGCCTGATGTTCCGCCCGATGATGTCGATGTTGTTTTGCATGGTCACACGCACGTCCCGCGAAATGAGAAGCGGGGCGGTGTTCTGTTTCTAAATCCCGGTTGCGTCACGCGACCGAACCAGGGTTCACCCGCAAGTGTGGCCTGGGTCGAAATCGCCAACGGAAAAATAAAGTGGCAGCTAGTGCCGCTGGGTTGATTTCCGACCCTCACCCGCCGCTTCGCGACTTCCTCTCCCTGGCCAGGGAGAGGATTGAGGTGAGGGTTGCTGACTAACGAATTATTTCTCCTCGCCTGATTTCCGACCGAACCAGCGCCGCTTCTTCGTCGTTTCTTCGGCTGGAGGCGCTTCCTTTTCTATTGGCTTTGGCTCTTCGCGCTTCGTTTCTTTTTGTTTCGGTTTTGCTTCCGGCTCTTTCCGTTTCGCCTTCTTTTCCTCTGCCGGCTTTTCTTCAACCATGACAGCGGCATCGACCCACTCGATGAATGCCATCGAAGCGGAATCGCTCTTGCGCTGGCCGAGGCGCACGATGCGGGTGTAACCGCCGTTGCGCTCAGTGGACCGTGGCGCGATCTCATCGAACAACTTTTTGACCGCGTCTTTGTGCCGCAAGGTCGAAAAAGCCGTTCGCCGCGCGTGAATTGAGCCGTTCTTGCCAAGCGTAACCATTTTTTCGGCAAGAGGGCGGACCGCTTTCGCTTTAGCCAGCGTGGTTTTGATCCGCTGGTGCTCGATTAAATTGCAAACCTGATTGGCGAGCAGCGCTTTGCGATGCTCGGCTTTGCGGCTGAGACGGACCGTCTTTTTTTGATGTCTCATCGGTTTGCCTCGATTTGATTAACTGCGTTCGGTCGCAGTCGCGGCGACAGCAGCGCCATTTCCGGAGGCGCCATCAGGCCCGGCAACAGGTTCGACCAGGCCAGTCTCGAATTTCATCCCGAGACTCAGGCCGAGCTGCTGGAGTTTATCTTTAATCTCGTTGAGCGATTTCTTGCCGAAGTTGCGATACTTGAGCATTTCGCTCTCAGTCTTCTGCGCGAGCTGACCAACGGTGGTGATGTTGGCGTTGTTCAAGCAGTTGGCCGCGCGGACACTGAGCTCAATTTCGTTCACGCTCATGTTGAGCAGCTTCTTCAGCTTCATGTTCTCCTCGCTTACACCGGCCGGCGTTTCGTCGAACTCGATCACTTCTTCGTTGAAGTTAACGAAGACGTCGAGGTGATGACGCAGGATCGCGGAGGCCTGGAGTAGCGCGTCGTCCGGGGTCAATCTTCCGTCGGTCCAAACTTCCAAAATGAGCTTGTCGTAATCGGTGCGCTGGCCAACGCGCGTATTTTCGACTGCGTATTTCACGCGGGTAACCGGTGAGAAAATCGAATCGATGGGAATCAGGCCGATCGGCTGGTCGGCGCGTTTGTTTTCTTCGCCAGTAGCGAATCCGCGCCCGACGCGGACTTCGAGCTCGGCATCAAATTTGTGTTTCTTGTCGAGTGTGCAAATCACCAGTTTCGGATTGAGCACTTCGTAGCCGGCCACTTCCTGAATGTCGCCGGCGGTGATTTCGCCCTCCTTGTTCACGCTGAGTGAAAGTTTTTTCGGCTCGTGATCTTCGGCTTTGAATTTCACTTTCTTCAGGTTCAGCACGATGTCGGTCACGTCCTCGACCACGCCCGGGAGCGTGGCGAACTCGTGTTGCGCGCCGGTGATTTTTACCGCGGTAATGGCAGCGCCTTCGAGCGACGAAAGCAGCACGCGTCGGAGCGAATTTCCAACGGTGTGCCCATAACCGGCCTCAAACGGCTCGGCGGTAAACTTGGCGTAAGTGTCTGTGGCTGTGCTCTCATCCTTGCTGAGAGTCTTCGGCATTTCAAAACGACCGTAACGGACTGGCATACTTAAATAATCAACGATTTAACGAGTCAATGACTCAGTGACTTGCCGAGACAAATCTCCCGATCATTAAATCTCTAAATCGCTAAATTCCTTTCGGATTGCCGGGTTTCCCCTGGCGAGTGCGGTTTCACGTCCAGCGACGGAGACCCAGGGACCAACGGCGTAATTTTAAAAACTCGCTGCGAAGCGTGGAATAAAGAGCATCCCGGCGCTTTTGCAAGCGCTGAAATTGCGAGTCGACACTGGACATCGAAGTAGCAACAGCGAAGAAGTAAATGCATTTCTTCATGGAGATAGTCAGGCAACGGCCCGGCTATGGTCCGACGATTTTGTCGTGACAAATCCGCTGAACAAGTTCGTAACCAAGAAGCAAGTCTTGGGAATGGTCGATTCGGGATTTCTCGTAGTCACTTCCCATGATCGGCAAATTGAGTATCTCCGGGTTTATGGAGACGCCGTGATCGTGGCCGGAAGTGAGGTTGTCGAGTGGGGCGGCAAGATGCCGAACGCCGGAAAGACCGAACATCTCCGCTTTACAGCGGTTTGGATGAAACAAGCTGGTAAATTCCAGGAGGTCGCGCGTCACGCCAATATCGTTTCCGAGCAGCCGACCGGCAGTTGAAGTTGAGCTGTGCGGCCGATTAATCCTCGATAATTTCGTTTGGCAGATCGGCCGATGTCGATCTTTTCGGGAAATACGAAGCTAAAACGCCACCGATATCGCGGATTGCGTCTACCAGAGCATCGGAGAAGCGCTCATTCCGAAAATGATCGCGCATCAGATCGACAACACGCTGCCAGTATTGCTCGCCGCAACGCTGGTGAATTCCTTCGTCGCCGATGACGGCGAACTTATGCGCACGCGGCGCCACGAAAATGAGGACGGCATTGCGTTCTGGCGTTTTGCGCATTCCGAGCCGCTGAAATTTTTTCCGAGCGACGATCAACGGATCGACCTTCAACTTGCCGCGCTGAATAAAAACGCGAATCTGGCCAGACGTTTTCGATTCCGCGTCGCGAATCGCCTGCACGATCTGGTCGTGTTCGAGTCTGCTGAGAAATTCTTTTGTGCGCATCGCTACCAGCTCGAGCCCGCGCCGCCCCCACCGAAACTTCCGCCGCCGCCGCTAAATCCACTGAATCCTCCACCACCTCCGCCGCCGGATGACCAACCGCCGCCACCGCCGGAGCCAAGCGCCCAGGCCCAGCCCGCGCCGGAGCTGCTGTAGTGATAGCCACGTCTCGGTTTCAGGCGCGAGATGAAGAAGAGAAAAATCGCGAAGAAAAGAAATAGAATGAGATTGCCCGCGAAACTGCTGCCCTCACCGCTGTGCCGTTCTCTCGCGATTTTTCCAGTTCCTTTGTATTCGCCACGAATTGCTTTGAGGATTGAATCGATACCTTCGGTCAATCCGCCTTCGTAATCATTGTTCCGAAAATGCGGTTTGATCCGGTATTCGGTGATATCGAAGGCGGTCAGATCCGGAAGCGCGCCTTCCAAGCCGTAACCGACCTGAATGAACATCTTCCGGTCTTGCGTGAAGACGAAGAGCACAACACCGTTGCGCTGTTCTTTTTGTCCAACGCCCCACGCCTGAGCGACGCGTTGCGTGTAATCCGCAATCTCCGAGTCGCTCTGCATTTTGGGAAAGACCGCGACCACAACTTGGTTGGAAGTTTCGCGTTCGAATTGGGCAAGCTGTTCGTTGAAACGAAGCGCGGCATCTTTCGAAACTACTCCGGCATAATCGTTGAAGTAAGCCGCTGGTTTCGGCGGAATGACTTCGGCTGCGTAGCTCGACACCGCCGCCAAAACGAAAAGTAATGCGACTAATACTCGGTGGATCGAGCAGTCCTTTGCTCGATGCCAGAAGTAATGCGCCTTGGGCGCCATATCTAACATCGTCCGACGGATCGGCCGATCCATCTTACGGAGTCGCGGCCGCAGTTGCTGCGGGCGAAGCCGCAGGTGCTGGCGAGCCGAAATTGAAATTGACGGTTGGCGCCTTTTCCGCGCCTGGTTGGGCGGCAAAGAATGGACGCGGAGAAAAGCCAAATATTCCGGCGATCATGTTGGTCGGAAAACGGCGCACGGCGGTATTGAAGTCTTGCACCGCGCCGTTGAAATTATTTCTTTCGACCGAGATTCGGTTTTCCGTCCCTTCGAGTTGCGCCTGGAGTCCAAGAAAATTCTGGTTCGACTTCAACTCCGGATAACGTTCAACCACGACGAGCAAGCGGGAGAGCGCATTGCTCAATTGGCCCTGCGCCGCTTGGAATTCTTCCAGCTGCTTGGCATCCGTCGGCGCTTTATTCGGATCGAGCTGCACCCGCCCGACGCTCGCCCGCGCATTGGTCACCTCGACAATTGTCGATTTCTCGAAGTTGGCTGCGCCTTGAACTGTGTTTACGAGGTTAGGAATCAAATCGGCGCGACGCTGATAGACCGTCTGCACGTCGCCCCATTTCTTGTTCACGTTTTGGTCGAGCGTGACCAGCCGGTTGTAGGTGCCCCAGAAAAACAACCCAATGACGAAAACGATAAAAAGGATGATGACAAGCAATCCGCCGCAACCGATCGCAAATTTGTTCATAAGATCGACAATGTAAGTGTCAGCAATCGTTTAGGAAAGCGCTCGCCAAGTCAAACTTGCTATCGGCCAAGGGCGAGGCGCAAAAAATAGGCGTCCGAAAATTTCGCGCTCCAGCCCTGTCGGACAATAATCGCGTTCAGCGATGGAATAATAAATAAGCGCTCATAGTTTGAGCCAAGCCCGACGACCATGTCGGGCGGCGCCGCCCGGCAAATGCAGATGCCAATCCAATGTGCCCGCTGCCATTTGAGGTCGAGTTCCTTCTCGATGTCGATTTCGCGCGCGTTTGGGGCTGGTCGATTCAACCAGAAAGTCAGGCCATAAGAAGGGTTCACCCCGGATCCGACGAATGCCTGACTGAGCAAGTTCGCGGGAACAATTTGCCTTCCCTGATAATTGCCATGGCCAAGCACCAATTCTCCGAGCCGTGCCCACTCCCGCGCGCTCAGTTCAAATCCGGTGGCTGGGAGCGGATTACCGCGTCCGTCTTTTTTAAAGTTGAGACTCGTTAG
>Ga0209474_10002858_pt1 | contig 15554 bp, 15 predicted proteins | sample GraSoiAngelo_145_FD_185902 | JGI IMG/M metagenome (GOLD analysis project Ga0209474, IMG submission 185902) | Grasslands soil microbial communities from the Angelo Coastal Reserve, California, USA - 14_1009_05_20cm (SPAdes) (version 2) | ecosystem: Environmental > Terrestrial > Soil > Grasslands...
TGTAGCCCTGAATCCAGTTCGTGCCCCGCCGATACCCGCTCACCGACCACTTACCGCCGGCGAGCACCTCCGCGGTCGGCACATACCACAACCCAGTGTCGCCGAAGAAGGTCGTCGTCGCCGGGCGTGTCTCCTCGGCCGGCGCGGTCGACGAGGACGGTGGTTGGGTAGCTTGCGAACTCTGCCCCGTGGATGTCCCTGAAGACCCGGACTGCGCGCTCGCGCTCGCCGCCAGCGCGAGCGCCACCACGCAGGCCGCGGCCACGCGTCTTGCCATTGTTAGTCGCCTCCAAAGCGTCTGCGCCGCCGGGTCGATTACTCTGCACGAGTGGCCGTCGTCCCTTCTGGAGCGGCCGCAGGCGCAGATTCCGGCGGTACGATCAGACGTCCGCGGCCGCCGCGGCTCACCTGGCCGCCCTTGCGTCCCGCGTTGCGTGCCTCGTCGGCGGTCCACTCGTGGGCGGTCCCCTTCTCATGCGCCGCCCGCCCGCCCTTGCTGGCGATCTCGCGCTGCTTCTCCGGGGACATCGACGCGAAGCCTCGTCGTTCCTTACGCTCTGTACTCACCGGTCGGCCCTCCGTCTCTTTACCACCCCTGCATGCGAACCGTGTACGGTCCCTTGTGCTCGTTTGGCGGCGGCGGCGGTTCCTGGATGCGCGGGGGACGCGGTTCGTCGGGAGGCGTCTCCGGCGCTTCGTCGGGGTCCGTGTCGCGCGGATCGGGGGTGTCTGGATCCGGCTGGAACCCGTACGATCGATGCACGCTGCTCCAGTGCATTGCCACCGGACCCCAGCGTTATCAAAGTCTGTGCCTCGTCGCTGGCGCAGCGGCGATTCCTTAAGTTGTTGAAATTGCTATGAGTTGCCCGGGCAGCCTGTCTCAGCCGCTCGTAAGCGTTTGCAGTGGATTGCTACAGTAGGGCTGGAACCTAGTAGCGATTGACTGCGGAGCTGGCCCGCCGGACCGGCTTGAAATACTCGCAATTCGAGCAGTTGCGGACGTCGAACTGGCGGCCGACCACCGGGAACCACATCGGGTGGGCGCAGAAGAGGAGGTGGCCGTCCTCGATCGTGTGGAACCCGAGGTCGGTCGGGATCTCAGGGGTCCGGCGGCTGTACCAGCAGGCGCGGTGCAGCGCCTCGGGCGGCAGCGGATCGGCCTCGTTCACTTCGTCTGCTGCGGCACGTAGCCGGGCGGCAGCGCGGCGCCCTCGCCGAAGAAGAAATCTTCCATGTGCTTGGCGACGAGATCCTGCGCCTCCTTCTGCCACGGCATCAGGCGGTACTCGTTCAGGATCATCTTCATCCGCTCTTCCCAGAGCTTCCAGGCGTCCTTCGACACGTTCTCGTAGATGCGCTGCCCGAGCTCGCCGGGCCATGGGGGTGAGTCGAGGCCGGCCAGCTCCTTCTGGAATTTCACGCACTTCACTTTCCGGCCGCTCTTGTTCGTCGCCGGCGCGGCCGGTTGCGCTGAGTGTCCGCAGGAATCAGCCATGGCGTCGATTGTAGTTGATTTGCGCAGCGGCGAGCAGCGGGAATTCCGGATCGATCCGGAACGCGAGGCGCGCGTGCGCGTCGCGCAGCGCGCGATCGACGTCGACAGGGTCGGCCGCGCGCGCGAAGATGAACCCGAGATAGCTCGCGCCCTCTGGCAGCGGCACGAGCAGCTGATCCGCTTTCGCCGTCATGCGCACGTCCTCGACGTGCGCAACCGCGCGCGCCGCGTCGATGCCGTCGGCGCCGCGAAAGATCCCGCGCCGCGGAATCGGGATCATCATCACGCCGCTCGCGTCGTGCTCGCGCTCGCACGCGGACGGATCGTCGCCGAGCGCGTGCCTCAGCAGCAGCTCCTCGAAGGGAAAAAGGGGTACGACCCCTTTTTCGGCGAAGCGCAGCGCGCGCGCGCACAGGCCACCGATCGGACGCGCGGCGACCTCGAGAACGTAGACGACGCCGTCGGGCGCGACGCGGCACTCGGCGTGGACCGGCCCGTGGCGAAGGCCGATCGCCGAGGCGGCGCGCTCGATGGCGTCGACGATCGCGCGCTGCTCCTCGTCGCGCGCCCTCGACGGCGTGACGTAGATCGTCTCCTCGAAGAACGGCCCGTCGAGCGGATCGGGCTTGTCGAAGATCGCGAGGACGCGCATCGCGCCCTGATGCATGAGCGCCTCGACGGCGTACTCGCGGCCCGGGATGAACTGCTCGACGAGCGCCGTGTCGTGCGCGTCGTTGCGCTCGGCGCGCACGTCGGGCGAGCGCATCAGCGCGCGCAGCCGGTCGAACGCCGCTGCGAGCTCGCCGGGGTCGTCGGCGCGCATGACGCCGCGGCTGCCCGAGAGCGCCACCGGCTTGACGACGCACGGAAAGAACGGGGATTGGGGATTGGGGATTGGGGATTGGGGATCGGGGATCGGGGATTGGGGATTGGGGATTGGGGATTGGCTGGTGGTTGATGATTGGTCCGAGACCGGCATCGTCATGAACCACGGCGTCGGCAGGCCGGCGTCGCGCAGGCGTTCGCGCGTCCGCTGCTTGTGGCGCGCGATCGCGGCCGCCGCCGGCGGATGCCACGGCAGCCCGAGCGCCTCGGCGACGCGCGCGGCGATCACCGTCGGACGATCGCCGACGACGAGAACGCCGTCGAGTGGACGATCGGCGGCGGCCTCGAGGATCGCCGCCACCGACGCGTCCTCGTCGTAGAAGCGGATCGCGACGGCGCCGTCCTGCCAGGGATCCTCGATCAGATGGCAGCGGTCGGTCGCGAACACGAGCTCCACGCCGAGGCGCGAGGCCGCGTCGCCAAACGCGCGCGTCTGATAGCCGGTCGTCGTCGCCAGGATGAGGACTCGCGTCATGGCTGATGGCTGATGGCTGATGGCTGATGGCTGATGGCTGATGGCTGATGGCTGATGGCTGATGGCTGATGGCCCATGAACCCTATGCCATCAGCCATCCAGCCATCAGCCATGTCGATCGTCAGATCAGAGCAACCTGCTCTGCGTTCGGCTCCGCTCAACAGTACCAAGGCTCGTTCAGATACGGCACCGTCGCCCGATCGCGCGCGGGCTTCGACCGTCGGCCGGCGCGCGGCACGCGCGCGCGATCGTGCGCGAGCGCGCTGACGGCGTCGAACACCGCGTCGCGATTCGCGGTCAGCCGCGTGCCGATGATCGCCATCACCTCCTCGTGCAGCGCGTCGACGCGCGGATCGGGATGCGTCCACCGGTAGGTGAGCGTCGCCGGATCGAACACGCGCAGATGCGGCCGCATCTCGGCGAGCGTCAGCAGCAGGGATCCGTCCGGGACGAGCAGCCGGACGGCGAGCTGGATCGGCGCGACGTGATCCACGAGGTCGAGCGATTCGATCGTGTCGAGCAGATCGCAGTACGACGCGAGCGTGAGCCACGGATGAAACGCGACGAAAGTCGGCGCGAGCGTGACGCCGGCGCCGCGGCACAGCGCCACCGCCTCGACGAAGTCCTCGCGCGTGTGCCCCTTGTCGAAGATCGCGAGCACCCTGTCGTCTATCGACTCGACGGCGCTCGTGACGAACGCGCAGCCGGTGGCCGCGAGCCGCGGCACGAGATCCCGGTGCGCCAGCAGATGCTCGATCTTGATCGTCGCGTCGTAGGTGACGTCCGGATGGGACGCGTGCAGCGCGTCGACGATGCGCATCGCGTGCGTCGGGCCGTTGAAGAAATCAGGATCGCCGAACGTGATGTGCGAGGCGCCCGCCGCCACCTGCGCGTCGATGTCGGCGAGCACGACTTCCCGCTGCACGACGCGAAAGCGTCCCTCGTAGATCGGCACGACCGGGCAATGGCGGCACAGATGCCGGCAGCCGCGGCTCGCCTCCGTGTACCCGACCGTCCGCCGCGTCCCGTCCGGCATCTGCAGCGACGCGTACTTCGTCAGCGGCGGCAGCGTGCTGCGATCCGGAACGAGAAAATGTATCCGCGGCAGCGCGGCTGCATGTGGGGCAAGGCTTTCAGTCTCGCCGCGGCGACCCTGAAAGGGTCGCCCTACAACGATCGCGTCGTTCGCCCACCCGGTCAACTCTTCCTCGAACTCGCCGCCGAAGACCGCGTCGACGCCGAGCGAGCGGAGCCATCCCTCGTTGAGCGGCGCGTAGAGCCCGAACGCCGCGATGCGCGCGTGCGGGTTGACGCGGCGCGCCGCCGCGACGATCGGTCCGGCGAGGCGCGTCGCGGTGTGCATCGGCAGATGAAAGCCGATGAGATCGGCGGCCCGGAGGCGCTCGTCGATCAACTTCTCCTTCGAGGCGTCGATCGCCTCGACGCGCCACCCGCCCGCGCGCAGCCACGCGGCCGCCGACGCGAGGCCGAACGGCTGCCGGCCCATCTCGTAGGTGCTGATCAGAAGCGCGCTGCCCATCGCCAGCATTCATTGTATTCTTCGGACCATCATGGCTGTTCCCGCCGTCGCCGCACGCCCGTACGACGACGCCTTTTTCGGCCACCCGCGCGGCCTGTCCACGCTGTTCTTCACCGAGATGTGGGAGCGCTTCAGCTACTACGGCATGCGGGCCCTGCTGATTCTCTTCATGACGGCGCCGATCGCGGCCGGGGGGCTCGGCTTCGAGACCGGCGTTGCCGGCGCGGTCTACGGCCTCTACACGTCGATGGTCTACATGACCACGCTGCCCGGCGGCTGGATTGCCGATCGCCTGATCGGGCAGCGCCGCGCGGTGCTCTACGGCGGCATCATCATCGCCGCCGGCCACTTCAGCATGGCCTTCCCGTCGCTGACGACCTTCTACATCGGCCTGACGCTGATCGTCGTCGGCACCGGCTTCGTGAAGGGCAACGCCGCGGTGATCGTCGGCGCGCTCTACGGCGAGCGCGACGCGCGGCGCGACGCCGGCTTCTCGATCTACTACATGGGGATCAACCTCGGCGCCTTCATCGCCCCGCTCGTGTGCGGCTATCTCGGGCAGAAAGTGAACTGGCACATCGGCTTCGCGGCCGCAGGCGTCGGGATGGTGTTCGGCCTCGTGCAGTACGTCCTCGGCGGCAAGTACCTCGGCGACGCCGGCCTGCGCCCGGTGCCGGCGAAGTCGGCGGCGGAGGCGGAGCGCGTGCGGTCGCGCGCGCGCGCCGGCGGCGCCGTCGTGCTCGTCGTGTTCGTCGGGCTCGCCCTGGGGATGTACACCGGTGCGCTGCCGATCACGGCCAAGCAGATCGCCGACGCTGCCGGCTACGCGCTGCTGCTGATCGTGGTCGTCTTCTTCGGCTGGCTGTTCTTCGGCGCGGACTGGACGCCGACCGAGCGCCGGCGTCTGTACGCGATCGGCGTACTGTTCGTCGCGGCGACGATCTTCTGGTCGGAGTTCGAGCAGGCGGGATCGACGCTGAACCTCTTCGGCGATCGCGCGACGCGGACGTCCGTCTTCGGCTGGGAATTCCCGAGCAGCTACTTCCAGTCGCTGCAGCCGCTGTTCATCATCACCTTCGCGCCGGTGTTCGCGTGGATCTGGATCCGCCTCGGACGCCGCGAGCCGTCGAGCCCGGCGAAATTCGGCATCGGCCTCGTGCTCGTCGGCGCCGGCTACGCGCTGCTCGTGGCCGCCTCGTCGCTCGCGCAGAACGGCGTGAAGGTGGCGCCGTGGTGGCTCGTCTTCACGTATCTGCTGCACACCTTCGGCGAGCTCTCGCTGAGCCCGGTCGGCCTGAGCGCCACGACGAAGCTCGCCCCGCAGCGCGTCGTCGGCCTGATGATGGGCGCCTTCTATCTGGCGATCTCGGTCGGCAACTTCGTCGGCGGGCGTCTGTCGTCGCTCTACGGATCGATGCCTCTGCCGCAACTGTTCGGGGCGATCGCCGCGGTCGGCCTCGGCGCCGGCCTGGTGATGTTCGCGCTGACGCCGCCGATCAAGCGGCTCATGGGGGGAGTGAATTAAGAATTCCAGATTCCTTGTATGGCACTCGAAGACTACAAGCGGAAACGGAACTTCCAGAAGACGCCCGAGCCCGAGGGCAAGGTCGCGCCGAAGCACGAGGAGCGTTTCTTCTGCGTGCAGAAGCACCTCGCGAGCCACCTGCACTACGACTTCCGTCTCGAGCACAACGGCGTGCTGCTCTCGTGGGCGGTGCCCAAGGGGCCGTCGCTCGATCCGAAGACGAAGCGGCTGGCGATGCACGTCGAGGATCATCCGGTGGCGTACGGCGACTTCGAGGGCGTGATCCCCGAAGGCTACGGCGCGGGGATCGTGATGCTGTGGGATCGCGGCACGTGGACGCCCGAGGTGCCAGACGTAGCGGCGGCGCTCAAGAAAGGCGATCTGAAGTTCACGCTGAACGGCTACAAGCTGAAAGGATCGTGGGTGCTCGTGCGCACCGGCGGACGATATGGCACCCCGTCGCGCCCAAACCGCGCGCCGGGGGCCCCGCCCGTCGGCGCGCGCGGCGGCGGCGATCGCAGCTGGCTGCTCATCAAGCACAAGGACGAGTGGGCCGGCGACCTCGACATCACCGACTTCGCGCCGCGCAGCGTGAAGAGCGACGGTGACTTCGAGGACATCCTCGCCGAGGACACGCCCGCCGTCTGGCAATCGCATCGGCCCGCCAAAGGCGGAGACGCGGGCGCCATGCTCGCGCAGATCATCGAGCGCGCCGCGGCGCTCAAGGCGGCGCGCGCGGGGAGCGCTGCGCGCGACAAGGGGGCTGCGCGCGACAAGGACACAAAGGAAAGAACAGAGGACACAGAGGGAAGAGCAACAGCCGGCAGCGCAACTCGTTCGAGACGCTCGGCGGCTGCGGCGCGCGCGAAGGTGGCTCCACGGCCCCGCGCGACGGCGGCCTCCAAACCGAGAACGGCGACGACATCAGCCTCGAGGAAAAAGTAGCTCTGCGTGCTCCGCGGGTTCTGCGTCGATCGTCGTCTCGCCGGCGCGGCGGCGATCGCTGCGACGCTGGGACTTCTCACGCTCGGCGCGCAGGAGCCGCCGACCACGCGCGACGTGGAGGTGACGCTCACCGAAGGCACGTCGCTGTCGGCGGCCGCGTCGCCCGACCGCCGCTGGATCGCCATCGATCTCCTCGGCGCGCTGTGGCTGCTGCCGATGCGCGGCGGCGAGGCGCGCCGCCTGACGCCCGACGCGCTCGAGGCGCGGCAGCCGACCTGGTCCCCTGATAGCGAATCGATCGCGTTTCAGGGCTACGGCGTCGACGGGCTCTGGCACATCTACGTCGTGCCTCGCGGCGGCGGCGACGCCAGGCCGCTCACCAAGGGCGAGTTCGACGATCGCGAGCCAGCCTGGTCGCACGACGGATCGCGCGTCGCCTTCTCCTCCGATCGCTACGGCGGCCTGTCCGCGATCTGGGAGCTGGCGCTCGCGACCGGCGACCTCCGCCGCCGCAGCACGCGCGACGGCGCGATGCCCGCCTGGTCGCCCGACGATCGCGAGATCGCCTTCATCTCGAGCGACCGCCCGCTCTCGGCGGCCGACTCGCCGAACCGCGTGCCGGGCGCGTACGCGGCCGACTTCGCCGGCCGTGAGCGCCTCGTGCGCAGCGCGCCGGGCAGCGGCGCGCCGTCGTGGAGCCCGGACGGCTCGCAGCTCGCGCTCGTCCTCGGCGATCGCACGCTCGCCGCCGTACCCGCATACACGATGCCGCTCGACGCACCCGCGTACCACTCGCCGCGCGACGATGTGACGACGGTGGCGCGCGGCGAGGACGTGTTTCCGATCCGCACGCAGTGGCTGTCGCGCGGCGAGCTGCTCTACGTCTCCGACGGCCACCTGAAGCGCCGCTCGATCGCCGGCGGCACGGCGACGACGATCGGGTTCACGGCGAAGGTGACGCTGCATCGCGACAGCTACACGATCGTGCATCGCGCGCTCGAGCCGACCGAGCCGCAGCCGCTCAGGGGCATCGTGTCGCCGGCGATCTCGCCGAACGGACGCGCGATCGCGTTCGCGGCGCTCGGCGATCTCTGGGTGATGCCGGCCGGCGGCGTGCCGGCGCGGATCACGAACGATTCCGCCGTCGACCTCGATCCCGCGTGGTCGCCCGACAGCGCGCGGCTCGCGTTCGTCAGCGACCGCGGCGGCCGCATGGACGTCTGGGTGCACGATTTCGCCGCGAACGCCGACACGCAGCTGACGCACGAGCGCGGCGGCGCCGCGGCGCCTGCGTGGTCGCCCGACGCGTCGCAGATCGCCTACGTCGCCGACGGGACGCGCATTCGTACGGCGCGTCTCTTCAACGGCCGCTGTCCCGCCGCCGATGCGCAGCCGCCGACGCCGCACGAGATCGGACGGCCGTCGTGGTCGCCGGACTGCAAGTCGATCGCGATCGGCGCGCTCTTTCCGTACTCGAATCGATTTCGCGAAGGGCTGAACCAACTGCTCGTCTACGCGATCGATCTGCACACCTGGTCGGAGTCGCTGCTCTTCCCGCAGCACAACGCCGGCAATCGCCAGGACACGGGACCGATCTGGTCGCCCGACGGGAATGAGATGGCGTTCGTCACCGAGGACCGCCTGTGGACCGTGCCGATGGACGGCGCCGGCGGCGCGACCGGGCCGCCGCGCGACATCACCGCCGATCATCCCGAGTCGCCGCGGTGGGAGGGCGACTCGCAGCATCTCGTCTATCAGACGCCGCTCGGCCTGCGGCGCGTTCCGGCCGACGGCGGCCCGCCGGATCCGATCGCGCTCGATCTGCGCTGGGCTCCGAGCGTGCCGCCGCCGCGCGTCGTCGTCCACGCGGGCCATCTGCTCGACCTGACCATCGAAGGGCTGCGCCCCGAGTCGGACATCGTCGTCGAGCGCGGGATCATCCGCAGCATCGAGCCGCACCGCGACGAGCTCCACGTCGGCACCGTCGTGGATGCGCGCGACGAGTTCGTCATCCCCGGCCTCATCGAGATGCACGCGCACCTCGATCAGCGCTACGGATCGCGCTTCGGCCGCATCTGGCTCGCCTACGGGATCACGACGGTGCGGCTGCCGGCGGTGAACCCGTACGCGGGCCTCGAACAGCGCGAAGCGATCGAGTCGGGGCGGCGGCCGGGGCCGCGGCTGTTCATCGCGGGCGATCCGTTCGACGGCGTCCGATCGTTCGATCCCGGCGGCGTCGCGGCGACGTCGGAGACGCAGCTCGAGGCGGAGCTCGATCGCGCGTCGGCGCTCGGCGTCGATTTCTTCGAGACCGGCGTGCGGCTGCCGGACGCCTTCCAGAAGATCGTCGTCGAGCGCGCGCACGCGCGCGGCAAGCCGGTGACGTCAAACGAGCTGTTCCCGGCCGTCGCGTTCGGCGTCGACGGCATCGAGCATCTCGTCGGCGCGAGCCGGCGCGGCTACACGCCGAAGCAGAGCGCGGCGGCGCGCGCGTATCGAGACGTGATCGATCTGATCGCGCGGTCAGGCGCGACGGTGACGCCGACGATCGGCCTGCAGGGCGCCTATCGCGCGCGGATCGCCGGCGACGCGTCGCTGCTCTACGATCCGCGGCTCGCGCTGTTTCCGCTGCCGCTCGTCGCGGAATTGAGCGACGCCGCCAGCGAGCGGCGGGGCGGACGATTCGACGCGGCGATCCGGCCGTACGAAGTGAATCTCAGGACGTTGGCCGTCTCCGGCGTGAAGATCGTCGCCGGCACCGATGCGCCGATCGTCCCGTACGGCCTCGGCCTGCACGTGGAGCTCGAATCGTACGTGCACGCCGGGCTCACGCCGTTTCAGGCGCTGCAGACCGCGACGGTGAACGCCGCGCAGACGCTCGGCCTCGGCGACGAGCTCGGCACCATCGAGATCGGCAAGGTCGCTGATCTGGCGTTCATCGGCGGCGATCCGCTGCTGGACATCCGCAACACCCGCGACGTGAAGCGCGTGATGAAAGGCGGCCGCGTCTACACCGTCGAGGAGCTGCTGCGACGGTAGGTCGGGCGGGCCAGGCGGGTCAGGTGGGTCGGGCGGGTCGGATCTTGAGCGCGATCCAAGTACGGCTTCTGCGGGTTCCGCGTGTTCTGCGTTGATCGTCGTCTCAGCAGTCGCCGAGCAGCCGCCGCGACAACACGCTCCACACCGCGTAGGCGAGCCGCGGCCGATTGTGGCGCGCGATGTCGCTCGTCCAGAATTCGCCGCCAACCAGCTCGGCGTGTGCCGGCAGCTGGCCGGTCACGAGCGGCTCCTTGTGCTCCTGTGCGTAGCGCGCGAGCACCTCGTCTGCCGGCCATTTCGTGTTCGCGATCACGACGTCCACTTGCCGGTGCGTCGCTTCCTCGATGCGAGCGACGGCGTCGGCGGCGGTAAAGCCGACCATGCCGCGCCCTTCGGTCAGCAGGTTCGCGATCAGGATGATCGGACCGTTCATCTTCGCCAGCGCGTCGGAGACGCCGCGCACGAGAAAGATCGGCATCAGGCTCGTGTAGAAGCTGCCGGGGCCGATGATCACCGCGTCGAACTGGGTGATCGCCTTCGCGACCGCCGGATGGATCGCGACCGGCGGCTCGAGCCAGATCCGCCGCACGAACTGCCCCGACGTCTGCCCCGCGTCCACTTCCACTTCGCCGCGCGTCGTCTTGCCGTCGCCGTACTCGGCGCAGACCGACGCCGCCTGGACGCTGACCGGCCAGACGCGGCCGCGGCAGCCGAGCAGCGCGCGCAAGCCGTCGATCGCGTCGAGGAAGTCGCCGCTGTAGCGCTGCATCATCGAGAGCAGCAGGTTGCCGCCGGTGTGGCCGCCGAGGCGCGCGTGCTCGAGCGTCGGCAGCCGCGCGAGCAGCACGCGCCGCGCCTCGCGCGAGTTGCGCGCGAGCGCGAGCGCGCACTTCAGGATGTCGCCCGGCGGCAGCACGCCGAGCTCGTCGCGCAGCTGCCCCGAGCTGCCGCCGCTGTCGAACATCGTGACGACGGCGTTCAGATGCAGCCACGGATTCTGCTTCAGCCCGCCGAGCAGGCTGGGCAATCCCGTGCCGCCGCCGAAGCACCCGACGTTCAACTGCCGCAGACGCATGCGTCACATTCTATACAATGGGCCATGACCATCCCCGACGCCGTGCGCGCGCTCGAGCGCGATCTGCGCGGCATCTTCGGCAGCCGCCTGCAGGCGCTCGCCGTCTACGGCCAGCGCGAAGCGGCGCATGCGCGCGGCGATCGGCCGGCGCACGCGCACGGATCGCACGGGACGAACCATCGCGATCCGCCGACGCGCACGCTCGCCGTCGTCGACCAGGTGACGCGCGATGATCTGCGCGCCGCCGCCACGCGCGTGGAGTCGTGGCACGACGCGGGCCTCGCGACGCCGCTGCTGCTCGAGGCGCGCGAGTTCGCGCGGTCGCTCGACGCCTTTCCGCTCGAGTTCGGCGCGATTCTCGCCGATCACGTCGTCGTCTCCGGTGACAACCCGTTCGCGTCGCTGCGCGTCGACGCCGCCGACCTGCGGCGCGCCGTCGAAGTACAGGCGCGCAGCCATCTGCTGCACCTGCGCGAAGGCTATCTCGAGACGCGCGGCCGGGGCGACGCGTTGTCCGTCCTGATCCTGCAGTCGGCGCCGGCGTTTGCGGCCCTGGTGTCGAGCATCGCGCGCCTCGAAGGCCGGGCCGACGCGGATCCGGCTGGCGCGGCGCGGCACGTCGAGCGCGTCATCGGCGACGCGGGCGGCGACGCCGCGCCGCAGCAGAGCGCCATCTCGCGCGTCGTCGCGCTCGCGCATGCGCACGACCTCGCGTCGGCGGACGCCGAGCAGCTGCTGGCGCCGTATCTCGACGTGGTCGAGCGGATCGTCGCCTACGTGGACGGCTGGAGCGCGCGGCGATGACCGGCGGCAGATCGCGGCGGCGGCGCACGTACACCGCCGCCGCATGGATCCTCGCGTCGGCGATCGGCCTCGCCGCGGCCGCGGATCTTCCCGAGCTCACGCAGCCGATCAACGACTTCGCGCACCTCGTCGATCCCGCGAGCACGAGCGCGCGCGCGATCGAGGACATGATCCGCGCGCTGCAGGCGAAGACCGGCGACGTCGTCGTCGTCGCGACGGTGCCGACCATCGAGCCGTACGGCGACATCAACGAGTACGCCGTCAAGCTGTTCGAGAATCACGGCCGCGGGATCGGGCAGAAGGGGAAGGACAACGGGCTGCTGATCGTGGCTGCGGTGAAGGAGCGGCACATCAAGATCGAGGTCGGCTACGACCTCGAGCAGTTCGTCACCGACGGCTACGCCGGCGAGACGAGCCGCATGATGGCGCCCGATTTCGCCGGCGGCCGCTACGGCGAAGGCCTTCGGCTCGGCGTCGAGCGCATCGTCGCGCGAATCGCGGCGGGACGCGGCGTCACGCTCGACGGCGTCCGCGTGCAGCCGGCCCCGCGTGTGCGCGACACCGCGCCGCCGTCGCTCTCGGCGATCTTCTGGATCTTCATCGCGATCCTGATCATCAGCCGCATCGCCGGCGGCCCCGGGCGGCGGCGCCGCTTCTGGGGCGGCGGACCGTGGAGCGGCTGGTCGAGCGGGGTCGGCCCGTTCGGCGGCGGCTGGACCGGCGGCGGCTTCGGCGGCGGCGGCTCCGGCGGGGGCGGATTCGGCGGCGGCTTCGGCGGCTTCGGCGGCGGCCGCAGTGGCGGCGGCGGCGGCGGCGCCAGCTGGTAACCGCCGCGGCCTCCCCAATCGATCCAGGATCTGATCCTGGATCACATCCTGGATCCGATCCTGGATCAGATCCAGGATCGGCGGAGTCAGGGCGCGCTTGCTAGAATGGGCCCATGACGATGACGCGAAGAGCTGTGCTGCAGATCGCGCTCGCGGTTGGCCTCGGCTTCCCGCTCTCTGGCTGCTCCTACAACAAGTTCGTCAGCCAGGAAGAGAACGTCAAGGCGCAGTGGGCGCAGGTGCAGAACCAGCTCCAGCGCCGCAACGATCTCATCCCGAACCTCGTCGAGACGACGAAGGGCTACGCGCAGCACGAGGAGAGCGTCTTCAAGGACGTCGCGGATGCCCGATCGCAGCTCTTGAGCGCGAAGTCGCCCGAGGAAACGATCAACGCCGCCAACCGCCAGACCTCCGCCCTCGGACGTCTGCTCGCCGTCGTCGAGAACTACCCGCAGCTGAAAGCGAACGAACAGTTCAATCGGCTGATGGACGAGCTCTCCGGCACGGAGAATCGCCTGGCCGTCGCGCGGCAGCGTTATAACGAGGCGGTGCAGCAGTACAACACGTCGCGGCGGCAGTTTCCGGCCAACGTCACCGCGAAGCTGTTCAGCTTCAAAGACTATCCCTTCTTCGAGGCGCCGCCCGACGCGCGGCAGGCGCCGAAGGTGAACTTCACGAAGCAGCCGTCGTAGACGGCTGCCGGAGGGGGCATGCGCCGGGATCTCGGGGACGCGCTTCTTCCCTGGGAGCGTCTGCTGTGGAGCGGACGCCCGTGGCAACTCGCCCGCCGACTCCGCGGCGAACGCTATCTCCTCACCGACTTCCGGATCGTCTGCGCGTCGCGGCGAGGCGTTGCCGAGATCGCGCTCGACGACGCCGGGGACGTCCACCGCACGGAGACTCGCCTCGAGCGTCTTGCCGGCACGTCGACGATCGCCGTGCACTCCAGGGCCGGCGGCGAACCACTCTCGCTTCAATCCGTCCGCCGAGGCGCGCAGCTGGCGGCGCTCATCGAGCTGCTCGCCGGCGATCCGCAGGCGCCGCGCGACGCCGCCGCGGTGCGCGCCGCGCTCGACTGGAACCCGCGCCAGCCGTCCTTCGATCTTCGCAGCGCGCTCGGCGGCTTCCTCGCCGTCCTCGTCGCAATCTTCGCAATCGTCATCGGCCTGCACGGCAAGACCGTCGCGACCACCTACGCCGACGACGACGCGATCGCGCCGAACGGCGAGAAGCGCGACGAAGCGGAGATCGTCCGCTTCATGGAGCGCGACGTGATGCCGTGGGCGCGCCAGGCGCTCGGGCGACTCAAGGGGGGAGCCGACAAGGTGAGCTGCGCGACGTGCCACGGAGCCGACGGCGCCGCGCGGCGCTGGACGATGCCGGCGGTGTCGAAGCTGCCGCAGCCGGACGTCCGCGATCACGGCTGGGAGATCTACTCGACGACGATGGACGCGCAGATGCGGAACGCGATCTACGGCTATCTCGCCGAATCGGAGAATCAGGCGAAGGCCGCGTACATGCGCGAGATCGTCGTCCCCGGCATGGCGCGGCTGCTGCGCCGGCCCGCGTACGACTTCACGAAGTCGTACGAATACAACCGCTCGCAGCGCGCGCTCGGCTGCTATCATTGCCACCAGGTCCAGTGACGCCTTCCTCCGCTGACACCTCCGAGCGTCGCGTGCCGGTGTCGAGCATGCTCGCGGCGTGGAGCGCGCACGACTGGCACGGCGGCGTGCACGTCGACGATCTCGCGTCGCTCGATCGACTCGTCGTCAGGACGCTCAACAGCACGTACGAGATCATCCTCGTCGCCGCCGACAGCGCGCAGATCCTCGTGCGCGGCGGCGCGTTCTTTCCGGTCTTCACGCCGGCGCGGCTCGCCGGCAGCTCGCTCGGCGGCGCGTTCCTGAAGCTGCGCAGCGTCCACGTCGGATTCCGGCTCGAGATCGGCACCGAGCGCGGGTCCGTCGTCACGAGCCCGGTGCGCAGCGTGGAGCGCGCCGCGCCGTCCACCGACATCATGTAGCGCATGTCGCGCCCGCGCGGCATCGCGTTTCTGGCGCTTTTCGCCCTGGTCGTGTCAGGCACGTGCCTGGCGCGTGCCTGGGGCGTGCCTGACACGGGTGGCCGGGACGCCGGCGGGCGGGCGCCGATCCTCGTGCTCGTCTCGTTCGACGGCTGGCGCTTCGACTACATCGATCGCGGCGACACGCCGCGGCTGCGCGCGCTCGCCGCGCGCGGCGTCCGCGCACGCGCGCTGATCCCGTCCTTCCCGGTGCTCACGTTCCCGAATCACTACACGATCGTCACCGGCCTCTATCCGGCGCACCACGGCATCGTCGCCAACACGATGCAGGATCCCGCGATGCCCGCGCGGTTCAGCATGTCGGCCGAGACGGCCAAGGATGCGGCGTGGTGGCGCGGCGAGCCGCTGTGGGCGACCGCGATTCGCCAGGGACGCCGCGCCGCGACGATGTTCTGGCCTGGAAGCGAGGCGGCGATCGGCGGCGTGCGGCCGAGCGAATGGCGGCCGTACGACAAGAGCGCCGCGACGCCGGCGCGCGTGAACCAGGCGCTCGACTGGCTTGCGCGGCCGGACGAGGCGCGGCCCGCGTTCGTCAGCCTGTATTTCGAGGAGGTCGACACCGCGAGCCACGATCACGGCCTCGATTCGCCGGCGTTCGCCGCCGCGATTGCGCATCTCGATGCCGCGCTCGGCCAGGTCGTCGACGGCATCGCTCGCCTCGGCCTCGACGATCGCACGACGATCGTCGTCGTCTCCGATCACGGGATGGCGCCGCTGTCTCCCGATCGCGTCGTGTACCTCGACGACTACGTCGATCCCGCCGCGATCGACCTCACCGAAACCGGCGGTCTGCTCGCGGCGGCGCCGAGAGACGGCGACGTCGCCGCGCTCTACCGCAGGCTTCACGACAGGCATCCC
>Ga0209474_10002860_pt1 | contig 15542 bp, 16 predicted proteins | sample GraSoiAngelo_145_FD_185902 | JGI IMG/M metagenome (GOLD analysis project Ga0209474, IMG submission 185902) | Grasslands soil microbial communities from the Angelo Coastal Reserve, California, USA - 14_1009_05_20cm (SPAdes) (version 2) | ecosystem: Environmental > Terrestrial > Soil > Grasslands...
AAATCACAAGTCCAATCAAGCGTCCGCAAGGTGAGCCGCCTGGGAGTCGAACCCAGGACCCTCGGCTTAAAAGGCCGGTGCTCTGCCAGCTGAGCTAGCGGCTCGCGCCGGTTTTAACACGCGCGCCTCGCCGCGCGATCACCTTCTTGCGCAGCGCCGCGTGCTTCGATACGCAGGCGTGGATGCCGGTACTCGTGAACGTCGAAGGACAGCTGGTTCCCCCCGAGCAGGCCACGGTCTCCGTCTTCGACCGCGGTTTTCTCTACGGCGATTCGGTCTACGAAGTCGCGCGCACCTACGGCGGCCGGCCCTTCGAGTTGGGCAGACACCTCGATCGGATGGATCGCTCCGCCGACCGGATTGGCCTGACGCTCCCGCCCCGGCAGCGCATCGAAGGCGAGATCCAGCGGACCCTCGACGCGGCGCGGAACCCCGAATCGTACGTACGCATCGTGGTGACCCGGGGCGAAGGCCGCTTCGGGCTCTCCCCGCACCTCGCCCAGGGCATGAGCCGGATGTTCGTCATCGTCCGTCCGCTCGAGCCGGCGCCGCGCGAGCAGTACGAAAAGGGCCTCCAGGTCGCGGTCACCTTGACGCGCCGCAACCCGACCGCTTGTCTCGATCCCTCCCTCAAGACCGGCAACTACATGAACAACATCCTCGCCCTGCGCGAGGCCCACGCCGCCGGAGCGGACGACGCCCTCCTGCTCGACCTGCGCGGACAGGTCACCGAGGCGTCCACCTCCAACGTCTTCTTCGTGCAGAAGGGGATCGTGGTCACCCCTCCGCTCGCGCTCGGGATGCTCCAGGGCGTGACGCGCACCGTGGTCCTCGAGGTAGCGCGCGGAGAGGGACTCATCGTCCGTGAGGAGCCGTTCGGTCCGGAGGCGCTCGCGGCCGCGGACGAGGTCTTCGTCACCAGCACCATCCGCGAGGTCATGCCGGTCACCTCGCTGGTCCTCCTCGGCGGTGCGGCTCCGGACGTGCGCCGGATCGGCGACCGCAAGCAAGGGCCGGTGACGCGCCGGCTCCACGAGGCTTTCCGCAAGTACGTCGCTCGCACGCACGGGGCATGACGACCCGGCGCGGGTTTCTCGCCTGGATCGCCGGAACGGTGGCGTCGGCGCGGGCCACCGCGCAGACGACGGCGCCTGCGGATCCGGATGGCGGCGTCGCCCCGGATCTTTTTTCCGGAGCGCCCGCGCCGGACGATCCCCTCGAATTCCTCTACTCGCGCAGGCTCGCCTTCGATGGCGGCCAACCGCTCATCACCGTCCGAGTCGCCGAAGGGAGGCGCGAGGCGTTGCTCCTTCCGCGCGGCGCCTTGCAAGCCGACGCGCGCTCCGCGAGCGGCGCGCCCCAACCAGCTGTCTCGGACGGAGCCGAAGGCCGCTGGTCGGTGCGTCTCGTCGACGCCCGCGCCGGGGTGGGGGCCGCCTGGGTCGAGTTGGAGGAGATCCGCTACGGCGATCGCGAAGGTCTCGCTCGCGCGCGAGAGGGCTGGGATTCACGCGGAGTGAAGACGCGCATCACCACCGTCGGGCAGGTCTACGGGATCGCAGGCCACGTGGTCGACACGCGCAAGTACGCCGTCCTCGCCGAAGGCGACGCGACCGAAGCCGGCGCGCGGGCGCAGGCCGCGGAGCTGACCGCGCAGTTCGAGGGAGTGCGGCCGCAGATCCTGCGCGAGATGGCCTCGCGTCCGAGCGGACGCATCGAGCTCCTCGATCCGGAAGGAAAGGTGCGTGCGGTCGGGGAGGGCGCGATCGAGCTGCGCGCCCGCGGCGGCATCACCGTGCCCGACGTCGAGTTCGGGATGGGATACGCCTTCCACGGGCATGAAGCGCGCACCTATCCCGGCCCCCTCTACGCAGCCGTCGATGCCGCCGGAACGCTGGCGCTGGTCGCCGGAGTCCCGATGGAGCGCCTCGTCAAGGGCGTCGTGCCGAGCGAGATCTTCGCAAATGCGCACGCCGAGGCGCTCAAAGCACAGGCCGTCACCGCTCGCGGCGAGGTCCTCGCCAAGATCGGAGCGCGGCACCTCGGCGATCCCTACCTGCTCTGCGCGGAGCAGCATTGCCAGGTCTACCGCGGGTCCTCCGCCGAAACCGCGGGAACGGATCGCGCGGTAGACGACACGCGCGGCGAGGCGCTCTTCGCGCGCGTTCCCGCCCGCGGCGTTCTCGGCGAGAAGGCGAAAGGACGCGTTAGCCGCCTCGTCGACTCGGTCTACTCGGCCGTTTGCGGGGGGTTCACCGAGAACAACGACGCCGTCTGGGGCGGCCCGCCCGATCCGTCGCTCCGCGGTAGGCCCGATTTCGACCCGCGCTCTGCGGCGATGGCCCGTTTCGCGGATGGAATCGGGGCAGCGCTCGTTTCGAGCTTCGTCCACCTCGCGAAGGTGCAGAGCTACTGCGCGCTCTCCGGGCTCGCCCGCCCCGAAAAGGTGCGATGGAAGCGCACCTTCACGCAGGCCGAAGTGGACGATCTGTGCGCTCCGCTCGAGGTGGGGAAGGTCCGTTCCCTGGCGGTCGAGGGCCGTGGCATCTCGGGCCGGGCGAGGGCGCTTCGCGTCGAAGGATCGGCCGGGGTCACGCGGGTCGTCTCCGAGCTGGCCATCCGGAAACTGTTTCGCAACCTGAACAGCGGAATGTTCGTCATCGAGCGTCCCGCGGGCGCCTTCGCCTTCGTCGGGGGCGGATGGGGCCATGGGTCGGGGATGTGCCAGCTCGGCGCCATCGGCAGGGCGCAGCGAGGTTGGGACTACCGTCGTATCCTGGGCTGGTACTACTCGGGCGCGCGGCCTGAGCGAATCTACTGAGAATCCGCGGGCGATGCCGCACTGCGGCCTCCTCACCCCCACCCACCGGAGTTAGAATGCAGGGCGATGTCCTTGCCGCAAAAGCCGGTGAAACGGCGCAGCCGGCTCCTGGCCGCGCTGCTCGCGTCGCTGGCGCTGCACTTGTTGCTCTTGCCGTGGATCGCGAAGGACGCGGTCTTCCACGTGCCGGCGCGACCGCGGCGTACGCTGGTGGGTCTCGTCCCGACGCCGAACGGCCAGGTCCAGCATGCGCAGCAAGGCGCGCCCTCGAACACGCCTTCGTCGGGGCACTCGGAGGATCTCACACCGAAGCTGCCGCCGCCCATCGCGGAGCCCGAGAAACAGCAGCCCCCCGAAAAGGTCTCCGGGCAGGTGGTGAGCCTCGGACAACCGCAAGATGAACGGGCACCCGACAAGCCGACGCACTACTTGAGCGAACACGACAGCCGCGTCCTCAAGGAGACGCGCGCCCGGGAGACGTCGCCATTCTTCAAGAATGTCCTGCCGAAAGCGCAGCGCGAGGGGAAGGACGAGAGGGCAGCGTCCAAGCAGGCCGCGGCTGCTCCGTCGGCCGTGCGCTCCGGCGAAAACGGTGGAACGCAGGCGCGCGATGGCCGCGTCGTCGCCGAGGCGCCGAAGCAGGCGCGCCGGGATCGAGTCCAGGTCCAGGAGGCTCCGGACGGGACGGTTGCGAACCGCGACGCGCGCGATGCCGTTCCCGGCGAAGGACAGAAGTTCCAGCTCGGGCAGCCGGGTACGGCGGACCAATCCGACTCTGGTTCCGCGGGCATTCCCGGACTCGCTCCGGGGGCGCCCTCGAAGCGCGGGCCGCTCACGCTCACGCTCGATCGGCCGGGTGAGTTCGCAGGGAAGATCGCCGGCGGGCCGATGTCCGATCATCTCGAGGGCGTCGACGAAGGCGACGAGACGCTGCTCAACAGCCGCGCCTTCAAGTACGCCGGTTACCTGAACAGGGTGAAGGAGACCGTGGCGCGGATCTGGGTTCCCGCCGTCGAGGATTCGGCGCAGCGGCACGATCCGAACGGGCACATGTACTCGTTCAAGGATCGCCGCACCGTGGTCGAGTACACGCTCGATCGCAGCGGCGAGGTGAAAGACGTCCACGTCGCCGAATCGAGCGGGGTCAGCTATCTCGACCAGGTGGCGGTCGACTCGTTCCGCCGTGCGCAGCGCTTCCCCAATCCGCCCCCGGGACTCTTCAACGAGACCGGCACCGCGCGCCTCGGCTTCGCCTTCACGCTCCTCGCTGCCCCGGAGGGGGTGCGGATGAGCTTCGGTCCGGCGTATCTGCCGAACTCGCCCGCTGCGCGCGGGTTCTGACGTCGATCACGCGTTTTCGGTAGCTGCCGTTCGCTCGGCACGGGCGCCGCGGTTGAGCACCAAGGCGACGATGGTGACGCCGGCGGCCCAGAAGGCCCAGGTGGTGAGCCACTGGCGATCGATGAGCCAGCCGGCGAGCGCTTGACCCACGATCTGCGAGATCGACTGCAACGACTGGTTCAGCCCGAGGACGACCCCCTGCTCGTCGCGGCGCACCTGCTGGGTGATGAGGCTCGTCAGCGAGGGGCGCACGACGCCGTTTCCCACCGAAGAGAAAGCGGACGCGAGGAGGAGGACGGGGATCCCGTAGGCGAAGCCAAGCAGCGCGTATCCGACGGCTCCGGCGGCGAAGCCGATGGTGACGAGCCGCACTTCTCCGAACTTCCGCACCGGCCAGCCGGAGCGGATCGAGCCCTGCACGATGACTCCCAAGAGGCCCGAGTACGTTAGGACCAATCCAACCTGCTTGGGCCCGAAGGGCAGACCGTTCCAGGTCAGCCGTCTCTCCGCGAAGAGCGCGAATCCGCCCATGAAGATGGCGAAGGCGAAGGTGTAGAGGAAGAACTCCCAGAGCAGGCCGCCGAGGACGGGTCTTCGGAAGTACGTACCGTAGAGCCTCCAGTCGAGGATGCGCAGGCGCTTGCCGCCCGGCGCGACCGGCGCCTCTTCCTCGGAGGCGAGGGGGGCCGCGGGCTGCTCGGCCTCCGGATGCGGCGGGACGCCAGGCAAGAGGAACGCGGTTCCGAGGATGCTCGTCAAGGACAGCGCGGCGGCGCAAAGGATCGGAACCTGGAAGCCGAAGTGCGCGGAGAGGAATCCGGAGACTCCGGGACCGACGAGGAAGCCGACTCCGAAGGCGATGCCGATGAGCGCGAACGCACGCGAACGCTCCTTCGGCGTCGTGACGTCGGCGATGTACGCCTGCGCGATGGAGAGATTACCCGCGGTGATCCCGTCGATGGCGCGGGCGAGGAAGACGACCGCGAGATTCGGCGCGGCGGCGAGGATGAGGAAACCGGCGAAGGTCCCGAGCTGGCTGACGAGCAGGACCGGCTTGCGGCCGAGCCGATCGGAAAGCGAGCCCAGCGGCGGACCCGCGATCAGCTGGCAGCCCGCGTAGGTCGACTGGAGCAGACCGACGGCGGTGGCGCTCGCTCCGAAGCTTTCCGCGTAGAAGGGGAGGAGCGGGATCATGATCGTGAGGCCGAGCACGTCGACCAGCACGATCAGGAAGATCGGGAGGAGCGGGCGTTTCATGCTCAGATCGAGCGCAGCCTCTGGCAGGCTTCCTCGAGCACCCCGTCTTCCTTGGCGAAGCAGAAGCGCAAGAGGCGATCGCCCGGTGGCCCCCGGTAGAAGGCCGTTCCCGGGATGGAAGCGACCCGCGCGCGGTCGAGCACCGTCATCGCAGCTTCCTGCGCCGGACCGAATCGCGTGCAATCGGCGAGCACGTAGTAGGCGCCCTGGGGGACGATGGGAGGCAGCCGCGCGGACGAGAGCGCCTCGCAGAGGATGTCGCGCTTGCGCTGGTAGCTGGACTGCAGCTCGTCGAAGTACGCCCTGGGCGCCGCGAAGCCCGCCGCGGCGCCGAGCTGGAGCGGGGTCGGAGCGCACACGTAGTAGAGGTCGTTCACCAGCGTGACAGCGCCGATCAATCGTGCCGGACCGACCGCGTAGCCGAGGCGCCAGCCGGTGATGCTGAAGGTCTTCGACAGACCCATGATGGAGATGGTGCGATCGCGCAGGCCGGGGATCGAGGCGGGCGAGATGTGCTCGCGTCCCTGGTAGCGGATGTATTCGTAGATCTCGTCGGTGATGACGAGCAGGTCGTGCCTCTGGGCGACCCGCGCCAGCGCCTCGAGGTCCTTGCGCGAGTACATCTTGCCGCTCGGATTCGAGGGCGTGCAGACGACCACCGCCCTCGTCTTCGCGTCCACGGCGCGTTCGAGCTCTTCTTCACGCAGCGTGAAATCCGGAGGCTGCAGCGTCAGGTAGCGTGGCTCGAAGCCCGCCACCAGGGAAGCGTTCAAGTGGTAGCCGTAGTACGGCTCGAAGAGAAGCAGACCGTCGCCGGGGTCGAGGAGCGCGCTGATGGTCGCGGCGAAAGCGCCGCTCGCGCCCACCGTCACGCAGATCTCGGTCGCCGGATCGGCGCGGAAGCCGTTGTCGCGCTCGAGCTTGCGAGCGATGGCTTCGCGCAATTGCGGCGTGCCCTCGGCGAACGAATACGTGCTGCGCCCTTCGCGGATGGCGGCGATGGCGCCGTCCCGGACGAGCGGCGGCGTGGGCAGGTCGCAGATCCCCTGGCCGAGGTTGATGCCAGAAACCCGCTCGCACTCGCGGGTCATGCGGCGGATGTCGGATTGGACGAGGCCCTCGAGCCTGCGGGCGATCCTCATGCAGCGGGTCTACCATTCGCCGCCGCCGGCTCCTAGGTCGGGGCCTTGGACATTCCCAGGAGCCAACCGAGGACGGCCCCGGCCCCGAAGAGCGGCACGACGATGAACACGGCGCGGCCTGCCTGTTCCTCGACCGAGTTGAACCTGGAGAAGATGGCGAGAGTGAACCCGGCGAGCACGAGGACCATGACGGCGGTAAGGGCGAGCGGCAAAGGCCGCGGCCAGCATCCCGTGAAGGCGCGCTCGGCAAGCGCGATCCCGAGCATCCCGCCGGCCATTCCTCCGAGCGGCGCGCCGATGACGGCGCCTGCGAATCCCGACCAGTTGCCGACGTATCCGCCTGCCGCCGGGTTGTAGGAGATCAAGATTCCGAGCCAGCCGAGCAGCGCTCCGATGCCCCACAGGAGTACCGTCGCGAGGAGAAATGCGGCCAGGAGGCGCTGCGCGGAAATGGAGCGGACCTGGGCGAGCACCAGATCGCCGATCGCAATCGCGGCGAAGGCGACGAAGAGCGGAAGGGCCCGGTTCAGGGCCCGCTCCCGTGGTCGCTTCTGCGCAGGACCATCTCCCAGGTGCCCGGCGAAGGCTCGGTCGTCGAGACCACTTCGTGTCCCAGCTCCTCCGCGTTGCGGCGGATGTCGGGCAGGGCGGGGCGGTGATCGAGGACGACCAGCAGCTCCGCACCGCGCGCGATCCGGCCGAGCGCGTACTTCGTCCTGGCCCACGTCAAGGGACAGAGGAGGCCGCGCAGATCCAGGCGCTCCGGGTTCATCCCTCTTGCGCGACGAGCTCCTGGTACTGCGCCGCGGAGAGCAGCTCGGAGACCTCTTGTGGCGAGGAGAGCTCCACCTCGATCATCCAGCCCTTCTCGTACGGGTCGTCGTTGATCCCCTCCGGAGCGTCGACGAGCTCCTTGTTCACCTTGGTGACCTTGCCCGTGACAGGCGCGAACAGCTCGCTCACCGCCTTGGTGCTCTCCACCACGCCGAACGGCTCGCCGCGCACGATCTGCGCGCCCACTTCCGGCAGCTCCAGATAAACCACGTCGCCGAGTTGATCCTTGGCGAAGCTGGTGATGCCCATGGTCGCCCGGTTGCCGGCGATCCGCGCCCACTCGTGCTCCTTGGTGTACTTCAGGCTATCGGGGTAATCGGCCATCGCTTCCCTCTCAGGAGGATTTGGGGGCGGATTTCTGCGCTTCCTTCGTGACGAACGGAGTCTTCACCACCTGGGCGGCGACCGGCTTGCCGCGGATCTCGACGTCGAATGCGGTCCCTTCTCTGGCAAGCTCGGCGGGGAGGTAGGCGAGACCGATCGATTCCTTCAACATCGGGCTCATGGTGCCGCTCGTCACCTCTCCGACGCGGCTCCCTTTCGACAAGACGGGATAGCCGTGTCGCGCGATCCCCTTGCCAGTGAGCTTGAAGCCGACGAGCTTGCGCCGCAGGCCTTCCGCCTTCTGCTTGCGCAGCGCCTCGGCACCGACGAAGCCGGAGGGCTTGTCGAGCTTGACGATCCAGCCGAGGCCCGCCTCGAGCGGCGTGTGCGCTTCGTCCATGTCGTTGCCGTAGAGGCGGTAGGCGACTTCGAGGCGGAGCGAATCGCGGGCGCCGAGGCCGCAGGGTGTGACCCCCTTCTCGAGGAACGCATCCCAGATCCTGGGCGCGCTGCCCGGCGGACAGAACACCTCGAAGCCGTCCTCGCCGGTGTAGCCCGTGCGTGCGACGATGCAGCCGGGAACGCCGGCGACCGTCGCTTCGCGGAAGTGGTAGTAGGCGAGGTCGAGTACTGGTGGTAGGCAGAGCGAGTCGACGATTCCGGGGGCGTCCGGGCCCTGCACCGCAACCTGCGCCCAGTCGTCGCTGCGCTGGTGCGCGGTCGTTCCGGCGGCCTTGCGCTCGCGCATCCAGTCGAAGTCCTTCTCCCGGCCGCTCGCGTTGACGCAGATGAAGAGCCGTTCGGGGGCGAAGCGGTAGACGATGATGTCGTCGATGACGCCGCCCTGTTCGTTGCAGAGCGCCGAGTATTGCGCCTGCCCGTCCTTGCACTTGGTCAGATCGTTGGTGACGAGGCGCTGGGCGGACTCGAGCGCGGACGGGCCCTCCAGGACCACCTCGCCCATGTGGCTCACGTCGAAGATGCCGGACCGCTCGCGGACCGCGGCGTGCTCCTCGAGAACGCCCTGGTACTGCACCGGCATCTCGAATCCGGCGAATTCGACCATGCGGGCGCCCGCGGCCAGGTGAGCTTCGTGGAGAGGGGTCCTGCGCGGCATCGAGATCCTCGCCGAACAGCGGCGAAAAAGAGGCGTTCCTTCATATCCGAGCGGCCGGCGATTCGCACCTGGGAGCGGCGGCACCCGCGAGCGTGCTACCGTCTCGACCAGGCGCCTTGCGCGCGCGCCGGGAGGGTTTTCGCATGAAGGCGGGCCTCGTCGGATTTGCGCAATCCGGAAAGACGACGCTCTTCAACGCGCTGACCGGGCTGCACAAAGCCGGGACGCCGGGGCGGGCGCACGTCAACCTCGGGGCGATCAAGGTGCCCGATCCGCGGGTCGACGCCTTGTCGAAGATCTTCAAGCCGCGCAAGACGACCTTCGCGGAGATGGTCTTCGTCGACGTGGCGGGTCCCTCGGGGAAGGGCGCGGGGCTTCCGGCAGAGTCCTTGCGGGCGCTCGCGGAGGTCGATGCTTTCTGCCTGGTGGTGCGCGGCTTCGTCGCCGCGGACGGCACGCCGCCCGACGCCGCGCGCGACCTGCGCGACTTCGATGCGGAGCTGGTCCTGAGCGATCTCGACGTAGTCGAGAAGCGCCTCGACCGGCTGCGCAAAGAGCACGGGAAGACGGGCGCCGAGTACCACGAGCTGGAACGGCTCCACGGGCATCTCGAGTCGGGCAAGGCGCTGCGCGCCATGCGCTGGAGCGACGCCGAGGAGAAGGAGATGGCCCACTTCGGGTTCCTCTCCCGGCGGCCGCTTCTCGTCGTCGTCAACGTTTCCGAAGAGGCCGCCGCGCAGCCGGCGCCCGAGTCCGTCGAGGTCGCTGCGCGCGAGCGCACCGCGGAGGCGATCGCGCTCGCCGCTCCGGTCGAGGCGGAGATCGCCGAGCTGGACCCGGCCGATCAGCCCGAGTTCCTGCAGTCGCTGGGTCTCACGGAGCCGGCCCGCGCACGGTTCGTGCGGGCCGCCTACAAGCTGCTCGACTCGATCAGCTTCTTCACGGTTGGAGAGGACGAGGTGAAGGCGTGGACCATCCGCCGCGGCGACCGGGCGCCGCGCGCGGCGGGGAGGATCCATTCCGACCTCGAGCGTGGGTTCGTGAAGGCGGAGGTGATCCACTACGGCGACTTCCTGGCGGCGGGGAGCGAGGCGAAGGCCCGCCACGAGGGGAAGCTGCGGGTGGAGGGAAAGGAGTATGTCGTGCAGGACGGGGACATCCTGCACGTCCGTTTCGCCGTGTGAGGTGCGCGCCAGGCGCTCCGCCTGCCACCCTGCCTCCCTCTACGGAGGCCCGGGGGGATTGGTACAGTAACGGCGTGAAACCACAGCGCGCTCCAGTCGTTTTCCCCGTCCGCTTCGAGGCCTCCGGCGAGGCCATCCAGAGCACCACCCGCCAGGTGAGCGTGGAGGGGGTCTTCGTGCGATCGCAGAAGTCGCCCAAGGAAGGGACGGTGCTCTCGCTGCGCCTCTACCTCCCGGGCAACATGCGCCCCGACGAGGTTCGCGCCCGGGTCGTCGAGGTCCGTCCGGAGCCGGACTGCGGATTCTGGGCCGAGTTCGTCGAGCCCTCGCCCGCGACCATCGACGGGATCAAGCTGCTCTTGCAGCGCCGTGCCCGCGCCGCGGCCGGCGGTCCGGGAACGCCGATCGGCGTCATGAACGTCAAGCAGAACGCCCCGAGCGCCGTCGCCGCGCAGCCGCAGCCGGTCGAGGCGCGCCGCGCCTTCCCCCGCCACGCGGCCCGCTTCCAGGTGGGATTCAGCTCGAACCAGGAATTCGTCCTCGAGTACGCGGAGAACATCAGCGCCGGCGGCGTCTTCGTCCAGACCGAGCAGCCGATGGAGCTGGAATCGATCGTCACCGTCAGCCTCCGCCTGCCGGGGAACGAAGTTCCGGTCGAGGCCAAGGGCGTCATCGTCCACTGCGTCTCTAAGGAAGATGCCGCCAGGATCGGCAAGCATGCGGGCATCGGGGTGCAGTTCCTCGACTCGTCGGACGAGTTCCGCGAGGCGATCGACAGGGCGATCGAGCACATCCTGCAGAACGGTTAGGCTCCGCGGGCGAATGCCGGTGTAAGAATCGCGACCCGCGAGCCGGAGCGCGACGATGCCGAGCGACCTGACAGCCGACAAGCTGGCGATCCGTGAGACCGTGGAGAACTGGGTCCTGTGGCGCGACTCCGGGGATTGGGAACGGTTCGCCACCGTGTGGCATCCGGACGGGTGGATGACGGCCACCTGGTTCCAGGGGCCGGCCCGCGAATTCATCGCGGTCAGCCGTAAAGGCTTCGAGTCGGGCGTGAACATCCTCCACACCCTCTCCGGCTTCACCTGCGATGTGTCCGGCGATCGCGCGATCGCCCAGACGAAGATGACCATCCTCCAGCGCGCGGCGATCGACGGCGTGCTGGTCGATGTCGCCTGCACGGGGCGCTTCTACGATTTCTTCGAGAAGCGCGACGGCCGCTGGGGCATCGTGCGGCGGCAACCGATCTACGAGAAGGATCGGCTCGATCCGGTCGACCCGTCCGCGAAGCTTGCGCTTGATCCGCAGCGTCTCGCGCGCTTTCCGGAGGGGTACCGACACCTCGCGTATCTGCAATCGAAGAACGGATTCACGGTGAAAGCGGACCTGCCGGGGCTGCGCGGCGCCGCGGTGGAGACGCTGTACGCGGAAGGCAAAGCGTGGCTGGCGGGCTCGGCGAAGCCAGGGCAGCCCTGATGTCCGCCCCCGCGGCTTGATCATGTCGTCAACGCGGGACGTTCCGTCTTCGAGCGCGCCAGGCGGGCCCCGACGACGAGCGTGAAGACGCCGGCCACTCCGCCGGCGACCAGTGCGCCGAAGACCAGCCCCCACCTGCCGCCGCCCGGCGAAACGGGTCGCACGAGCAGCAGGAATCGCTCGCCGTAGAGGCCACAGAGCACGCTGGTCGCGCCCAGGCCCACGAGGAGCCGGTTCCGTTTCGCGGCCTCGGCGAGGAGCAGCACGAAAGGCACCAGGAAGGTCGCGACGATCACTCCCCAGCTCAGCACAGCCCAGCCGCCCTGGACGCGGCCGAGAATCTCGCCCACCTCTTCGGGGAGGTTGGCGTACCAGACGGGCAGGAACGAGCACCAGACGAGGTACGCCCAGAAGGCGGCGAAGCCGTAGAGGAGGCGGCCGAGATCGAGCCGCACCACGGGATCCAGGTGACGCCGCGCCGAGAAAAGCGTCGCCCAGGCGATGGCCGAGAGGAAGGCGGCCATGAAGGTCTGCACCGGGACGATCCCGCTCGGCGCTGAATCGGTGAGGGCCATCACCAGATCGACGGCCCACACCGACAGGGTCGCCGCGTAGACGAGCAGGTACACGACCGCCGAGAGCGCCGTATCCTTCCCGGTCCAGCGGGAGCGCGCCGAATCGCGCAAGAACCATGCGCCGCAAGCGAACAGCACCACCGCCGCGCCGAAGTCCCGAACGAACAGTCCCGCGACGCTTCCGTGCGCCCCGGGCGGCATCCATCGGGGCGCGGCGGCGAGGATCACCGCGAGCAGCACCAGCGCGGCGGGAAAGAAGGCAGCAGGGCTCTCCGCGAGCGGCAGCGCCGATTCGAGAAAGCGTCCCTGCGCGAGACGCGCGGCCGCGGAAAGCGCCACGCCGCCCGCGGCCAGGCCGGCGAAGAAGAGCCAGCTCGCGGCCAGCGCCGAGAGCGCCGCGGCAGGCATTCCGGCGGCGACGGCGAGGAGCAGTGCCGCGAGACCTGACACGACGGCGACGGCGCAGATACGCGCCAGGGTCCGTCCCAGCTCCTCTTCGGCCAGGCGAAGCAATCCCCGTAGCATCACGGACATCCCTGCGAGGCCGGGATCGTTCCCTGAACGCGGCGGACGAAGTGGACCAGATCCCAGCGGTCGCGTTCGTCCAGGCCTTCGCCCATCGGCGGCATGGCGCGGCCTCCGAGCGCGATCGTCCCGTAGATGTATCCGTCGGACTTGGCGCGAATCGTGTCGAGCGCGAGATCGGGAGCCGGCGGGAACGACCGCCCCACCGGTCCGTTGCCGTGCCCGTCGAGGTTGTGGCAACCGGCGCAGCGATCGCGGAAAACGGCCCGGCCGCGCTCGGCGGAGATCTCGTCGCCGGCGAAGGGCGCCCGCAGCGCGACGGCGTCGTCGCGATCGTCGAGCCTTGGCCTGGCGAAGAGCGGTATGGATCCGGCGGGCTCGAGGCGCGGCGTCTCGCGCGCTTGCCGCGCGGGCTGGTACCACATGTCGGTGCGCCAGTCCCGCGCGCAGCCCGAGGCGAGCACGAGCCCGAGGGCAGCCTCACGCAACATCGCGCACCTCTTCCGCCCCGCGTTGGAGGAGAAGCTGCTCCGCGCGGATCCCGCCTCCGGGGACGAAGATGCCGATGCGGTCGCGGGTGAACCGCGGATCGAAGGGAACGCCGCGCCGCTTGCGTCCAAGGATGCAGATGGCGAGCAGCCCGACGAAGTTGGTGAGCGCGCCGACCAGCACCGCCATCTCGAAGACGATGACGAGAAAGGCGGGAAACGACACGATGGGCATCCCGCCGACCACGATCGGCCACGCCCAGGACCCGCCGGCCGCGAGGAGAAGCCCGAGGGCGCCGCCGGCGACGGCACCGGTCAGCGTGGAGAGCCCGATCAGGCTGATGGGCCTCTCCAGCGCGGCGACCAGTTCCGGGAACGGCGCCGGCGTCGCCGCGCGCACTTCCATGCCCTCGGAGCGCAGAGCGCGGACCGCCTCCGCCGCCTGCGAGACGTCGCCGAAGACGCCGAGCCTCCCTCCCTCAAGCGGCATGGGCGACCTCCGTGGCATCGACCCCTTCGTGCGGATGACCGACTTCCTCTTTCAGCTCGGCGATGGAGACCGCCGGCAGGAGCTTCAAGAAGACGAGGAACCAGGTGAAGAACCAGCCGAACGATCCGAGGGTGATCCCCAGCTCCACCAGGCTCGGCCGGTAGGTGCCCCAGTCGAAGGGGATCCGGTTGTGGGAAAGCGACGTCACGACGATGTTGAACCGCTCCAGCCACATGCCGACGTTGACGACGATGCCGAGGAAGAAGAGCGCGATGGGCGTGTTGCGGATGCGGGGGAAAAAGAGCAGGAGCGGCGCCGCGCAGTTGCAGAACACCATGGTCCAGAAGAGCGGCGCGTAGCTGCCGAAAGCGCGGAAGAGCAGCGTCTCCAGCTCGACGCGGGGGCCGCGCCAGAGCGCGAGGACGAACTCCATGCCGTAGGAGAAGGTGACGATGAGGGAGGTGAGGAGGACGAGGCGCGAGAGCAGGTCGAGATGCCTCCGCGTGACCAGCTCCTCGATTCCCAGGGCGCGGCGGAGCGGGACGAGCAGCGTCAGCACCATGGCCACACCCGAGAGGATGGCGCCGGCGACGAAGTAGGGAGGGAACAGGGTCGAGTGCCAGCCGGGGACGACCGAGACGGCGAAGTCCCAGGACACGACCGAATGGACGCTGATCACGAGCGGCGTGGCGAAGGCGGCGAAGAAGAGGTACGCGCGAGAGTGGTGACGCCACTCCTCGTCGGTGCCGCGCCAGCCGAGCGACACCATGGCGTAGAGGCGGCGCCGCCAGCCCGAGGTCGCGTCGCGCAACGCGGCGGCGTCGGGGACCAGCCCGGAGAGGAGGAACAGCGAGCTCACCACCAGGTAGGTGGAGATGGCGAACGCGTCCCACACCAGGGGAGAGCGGAAGTTGATCCAGAGCGAGCGCTCGTTCGGGTAGGGGAGGATCCAGTATCCGAACCACGGCCGTCCGAGATGGATGATGGGGAAGAGTCCCGCCGTCGCCACCGCGAACACCGTCATCGCTTCCGCGACCCGGTACACGGCGGTGCGGAACCTGGCGCGGAAGAGGAAGAGGATGGCCGAGATGAGCGTGCCCGAGTGCGCGATTCCCACCCAGAAGACGAAGTCGGTGATCAAGACGCCCCAGGCGACGGGGCGGTTGAGCCCCGTCTCGCCCATGCCGAAGCGGATGATGCGGGACCAGCTATAGGCGCCGATCCCGGTCGCGCCGATCGCGCAGGCGAGCAGGACCCAGTAGAGCCTTCCGCCTTTTCCCTGGGCCGCGTGGACGCGCTCCTCGATGAGCGCGAGCTGCGCGGAGACGGTGCTCATGACTTGCCTCCGCGGGCGAGGTAGGTCACGGCGGGGCCGGTGGCGAGCTCCTCGAGCAGGCGGTAGCCGCGGGGATCTTGCCGGACGCGATTGATTCGCGCGGCGTGGCCGAAAGCGGGGCCACCCGACGAGTCAGCAGAGACGGCGTTCTCGCGGCTTCAGGACGTCATCACCGCGCTGCGAAACCTGCGCAATGAGCACAAGGTCGACCGCGGATCCGCTGCACGCAGAAGGTGCACTTCTCCATGACGCCCTTCGACCGGACGGTGACGTCGGGGTTGAGCTGGAGGTCGAGCGGCGAGGGGAAGACCGGATCCTGCCAGTTGAACACGCGCGCGTCGTACGGGCAGTTGTTCGAGCAGTAGCGCGTCCCGATGCAGCGGTTGTAGACCATCGCGTTGAGGCCTTCGCTCGTGTGGTAGGTCGCGTAGACCGGACAGACGGGCTCGCACGGCGCGCGATCGCATTGCTGGCAGAGCGAGGGCAGGAAGGCGACCTTAACGTCGGTTCCCGCGGCTTCGATCGATCGCTGGATGCGGAGCCACGCCTGGTTCCGCCCCTGCGCTGCCGCCTCGGCGCCGTTCACCGGGATGTTGTTCTCCGCGTAGCACGCGACGACACAGGCCTGG
>Ga0209474_10002861_pt1 | contig 15541 bp, 14 predicted proteins | sample GraSoiAngelo_145_FD_185902 | JGI IMG/M metagenome (GOLD analysis project Ga0209474, IMG submission 185902) | Grasslands soil microbial communities from the Angelo Coastal Reserve, California, USA - 14_1009_05_20cm (SPAdes) (version 2) | ecosystem: Environmental > Terrestrial > Soil > Grasslands...
AGGTACAGGTAAGGCTCCAGCTCGTACTCGTCCAGCCATGACTGATCGAGATCGATGCGGAGGTCGGCGAGAACGCGCGTGCGGATTGCCCGGAAGCCGTTGGTCGACTCGCTGACCCAGCGCCGCGCCACGAGCGAGAAGAGGAGGGGGTGCGCGCGGGTAGCGACCCGCCGGTAACGCGGCATCGCGCCGTAGGACGCGTCGCGCTTGAGGAAGCGGGACCCCTGCACGAAGTCGGCGCGGTCCTCCGCGATCGGCTCGAGGAGGGCGGCGATCTCCTCGGGTGCGTCCTTGTTGTTGCCGGCGATCGTGACCACCACGTCGACGCCCGAGCGGATCGCGTGTCGGTAACCGGTGCGGAGCGCCGCGCCGACCCCGCGCGTGGCGCCGAGCTCGATCACCGTGGCTCCCCGCGCGCGGGCGACCGCCGTCGAGCCGTCGGTCGAGCCGTCGTCGACCACCAGCACCTGGTCGACGACGTCGCGGGGTATACGGCGCACGACTTCCCCGATCTTGCGCTCCTCGTTCAGAACGGGGACCACGGTGAGGACCGACAGGCCGCGATACACGGGCGAACACTACATCGGGGCCCGCTCCCCGTGTCAAGAAAACCCCGCGTCGCCACGCGCCCGGAGGCCAGCGCCTCGACAAGCAGACCCGCCCGGGGCAGAAGTGTGCGAGCGGCGGCGGGCGCGGCCGGGTACGCTGGTGCGCAGTGGCGACCGAGCCGTCTCCATGTCCGGCGCTCCGACGAGGCCTGCCCTTGCTGCGCGACTCTTTGACCCGCGCGCTGGCGCGCCGCCACTGGCTCGCCTGGTGCCTGATCTTCGGGCTCGGGGTGGCGCTCTGCCTCCTTCTCTACAGCGGGTACGGGCTCGGCGGCGACCCGAACTACTTCGTGGCGTACCGCTCGATCTACCGCTCCGCGACCTACGACCTCCTACCGGAGGTAGGGGCGTCGGTGGTGGCGAGCGCATGGCCCTGATCCCGCGCCCGCTTGCGGGTCGCGCCGGTGGCGTCGCGCTTGCCGGCCGCCACCGCCCGCAGCGCGTCGTCCCGCAACACATCGTGGTCGTTGAGGTCCTCGTAACCGCACGCCAGCGCCAGGACCCGCTGCGCCACGAACTCCTCGACGGTGTGCTCGATCAGCTCAGGATCGCGGTGGTCCGCGAAGCACTGCGCGAAGCGCCGCAACAATCCCATCCGCTCCGCCACCTCCCGCAGCAACAGGATGCCCGCGTCCGAGGTGATCCGGCCCCCGTCGAAGCGGGCCACCACCTGCCGCCCGCCGACCCCTTGGAAAACGAGCCGCTCTTCCGTACAGTCTGTCCGCACCGCGCCGCTCCTCCTGCTGGAAGTTTTCTCTTAGCGCAGAACTGTCTAGCAGGTGTGGGCGGCCGGTACGATTTTCTACGGCGAGAAATCTTCGCTAGCTAGCCTGCGGTTATGGACGTCTCCCGCACCGATTCCTCGCCGACCCCCTTCGCGGCGGGCAGATGGTCGGCGCTCCTCCGGCGCGTCGTGCTGCCGGCCGTGATCCTGGCGTGGGCGTGCGCGCTGCGTGTCGTGTTCTTCTCCGGCTTCGTCCTGTGCGACGACCGCGAGGAGTTCTGGATCGCCGTGCACGCGTCCGCCTACGGCCCGGTCCTCTCCGACCAGTTCCAGCTGCGCTTCGGCATCTGGCTGTTCAACGCCGCGGCGTTCAAGCTCTTCGGCGTCTCCGAGTTCGCCTTTTTCGCCCCCACGGTCCTGATGTCGGCTTCGCTCGGCGTGGCCGGCTACGCGATCCTCGTCCGCTGGGGCTACGCGCTCCTCCCGGCATTCGCCGCCGCGCTCATGATCGCCGCGGCGCCGTTCGAGGTCCTCCTGGGCACCCTGCGCGCCAACGACGTGATCCTCGCCTGGCTCGTCGGCCTGGCGCTCGCGGCCCTGATCGTGCTCGACTCGCGACCGGTCTGGCAGGGGCTCGCCGTGGCGCTCTTCGGCTGGCTCGCCTTCTACGTGAAGCTCTGGGTCGTCTACTTCCTGCCCGTCCTCGGCCTTCACTACCTCCTCGAGACGTGGCGGCGCGGCCGGTGGCGCGGCGGCGTCGTCTTCGCCCTCGCCTCGCTCGTCCTGCACGGCGCGACCTGCGCGTTCTGGAAGCGGCGGACGGGTACCTGGCTGCCCTTCCTCTGGCACCACGCCGCCACGTATCCGGTGCGGCCCGAAGATCTGTCGCGCGTCTTCCGCATCTACCCCGACCTGCTCCTGCACGGCTCGGAGCTCGGCACGACGCTCTTCGGCAGCGTGCCCTACCTCGTCGTGCTCGGGCTCGCCCTCAAGCTCGCCGGCACGGGCGCGCGCCGGCTCGGCGTCCCCTACCGCATGGACGCGCGCGACTGGGCGCTCTTCGGCTGCTACGCTTCCTTCCTCCTCCTGCTCAATTTCTTCCCGAACTCCTTCACGTTCGACCGCTACTACTCGGTGCCGCGCATCTTCCGCTACCTGGCGCCGCTCTCCTTCCCGATGACGCTCCACCTGGCGAAGATGGTCCTCGACCTCGTGCCCGCGCGCGCCGGCTGGCTTTCGCTGGCCGCGCTCCTCGCGCTCACCGGCTCGAACCTCCGCCAGAGCGCGCAGGCGACGGCGCCGGGCCGCGCGTATCGCGCGAGGCTGATGGCGATCGTCCGCGACGTCCGCGAGCGGCGCCCGCCGATGCTCGTCACCGAAGGCTGGGTCTCCTACTTCCTCTCGAACGTCTACCTGAGGGACCTCGCCCGGAAGATCGAAGTCGTGCCGGTCATCGATATCTACGACGCGCGCGACTACGAGGCGTGGCTCTGGCGGCGGCAGTCCGGCCTCGTGCCCGGGACGCTCCTGCTGACGGGCTTCGGAAGCTGCGTGCACTACAGCGCCATTCGCGACGGCTTCCGGCTCGCCCTCTTCCAGCGCGGGCTCGACCCCGCGTGGAAGCTCCTGAAGGACTACGGCCCGCTCGCCTACCATCCGGACCCCGAGCCGGTGCGCCTCTGGAAGCTCACGGAGCGGCTCCCGGCGACGCAGCCGAAGCCCGCCGACCTGGTCGAGGGCAGCCAGGGCCCCGAGGAGCTCTTCAAGGCCGGCATGGGACGGTTCGACGAGGGGAAACCCGCGGAGGCCGCGCCCTACTTCCACACCGTGGCCACCGACTTCCCGGCCTCGCCCTTCGCCGAGGACGCGGAGTACTACTACGCCATCTGCCTCTTCCGCGAGGGCAGGTGGCGGGAGACGATCACGGCCTTCGAGGAGCTCGTGGGGCGACGGACGGCCGGCCGGTGGGTCCCGGCGGCCTATTATCACATCGGCCTCTCGTACGCGGCGCTTGGCGACCACGACCGGGCGCGGGAAGCCTTCGAGACCGTGCGCCGGAAGTTCCCGCGCGAGGAGACGCTCGGCCCGAACGCCGCGGACCAGCTCGCCCTGCTTGACGCCCAGGAAAGCTTGCTCGAGCGGCTGCGGAAGTGGCTCGGAATCCGCTAACGAGCGCGACGAGTAGCGCGCTCCGTCACGCTACGCGACGCCCCGCCGGTAGCGCAGCCAGAGCCCGAGGAGGTGCCGGTACTTGTAGAACGCCTCGTGCAGGAGGTTGAACTTCGAGGCGCGCCAGTCCTCGCACGAGACCGGCACCTGGATGACGCGCCCGCCCATGCGGTGGGTGAGGAAGCAGGTCTCGAGGACGTAGGACGAGCCCAGGTCGATGCGGTCGAGGAAGCGCCGGAGGGTCGCCACCCGGAAAGCCTTAGCCGCGATCGAGTAGTCCTCGTAGGCGATGCCGAGGAGGCGCCGCACGCTCCACAGGAAGAGCTCGGACCCGAGCCGGCGGAAGAGCGAGCGGTTCTGGTTCCCGAGCTTCTTCGAGCCCACGACGATGTCGTGGGTCTCGAGGAGATCGAGTGCGGTCGGCACGAAGGAGAGGTCGACCGACAGATCCATGTCGAGCGAGACCAGCAAGGGGTAGCGCGCGCGGCGCACGAACTCGCGGAAGGCGAGCCCCACGCCGCGCTGCGGGATGTGAAAGAACGTCACGGGCTTGAAGCGGCGGGAGAGGTCGACGCCGAGCGCGGTGGTCGAGTCGGTCGAGCCGTTCGAGCCGATGATCACCTCGTACTCGCGCCCGAGGCCGTCCAGGAAGGCGAGCAGGCGCTGGGTGTTGTCGACCACGATCGCCTCCTCGTCGAAGACCGGTATGCCGACGGTGAACGGGGTCAGCCGCCCGTCCCCTTCCCCGCCACCTCGGCGAGGCGCTCGCCGGCGTACTTGGCCCAGGGCGTGCCGGCGTAGCGCTGCTCGGTGTCTCGCCACGCCTCGACCGCGCCCGCCTGATTGCCGAGGCGCGCGCGACAGAGGCCCAGGTGATACATCGACTCGGCGGCGGCCTGCGCCTCGGGGAAGTTCGTGACCATCGCGGTGAACACCTCCGCCGCCTCCGCCCAGCGCTCCTGGCGATAGAGGCTCATCCCCTCGAAGTACGTCGAATGGATCGCCGACATCGAGAGCGGCGCCAGATGGCGCGCGCGCTCGAAGAACGGCACCGCCTCGGCCAAGCGGCCAGCGCCGTAGAAGGTCTGCCCCTGCCGGTAGGTCCCGTCCGCGTCGCTGGCGCGCGCGGCCACCCCGGCCACGCCGAAGACGACGGCCACGACGGCGAGCCCCGCGCCGAGCACCGCCCCACGCGTGCGCCCGCTCCAGCGCCCCGTCGCCAGGACGAGGGCGGCCGCGGCCGGGATGGGCGGCAGGTCGAGGACGGGCCGCAGCGCCTCGAGCAGGCGGCGGCGCACGGGCAGCAAGCCGACGACGACGATGACGCAGCCCGCGGCCGTGAGCAGGTCGCCGAGCGTCACCGGCCAGCCCCCGTCGAAGTAGAGCTCGATCCGCTCCCCCTTCGGGAAGACGAGCATGAAGCTCGGGGCGGCCAGCCACACGCGCTCGCCGGTCGTCGCCTTCCAGCGCGGGTGATACGAGATGCGGATCAGGACCGGATGGCCCGGCCGGCACCCGCTCACGGTGATCCGGTCGGTTCCCATCTCTTCGTGGAGCGCGGGCGGCTCGGCGAGCGACTGGCGCGGGATCTCGCGCGGCACCTCCGAGTAGACCATCGGGAACGCGCGCTTCTCCTCCTCGCTCGCCGACTCGGCGAAGACCGGCAGGGGATCGCCCGGGCGCGCGCGCTTGAACCAGCGGTAGGCGGCCTCCTTCCAGTGCGAGGTCACCACCAGCGCCGGGGCCACCGCGAGCGGCAGCGCGTAGCGGCCGTCGTTGTCCTTCACGCGGTAGATCTCGTACTGCCCGACCCTCTTCTCCAGCTCGAGCCCGGGGTGCTTGGCCGCCGCCTCCTTCGCCTGCTGGCTGCGCACGATGTACTGCGAGACGTTGAACATGCGCAGGTGATCGACGCCGTGATCGAGGTCGAGGCGCGCGCAGCCCCAGTCGGGAAACGGGCACGAGTTGAGGTTGGAGACCTCGGACTGCACGTAGAAGACGAAGGGCGCCGTGGGCGAGGCCTGCATGTAGAGGCCCTCGAGCGTCGAGCGCCCCGAGAAGAGCGGCAGATCCTCGAACGCCCGGACGGTCCCGAGCGCCTCGTGGTCCGGCGAGTGCTCGTAGACCACGCGCGGGTCACGGAAGTTGCCGCGCAGGTGCGCGTTCAGGTCGCGGAAGGTCGGCCAGGGCACCTTCTTCTCGAAGCCCGAGTAGTTCCAGTTGATCCAGGACGGGATGAAGCTCACCTGCGACTGGACGAAGGGGAAGATGGCGCAGGCGCCGACCACGGGCCAGATCTCGGGCGCCGGCAGGCGCCCGGCCAGGTAGCCGACGCCCGCGGCCGCCGTCAGGCAGAGCCCGAGCTGGAGGAAGGGGAAGAAGCGGATGTCGACCACGTGGAAGGTGCGCGCGGTGAAGTAGAAGAGGATGCCCAGCAGCGTCCCGGCCCACAGGCTCGCGAGCGCGCGCGGGTACGGCTCCCGCTTGACGAACGCCAGCACGCCCATCGCGAGCGTCGCGAGCACCGCCACGATCCCCGCCGGCCACAGGATCGGCGGCACGATCTCGCGCCACGAGTTGATGATCCACACGTAGCTGTAGACCGTCGTCCAGGGCGCGTAGGCGAGCAGCGGCACGAGCCAGAAGCCGAGGAGGAGGATCGCGAGACCGTGGACCGCGACCAGCGTCCCCACCCGCCGCCACCAGCCGCGCAGCGCGACCAGCTCGGCGAGCGACGTGAAGCCCGCCCAGAGGAGCGTGTAGCCGTGCGCCAGGCCGATCAGCGCCACCAGGAGCCCGTTCCAGGCGTGCCCCCGGCGCGTGTCGACCGTGTGCCGAAGCGTGCCGACGAAGAGCACCGCGAGCGCCGTCCCGAGCGAGAAGGCGAACTCCCCGGCCAGCGTGGAGGGGATGTTGCCCCCCCACATCGAGTTCGCCTCCATGAAGATGAAGGGCAGCGTGCCGAGCGCCGCCAGCGCGGGTCCGGGAAACGGCACGGCCGCGAAGCGGAGCGAGAGGTACGCGCACACCGGCAGCAGGAACGTGCCGAGCTGCGAGCCCAGCTTGAAGGCGACGTTGAGCGGGATCACGTAGGACGCGAGCGCGATCGCGAGGAACGGGAGCGGGAAGTAGAACTGGAAGAGCGGGAAGCCGCAGTAGTTCCCCGGGCACCAGCCGGTCACGCGGCCGTGCGGCAGGAGCACGTCCCGCATGTAGGCGGCCGCGTACACGTGCGAGGCCATGTCGCCGCCATTCGTGGTCGTGGTCGAGAGCATCACGGAGGCGGGAAAGTACGAGACGAGGAACACGAGCGCGGCGCCGAGCGCGGCCAGGTCGAGGAGCGTGCGGACGAGCGGGCGGAGCCGGCTTCGCTCGATCACGGGCGGCTCTCCGCGCGGCGGCTCCGGGCGGCCAGCCCCCGCCACAGCAGGATCCCGACCCACAGCGCGACGAGCACCCCGGCCGCGATCCAGAACCATGTCCGTCGCACCTCGAAGTACGAGTGTGCGGCTTCGATCTCGACTATCCCCTGCCCGGCCACCGCCTGGTGGACGCCCTCGTCGTCGTACTGCACCTCGGCGAACACCGGGTAGCGGCTGCCGACCAGCGCCGTGCGGTTGACGATCGGCACCGACACGGTGCGCTCCTCCCACGCGGCGAGTCTCAGGTCCTGCGCCGGCGCACTCACCTCGATCCCCTCCGGCGCCACGACGCTCACCGATGCCTGGCGGACCACACCGGCCAGGTTCTTGACGCGGATGCGGAGCGTGCCCGAGCTCGACAGGGGGTTCGCCTTCAGCTCCGCCACCGCCACCTTCGCCGGGGGCGGGCTGCCGACCGTGACCAGCCCCACGTGGATCGCCTGGAACGGGTACTGGTTGGCGTCGGTGTAGTCGATGGCGATCTGGTACGGCCAGTGGCCGGTGCCGAGCTCGCCCACCGGCAGCGACAGCGCCGCGTCCACCGACGCGCCAGGCGCGAGCGAGGGATGGATCTCGCCCCGCGCCTTGTGCTCGCCGAAGACGAGGACCGCGGCGACCGACTGGGCGGTCTCGTCTCCGACGTTGCTCACCTTGACCTGCGCCGAGAGCGCGCCCTCGCGCGGCTCGACCACGGGCGCGATCGAGATGCTGATGCTCCCGGCGGCCGCGGGGCCGACGAGGCAGAGCGCGAGCGCGGGCGCACCGACGAGAACGAGCTGCCGCTGGTGTCTCATAGCGGCGCGTAGATTGGCACAACTTCAGGCGGCGGAAAACCGCCGCCGGGCGTCAGTGGCAGACCAGGCGGGTCCCGCCGCGCGTGCCGCTGCACGACCCGGCGTCGAAGCTGCGCCGGCCGCAGGAGCCGGCCTGGCCGGCCGTCGCGTCGCCGAGCAGGATCGTCACCGCGAGCGGGAGATCGGCGAAGGCGAGCGGGTAGGAGCCGTTCCGCCCGGTCACGCTCACCTTGACCCCGGGCACGCCGCCCCGGCTGTCGTTGGCGATCTCGAGCCTGCGGATGCCGCCCACGCTGCCGGCCCGATCGCGGTAGAGCCAGCGGCCGCGGCGCGCGATCCAGTGCGCTCCCGGCGGGAGGGTGAGCGCGAGCTTGTAGCCGCCCGCCCCGTCCTCGACCAGGAGGCTCATGCCGGTCGCGGCCGGGTCGAGCGTGCCGAAGGCACTCGGGATGGCGAACTCGGCCCTGAGCGAGAGGCGGTCGCGGCCGGGGGCGCCGTGCCGGACCGAGACCAGGCTGCTGAGCCAGAGCGTCTGCCCGGAGCGCATGATCTTGCACGGCTCGAGCTGGCAGCTGGCCGAGCAGCCGTCCCCAGACACGGTGTTGCCGTCGTCGCACTGCTCGCCCGCATCGACGACGCCGTCCCCGCAGCGCGGCTCGCGCTGGCAGGTCGCCGAGCAGCCGTCGCCCGAGACCGTGTTGCCGTCGTCGCACTGCTCGCCGGGGTCGAGGATGTGGTTGCCGCACACCTCGAGCCGGCAGTTCGGCGAGCAGCCGTCGCCCGCGACGGTGTTGCCGTCGTCGCACTGCTCGCCCGCTTCGAGCACACCGTTGCCGCAGTCGCCGGCCGGCGCGAGACAGCTCGCCGTCGCCACCGTGCTGCGGATCTGGGCGCTCACCGCGGCGCCGAATACGAGGTCGATGTCGGAGAGGCCGCCGCAGCTCAGGTGGCAGTAGCTCATGATGGTCCCGCGCGAGCAGACGACCGGCCCCGCGTAGCAGCCGGGCTCCTGGTCGTAGCACTCGTCGACCGGCGGGCTGTAGCAGTGGGTGTGGGGCGTGCCGAGGTTGTGGCCGATCTCGTGGGTCACCACCAGCACGTCCCAGATCTGCGTCGGGTCGGAGAGGTCGAAGTGGCCGTAGACCTGCGACACCCCGAAGGAGTAGCGCGGATCACACACCGAGCCGATGTAGGCGATCCCGCCCTGCACGCTCTTGCCGGAGATGAAGTGGACCAGGGCGTGCGGCCCGGCGATCGCGTCCATGTTGTTGGCCGGGTTGGTCCAGTAGTTGCGCACCTCGTCGAGCTGCTGGTCGGTCGCGGTGGCGCTCCAGGGATCGGACGCCGTCGGCCAGAGACGGATGTAGGAGAAGCGCAGGCGCACGCTCACGTCGCGCTCGTCGATCGCCGAGGAGGCGGCGGCGAGCGACGCCAGGTAGTCGAGCGTCCCCGCATCCGAGCCGAACCTGGCCCACAGCTCGTGGTCGGTCTCGATGGCGGCATCGGCCTCGACCAACCCGGAGGACGTGAACGCGATGGGGGGCGGCTCGAGGCCGGCGGCCACGCGTGCGCTCCGGTTCACCAGCAACGAGCCGACCTGGTCGCGGTGGAGGTCGTTGGCGCAGAACGCCCCGGGCGGCGGGTAGGCGCTCGGGTCGACATCGCGCAGCGCGTAGCTCCGGTGCCGGCCGCGACGGTCGGGCCCGAAGGGATAGACCGTGCCGTGTGCCGCCACGAAACCGCGCACGTGGTCGCGCGCGGCGACCAGGAGCACGCGCGAATCGGGCTCGCCGCGCACCGTGCCCGTGAAGTAGACGTGGTCGGGCAGCTTCACCTCGCGCACGCCGCCGCCGTCCACCGCCTCGACGCGCGCCCCGGGCGCGAACGGCTCGAAGCGCCGGAGCTCCAGCTCCGCCGTCGCGTCGCGGCCGAGGGGGAAGTCCGGCACCACGGCCGTCGTCCGCGTGCGCAGCTCCGCGAGCGCCGCCCGCCCGAGGGCCAGCGTGCGGCCGCGTGCCACGCCGCGCGGCAGCGCGTGCGGCACGGGCGCGACCGGCGTCAGCAGGCTCCCGGCGCCGGCGACCGGCGCCATGGCGAGCAGCAGGGCGAGCGCCTGGGCGAGGGAAGCGAGCGGCCGGCGACGGAGCACGAGCGGCGGAGGGAGCAACCGGCGTGCCCCGCGCGAGCGCCCGCCGGTGCGAGCGCCGCCTCAGGCGCGGCGGCAAGATAGTGCCGCTCACGGCCGAAGACGGCGCCCTAGTCGCGCGGCGTGAGCTTGGCGCCGAGGCCGCGCAGGCTGCGGAGGTAGACGCCGGTGCCGGCCGCGACGAGGAGTGCCAGCGCGCCGCGCAGGCCGGCGAGAGCCTCTCCGGTCCGGGCCATCTCGCGGAGCTCCCAGGCGGCGTAGGCGAGCGCGCAGAGCAGCGCGGTGACGATGAAGATGCGGTGCACGGCAGCGACGGGGCCGGGGCCGCGGGGCGTGGTGGGCATGTGCGCCCATGATATGACGATTCCAGGCATTGCAAGGAGGTGCTGGTATGGACACTGTCCGGCCATTCTTCCCGAGGAGGCCGCCAGCGATGGGAAAAGTCCTCGTGCAGGTCACCGTGACGAACCACCGAGACCCGACGTGCAGGAAGCGCTTCAGCGCACTCGTCGACACGGGCTCGACCGGACTGGTCCTCCCGCTCGCCTGGAAGGAGGAGCTGGGCGATCTGGAGGCCGTGGCCACGGTCGATCTCGAGACCGCCGATCAGCGCGTCGTCGGGGCCAACGTCTGGGGACCGGTCTGGATCCAGATCGAAGGATTCAGGAGGATCGTCGACGAGGTGATCTTCCTCGAGATGGAGGAGGGGCCGCGGGGCTATCAGCCGCTGGTCGGCTACACGGTGCTCGAAAAGTCGGGGGCGGCCGTCGACATGGTGTCCCACCAACTGATCGCGCACAGGTCCTACGACCTGAAGTCCGCCGCCGTCGCTTGACCGGCGTCGCGCTGGCCGAGTAGCGTCGCCCGCTGGAGGACCCGCGCCCATGCAGTTCGGCATCTTCTACGAGCACCAGCTCCCCCGACCATGGCAGGAGGACAGCGAGGTGCGCCTCATCCACGAGGCGCTCGCGCAGGTGGAGCTGGCCGACCGGCTCGGGATCGACTACGCCTGGGAGGTCGAGCACCACTTCCTCGAGGAGTACTCGCACTCTTCGGCGCCCGAGGTTTTCCTGGCCGCGTGCGCCGCGCGCACCGAGCGCATCCGCCTCGGCCACGGCATCGTCCTCATGCCGCCCGGCTACAATCATCCCGCGCGCGTCGCCGAGCGCATCGCGATGCTCGACCTGGTCTCGCGCGGGCGGGTCGAGTTCGGCACCGGCGAGTCCGCCTCGCGCATGGAGCTCGAGGGCTTCGGCGTCCCGCCCACCGAGAAGCGCGCCATGTGGCGGGAGGCGGTCGCGCAGGTGGCGCTCATGCTCTCCGAGAGCCCCTACCCCGGCTACGACGGCAAGTACTTCAAGATGCCGCCGCGCAACGTGCTGCCGAAGCCGGTGCAGAAGCCGCACCCGCCGATGTGGCTCGCGTGCTCGTCGCGTCCCATGATCCACCTGGCCGCGCAGCTCGGCCTCGGCGCCCTCACCTTCGCCTTCGTCGATGTCTCGGAGGCGAAGCACTGGGTGGCCGATTACTACGACACCTTCAAGCGCGAGTGCACGCCGATCGCGCAGGCCGTCAACCCCAACATCGCCATGGTGACGGGCTTCAGCTGCCACGACGACCCGGCCGAGGCCGAGCGCCGCGGCCTCGAGGGCTTCCAGTTCTTCGGCTTCGCGCTCGCGCACTACTACCTGCTGGGCGGGCACGTCCCCGGGAAGACCAACGTGTGGGAGCTCTTCCGCGGGAACCAGATCCCGCTGCCCGGCGGAAGCGGCGGCATCGGCACGCCGGAGCAGGTGCGCGACGCCATGCACCAGTTCGAGGAGGCGGGCGTCGACCAGACCGTCTTCATCCAGCAGGGCGGCAACAACCGGCACGAGGACATCTGCGCGTCGCTCGAGCTGTTCGCGGCGCGCGTCATGCCGGAGTTCAAGGAGCGGCACGCGGCGCGCGAGCGGCGCAAGGCGGAGGATCTCGGGCCGTACGTCGAGCGCGCGCTGGCGCGCCGGACACCGCCGCGCGAGCCGGGCGAGCTGCCAGTGGTGCAGGCGTACGGCCGCGATCTCGTGAGCGGGACGGGGCAGTATCCGTCGGCGGATCGCCGCTGATCGGCGCGGAGCACAGTCGCACGGAGGGGTGGAACCGGAGACGCGGCGCCCCCGGGCTGTAACGCTGCGTTGCTGTGCGCGCTCCAGGCACAACCAGGGTTGACGTGTGTACACATATGTGGTCAATGCGGTGTCATGATTACGACGAATGCCCTCGAGCTGCGCCGGGCGCTGGGGAAGATCCTGAACCAGCTCGAGCGCCACGGCCGGCCGATCCTCATCGAAAAGGGGCGCAAGCCGAAGGCCGTCCTCATCTCGCTCCGGGATTACAACGAGCGCTTCGTGGACGCGGCGGCCGCCGACGAGCGCGAGCGCCTGGCGGAGGAGATACTCGCCCTGCGGAGCCGGGCCCGCCGGTCCCGGCGAACGTCCGTCGAGGTCGTGCGCGAGCTGCGCGGCCCGCTCCCGTGATCGCGGTCCTCGACACTTCGATTGCGATCAAGTGGTTCGCCCCCGACGGTGACGCGGGCGACGCCGTGGCGGAGCGCATGCTCCGGGAGGTGATCGCTCACCCCAGACGGTTCGTCGTGCCCGAGCTGTTCTTCTACGAGATGACCGCGGTGCTGTGCCGGCGGATGCGCCAGGCCAGGGATGCGTACGCGGCCCTGAGTCGCCTGGCGCGGCTCGGGCTTCGTCGCGTCCGCCTGGACGACCGCCTGCTGCGACGGGCGACCCATCTCGCGTACGAGCGCAGGCTCGGCGGATACGACGCGTGCTTCGCGGCCCTGGCAATGGATCTGGGCGGGGTCTGGCTCACCTTCGACCGCGCGGCCCATCAGAGGCTGGCCGCACTCGGCGTCGCGCGCATCCCGGCCTAGGAGTCTGCGCCACCCGGTCACGGCCTTGACCCCTCTCTTCCGCGCGCACTAAGAAGCGGGGTGCGGCGGCCAGCGCATCCCCACCCGCGGAGGCACCCCATGAGCGGCACGAACGGGCAGCAGCGCGTCACCAAGACGTTCCCCGTCTTCGACTGCGACGCCCACGTCAACGACCCCGACGAGATCTGGAGTCGGTACGTCGAGCCCGAGTACCGGGAGCTCGTGCGCCGCTCGTACTGGAAGGACGAGCACCAGGCAGTGCTGAACGGGCGGACGCCGGTGATCGGCGGCGCCGCCTACGACTTCCCGGGCTACAACCCGATCTGCCTCGCCGGGCCGCAGATGACGAAGAAGATCGCGCGCAAGCTGCAGCAGATCGGACTCACGCCGGAGCAGAAGAAGTACGTCGAGCACCCCGGCGCGTACGACCCGCGTGCCAGGCTCAAGGAGATGGACCTCATGGGGATCGACCAGGTGATGATCATCCCCACCATGATGGTCGCCAACTTCCCCTTCGTGGAGAACGTCGACGGCGCCTACGCCTTCGCGCGCGCCTACAACAACTGGGCGCGCGACTACTGCGCGGCGGCGCCCGACCGGCTCTTCCCGGCCGGCTGGCTCCCGCTCCAGGACCTCCAGTACACCTGCGAGGAGCTCGAGCGCATCGCGGAGATCGGCTTCCGCGTGGCGCTCATCCGCCCCATCGACGCGCGCGGCCGCTACCCCAACTACATCTTCCCGAGCTTCACTGGCGGGTCGCCGACCAACACCATGGACAAGGTGTTCCGGAAGTTCGAGGAGACGGGGATCGTGCTCGGCATGCACACCTTCCCGGCCCTGAACCCCGAGATCGGCGCCGAGTTCCGCAAGGCCATCCCCGGCGTGCCCATGACCTCGCCCGGCGAGCTCGTCGCGCGCGCCGGCGAGATGCATCTGGGCGGCCGCATGGTCGACGTGCAGACCATGAGCTTCATCTTCGAGGCGGTCGCGTGGCTCGCGCAGGTGCTGCTCTCGGGGATGCTCGACCTCTATCCGAGGCTCCGCATGGCGATCTTCGAGTCGAACTCGACCTGGCTGCCCCAGCTCCTCGAGCACTGGGACCGGCTCTTCAAGCTCTACGCCAACGAGCGGCTGCTCAAGACCGACCGCCTGCCGAGCGAGGCCTTCTACGCGCAGTGCTACATCGCCTTCGAGTCGGACGAGACGCCGACCTTCCGGCAGTGGGACCGCTTCGAGAACGTCGGTGTGTGGTCCTCAGACGCCTATCATCACGACGGCGCCGACTCGTGGAGCGCGATCCGCGAGATGCGCGCCGCGCGGGTGCCCGAGGCCGTGCAGGCGAAGCTCCTCGGCGCCAACGCGCGGCGCATGTACGGCATCGAGGCGAAGCTCTGCGTCACCGAGGAGCCGCCGCCGCTCGAGCGGCCCGCCTGGTTCCCCCAGGGCGAGGAGCTCGAGCGCTGGGCGGAGGCCGAGGCCGATCCGCGCGCGCACGGCATCACGAAGTTCGATCTCGCGAAGCTCGACCCGCGCCTCTTGATGCAGGCGCTCCGGCCCTACTGATGACCGTCGTCGACGTCGACAGCCACGTCTACGAGCCCACCGACATCTGGGAGAAGTACCTCGAGCGCGACTACCGCGTCGTCGCGCGCAGCGCCTTCTGGCACGAGATCGACGCGCACGGCCTCGAGACGACCATCCTGAACGGCCGGCGGGCGCGCTCGCTGAGAAGGAGCGGGATCAACCGCCAGGCGTGCTGGCGACCGGGGATGACGCCGGAGCAGATCGGGCAGCTCGATCCCGACGAGCGCCATCCGACCACGCCCGGCGCCCAGGACCCGGCTGCGCGCCTCCGTGACATGGACGCGATGGGCGTGGACCGCGCGCTCGTCTTCCCGACGCTGTTCGCCGAGCACTTCCCGCTGGTCGAGAACCCCGACGCGGCGTGGGCGCTGGCGCGCGCCTACAACGACTGGCTGTGGGACTTCGCGGGCGCGGACCGCCGCCGGCTGGTGCCCGTGGCTCTCCTCCCCATGCAGGAGCCGAGCTTCGCGGTGCGCGAACTCGAGCGCGCGGCGGCGCGCGGCTTCAAGGCGGCCTTCGTCCGCCCGGTCTTCTTCGAGGGGCGCTTCCCGAACCATCCCTCCTACGACGCCGTCTGGAAGCGGCTCGAGGAGCTGGACGTGGCGGCGTGCATCCATCCCTCGCCGGGGAGCACCAACCCCGAGTGGACGTGCGCCGGCCCGTTCGTCGAGCGCGTCGCCGCCAATCTGAAGATCGGGCACGCGATCGCCGAGGGCGTCGCACCGTTCATGGACGCGTCCACCTTCCTCACCGCCGTCGCCTTCTACGGGCACATGGAGATCTACCCACAGCTCAAGGTCACGCTGGTGCACTCGGGCGCGGCCTGGGTGCCGCTCGCGCTCGAGAAGTCGGAGACCTACCTCTGGCTCTTCTCCGGAATCCGCGACGTGAGCCTCGAGCCCGAGCACGTGTTCTTCGCGCGGCCATCGCTGGTGAGCTTCGACTCCTGGGAGACACCGGTCGCGCGCATGCCGGACGTGTTCGGGAACGTGGCGGCGTGGGGCTCACGCTACCCGAACCACGACACGGGTACGGTCGAGGAGGCGCGGGCGACGCTCGGGAGGTACGGCGTGCCGGAGGCGACGGTCGGGAAGTACCTGGGCGGGAACGCGGTCCGGCACTTCGGGCTCTAGGAGCTCAGCCGAACCTCGCGTCGAGCGAAGACACCGCA
>Ga0209474_10002864_pt1 | contig 15536 bp, 17 predicted proteins | sample GraSoiAngelo_145_FD_185902 | JGI IMG/M metagenome (GOLD analysis project Ga0209474, IMG submission 185902) | Grasslands soil microbial communities from the Angelo Coastal Reserve, California, USA - 14_1009_05_20cm (SPAdes) (version 2) | ecosystem: Environmental > Terrestrial > Soil > Grasslands...
CGAGATAGTCGGTCTGCAGCCGGCGGAGACTACCGTCGACGGCCTGCATGATGTGGCGACGCGAGAGACTCCGGTCGTTGGGCCCCTCGGCAATCGCGTAGAAGACTTTGGTCGAGAGCACCAGCCGGTCCCGTACACCGCGCCCCTTCAACCAGGCGCCGATCACCGACTCGGACATACCACCCCCGTAGCTGTCGGCGGTGTCGAAATAGTTGATGCCGGCATCCCAGGCGCGGTCCATCAGGGCAAAGGCGGTCGCCCTGTCCTCCCCCTTGCCAAACAGCTCCGGCGCTGAGCCGACGCCGCCGAATCCCCCGCAGCCCAGCCCCAGCACCGAGACCCGCATCCCGGTCCGTCCGAACCCGCGATACTCCATTCCCTTCGCCGAGATGGTAAGCGTTCGGGCCATTGTTATCATCGGCGCACCAGAATGTCCGTCCAGCAACGGGCGCGCCTCCGTCATCAAAGTGAGGTCAGGGGCCTTCCCCTCGAGGGCGGCACGCTGCAGTGGCTGGTCGATCGTGACCTGGGAGCCCAGCACGTGATGGCATACCGCTTGAGGCTCGATTCCGACTCCGCCCTCAGCCATGTTCACCGCGGCGCCGAGGAGGTCCTTTACGTCCTCGAGGGGAGCGGCGAGGTCCGGGTCGAGGGGATGACGCATCACATTGGCCCGGGACAGGCAGTCTTCATCCCCGATGGCGCCGAGCACGCCTACGTTAACACCGGCGCACGGCCGCTGACGCTGGTTGGCGCCTTGGCGCCGCCCATCACGCTCGATGAGATTCTCCCGGCGATGCCGCGCCTGGACTTGTCCGGGTTGACATCCGCAACCCTCAACGAGACCGCTGTCGCGCCGAGAATGATGGATGAGCGGCAGGTGACGCCGACGCTGATGGGCGAGCGCAGCTTCCGCGTGCTCGTCAGCCCCGACGTCGGGTGCCGCCAGATGACGCAGTTCACCGGCGTGATCCCTACCGGACGGGCGCCCCTGCATGCCCATCCGCACGAGGAGGCCGTCTACATCCTGGCTGGGACCGGCCGGCTCTGGATCGAGGATCAACCGGTCGGCGAGCTGCGGTCCGGTTCAGTCGTGTTCTTCCCCATCGGCGTTCGGCACACGCTGGAGAACACCGGTCGCGACGACATGAAGGTGCTGGGCGCGTTCTCGCCGGCTGGCTCGCCGGAAGCGAAACTACCTCCGAGCCGCTAGCGTAGCTAGCCGCTACTGGTAGTGGAAGGCGTTGGCGATCTTCCCAAACGTCACCTCATAGCTGGACGCCTGGTCAGCTTTAGTCGTGAGCGAGATGACGAACTCGGTTGGATTGGCTCCAAGCCGAACTAGGATGTACTGCTTGACCGCCGTCAACACCTTCGCGCCGCTGGCCGTGTTGGGTGTCAGGTTGTAGTCAAGTTGCTCGGCGTCGCCGCCGCTGAGGTGAATGCGCTGCTGCGTGGGTGAGATCTGCAGCCGTTTGTACGTCGCCAGCTCCGCCGTTACCACCTGGTCGAGGGTTGTCATCGACGCGGGCAGCGAGATTGCGATAACGTTGACATTCGTCGCAAAATCGCTGCTAATGGTTTGGTGATCGACGCCGAAGAATTTGACGTATTTGTTGAGCTGCAGCCCCTGAATGAACTTGACGAACTCCGGATTGTCCTTGAACGCGGCCGCCGCGTCCGCTGCCTCCACGTTGAGATCGACCTTGTCCCAGTTCGCGGGGAGGGCGATGGTGAAGCCCTCGGCGGTCACGGAATACAGCTTCCAGCCTGACTCCAGGCTGGGAGAGGGCGTCGGCTTCGGTGCAGTGCCGGCCGAGGCGCCACAGGCCGCGAGCAGCAGCGCAACCAGGACCGCGGGCATCCACCCGAGCGCTCGCCTCACCCCCGCAGGCTACATTCCGAGGTAAGCGCGCTGCATTTGCGGGTTCTGAAGCAGCGAAGCCGCAGTCCCAGCGAGGACCACCCGGCCGCTTTGTAGAACGTAGCCGCGGTTCGCGATCGCGAGCGCCATGGTGGCATTCTGCTCCACCACGAAAATCGTGATGCCGGTCGCGTTCAGCCGCTGAATGGTCTCGAACTGCTGCTCCACCAGCACCGGCGCGAGGCCCATCGAGGGCTCGTCCATACAGAGGAAGCGCGGCCGCGACATCAGCGCCCGCGCCATGGCCAGCATCTGCTGTTCCCCGCCCGACATGGTGCCACCTCTCTGCGAGCGCCGCTCGCGCAACCGCGGGAACATCGCGAGGACGCCTTCGAGATCCCTGTCGATCTCGGCGCGGTCGTTGCGAATGAAGGCGCCCATCATCAGGTTCTCCAGCACGGTCAACCGCGGAAAGATCCGCCGAGCCTCGGGAACGATCGCGATCCCGTGGGCGACGCGACGCGAGGTGTTCCAGTTGGTGATGTCCTGGCCGTCGTACCAGACCGATCCTTTGGCGGGGCGCACCGAGCCGATGACCGTCTTCATCGTGGTCGATTTGCCGGAGGCATTGCCCCCCAGCAGGCACACGATCTCGCCCCGCCGGATCTCCATGCTCACCTCGCGCAAGGCAGGTACCGGGCCGTAGCGCACTTCGACGTCCTGCAAGCGCAGGACGACATCCGCGGTGGGTGCCGCGGGGCTAGGCGGACGCTGCCCGTCGGCCGAGGTAGGCTTCAACGACTCTTGGATTGCTGTGGACCTCCTTGGGCAAGCCTTCGGCGATCTTCACGCCGTGATCCATGACGATGACGCGATCCGAGATCTCCATCACCAGCGGCATGTGATGCTCGATGAGGAAGATCGTCAGCCCGCGGTCGCGCATGGAGCGGATGAGTCCGGCAACCTCGATCCGCTCATAGGGGTTCATGCCGGCGGCGGGTTCGTCGAGCAGCAACAGCTTAGGGCGCGCGGCCAGCGCGCGAGCCATCTCGGTGCGGCGGCGGTTGGCGTAAGAGAGGCTGAACGCTGGATCATCGAGCCGCGCCTCGAGCCGCTCGCGGAAGAGATCGATCGCGGTGTGGACTTCCGCCTGAGCGGCGCGCTCGGCCCGAAGCGTGCTCGGCCAAAACGTCACGGATCCCAGCATGCCGCTCCGCGTCCAGTGGTGCGTCCCCAGCAGGATGTTCTCCCGGACGGTCAACTGGGGAAACACCCGGATGTTCTGGAACGTACGGGCCACCCCCTGATGCGTGATGCGATGGGCCGGCAACCCGACGAGTTCCCGGCCGAGCAGGCGGACGGATCCCGCCGTTGGCCGCAAGACGCCGGATATCAAGTTGAAGACCGTGGTCTTACCGGCACCGTTCGGCCCCACGAGGCTGACGATCTCGCCCTCGTTCACGTCGACGTCGAAGCGGTCGACGGCGGTCAGGCCGCCAAATCGGCGCATCAGGCCGCGGACCTCCAGAACAGACTTGCGTCCGCTCACACTTTCCATTCGGGATCCTCGACGATTGCTCCCGCTGCCGCCTCGAGGTCTGCCACCTCGGTATCGGTGACGGCCGGCAGCTCAGACGCTTCGACCGCCGACTCCGCGGTCAGCAGCTCGAGCGTCCCGCCCATGGTCTTGCGTGGCCGGATGGAAACCGTCCCCAGCAGGCCCTCGGGCCGGAACACCATCACCGCAATCAAGACGATGCTGACGACGAGGTACTTGTAGAAGACGAATTGCTGTAAGAGAAATGGCGGGACGGTAAACGCGATCGCACCGAGGATGGCACCGGGGATGCTTCCAAGGCCACCCAGGATCACCATGATGAAGATCGTCACGGTCTGCTGGACGTCGAAGTTTCCGGGGAAGGCGTTGAAGATGAATGCCGCGTCGATCATGCCGACAACGCCGGCCATCACGGCGCTGGTCGCGAACGCCAGCAGCCGGTACTTGAAGGTGTTGACGCCCATCGCGCGGGCGGCCAGCTCGTCATCCCTGATGGCCACCCATGCTCGCCCGGTCCGGCTGTTGCGCCAGCGGAGCACGCAGTAGACGCTGAGGGCGAGAAAACCGATGAAGATCCAGTAGTACATCCGGAAGTGCGGGACCGGTCCGATCAGCGGCAGGCTGCTGGGGAGGTTGAAGGGATCGACCTGGTGGATGCCGTTGGTTCCGCCGGTCAGGTTGAGCGTGTCCGGCCCGAACTGATGGCCGGCGAGGACCGGCGGCCTATCGAGGTCGAGTATGACGTCGCGCATGATCAATCCGAAGCCGAGCGTCACGATCGCCAGGTAGTCACCCCGAAGGCGCAAGGCGGGGACTCCGACCAGCAACGCGAACGCCAGGGTGACCGCCATCACCACCAGCAGTGCGGTCCACAGAGGGTAATGCTGGTGGAGCTGGTCGCTGGCGACGAGCGCGTAGGCATAGGACCCGATCCCGAAGAAGGCGATGAACCCGAGGTTCAGCAGGCCCGCGTACCCGACCACGAGGTTGAGCGCGACCGCCAGGCACGCGTACATGGCGCAGTTGGCGAGGATCAGCGTCCAGAACTGCGCGTCGGTCCAGCTCGAGTTGTCCTCGACGTACTGCAGACCGAGGGGAACCAGTGCCGCGAAGATAAAGAAGGGAATCAGGACGACCGGGCGCGTCAGCGCGTGGTTCCAACCCGATGGACCGGATTCCCACAGGCGCTTGAGAGGATGGACGGCCGCGACGCTCTCGAGGGGAGCCGGCTGCGCGCTCATGCTCGGTCCGTCAGTGGTTGGCGGAACAGCCCTTGCGGCCGGATCAGCAGCACGGTGATGAGGGCGAGGAATACGAAAGTGTCCTGGAACTGTGAGCTGATAAAGCCACCCACGAGGCTCTCCAGCACACCAAGCAAGAGCCCACCCACCATCGCGCCGCGGATATTGCCGATGCCGCCGATGACCGCGGCCGTGAAGGCCTTGATCCCCAGCAGGTAACCCATGAAGAAGTCGACGCTCGCGTAGCGCAACCCGAAGAGCACGCCACCCATGCCGGCGAGGGCGGACGCCACGAAGAAGGTGACCAGGATCACCCGATCGACGTCGATCCCCATGAAGGTCGCCGCCTCGCGGTCCTGGGCGGTGGCGCGCATGGCGCTCCCGAATCGGGTGCGGAAGACGAAGGCGTCGAGGGCCACCATCAGCGCAACGGCAGCGACGAACAGCGTGAGCCCCGTCAGCGGTGTGACGACGTTGGCCACGCGCAGGACGGTCTGCGGAACGAGAGCGTTGCTTGGAACCAGCACTGGGGCGGGGCTGACCCAAACCTGGACGGCGCTCTCGAGAAAGAGCGAGACGCCGATCGCGGTGATGAGCGGCGCCAGCCGGTTGGCGTTTCTCAGCGGCCGGTAAGCGATCCGCTCGATACCGACGCCGAGCAATCCGGCGCCGCCGACGGCGACCAGCATCATCAGGGCCACCGCCAGGCCCGCCGGGACGGCCGCGACCTCGTTGTGCACCAGGAGACCAGCGACGCCGGCGGCCAAAAAGGCGCCCACCATGTAGACGTCGCCGTGCGCGAAATTGAGCATCTCGAGGATGCCGTAGATCAACGTATAGCCGAGAGCGATCAGGGCATAGAGGCTTCCCAACTCGAGGCCATTGACCAGTTGCTGTGGGAAGTTCTGCAGGAAATAGTCCACGGCAATCAAAAAGGGGACGGGATTGGGCCCGTCCCCTTCCTTCTTACTCCTTTAGCCGGAGACTTGCTTGACCACCACCATCTGGGTGCCTTTCGCCTGGTAGACGTAGATGCCGCCGCCCGTGACGTCACCCTTCGAGTCGAATTTCACGCTGCCGAAGACGGTGTTGAAGGTATCGCTGCCGAGATGGCTGAGCACATCGGCGCGCGAGATCTTGCCGTTCTTCACCGGCGAGTTCTTGATCGCCTGCAGCAACACCTGGGCCGCCTCGTAGGCGGAGCCATAGAAGGGACCGGCCTGGCTGAGCGAATCCGCACCGTACTTCGCCTTGTAGGCGGCTACGTAGGCGGCCGCCGCGCTCCCCGAAACACCCGCCGGGTCGGCGGTGATGTTGGTCGCGTAAGCACCGACATAAGCACCCTGCGAGGCGGTGATGATCGAGGCGTCTTCCTCGCCATCGGTCCCGAGGAACTGGATGTTCTGGCCGATGGTGAGGCCCTGCGCCTTCATTTGCGAAACGAAGGGCGCCGCCTCCGGTCCTTCGTCGGCGAAGTAGACCCAGTCCGCGCCAAACGACTTGATCTTCTGGATCGTCGTGGCGAAGTCTTTCTGCCCGGCCTTCGCCTGGTCGCGCATGGTCGGGATGTTGTGAGCTTTCAGATACTTCTCGGTCTGGTCGGCCAGGCCCGTCGAGTAGTCGGACTTGGCGTCCATCACGTAGACCTTCTTCGCTCCCTGGTCGATCATGAACTTCCCGTCGGCCGGACCCTGGGCGTCATCCCGCGCATTGACGCGGTGCGCCACGCTGTTGCCTTTATCGGTCACATTGACATTCGAGGCGGACTCGCTGACGAAGGGCAACGGTGGGCTGGCCTCTTGCAATCCCTGGATCGAGCCGAGGACCACCCCGGAGTTCATCGGTCCGACGATACCGAGGACGGTGGGATCAGAGATCCCCTTGGCCTGCAGCGTCTGCGCCGTCTGGGCCGTGTGCTGGTCGTCCCATATCAGAAGCGTCACCTGCGTGCCGTTCACGCCGCCAGCCTTGTTGAAATCTTCGACCGCCAGCGTGATCGCCCGCAGGGCGCCAGCCCCGATCGACGCCTGGTCGCCGGTAAACGGTCCCTCGGCCGCGATCTGGACTTTATCCGGTTTGTTCGCCGCGCTTCCGGTCGTGCTGCCCCCGCCGCATGCCGCCAGCCCAACACTGGCTATGGCCGCGAGGACGAGAATCCTTGGCTTTGCCATCCTCCCTGTCGACCTCCTCTTCGTTTGTCGAAGACCTAAATTCGTGCGCTCTTTATACACGCTTGGACCACGGAGAGCAACCGCCGCCCGGCTGCCCTCTAACCCTTTCTAATTCGGCGCGTGGACCAACAGGTCGGGATGGCGGTCCAGCGCGGCCAGGACCATGTCCACGTCGCCGTCGGTGTTGTAGTGGTGCAGCGATATCCGAAGTGAGCCGTCGCGGGTCGAGCAGAGGATGCCCTCACGCGCCAGCGTCTCGACGAGCCTGGGTGCATCGGACGACCTCACCATCACGAGAGGACCGCGGTCCGCCGGCTCCTCCGGTGTGAGCAGGGCCAGGCGGCGCCCGCGTGCCCCGTCGATCAAGCGTCCGGCGAGCGCCTGTACGTGGGCCTGGATGACGTCGAGCCCCACGCCGGCGAGCAACCGTAGCGCCGCGAGCGATGCGTAGACGTTGGGCACCGGTGGGGACCCGGTCTCGAAGCGCCGGGCCGAGGCCGCATAGCGCAGGTGGCGGACATCGTAGGCGAAGACGTTCTCCTGACCGAACCACCCTGAGTCGCTCGGCTCGAATCGGTCGATCATGTCTTTGCGCATGTACATGAACGCCACCCCCGGTGAGCCCAGCAGGTATTTCAGGGCGCCGGTGACCAGGATGTCGAGGTCGAGCGCCTTGACGTCCATGGGTTGCGTCCCCATGCACTGGTAGGCATCGATCAACAGGGAGGCGCCCCGTTCGTGCGCCAGCTCGGCCAGGGCGCTGATGTTGTTCTTGAACCCGTTCTTGTAGCAGACCTGGGTCGTCGAAACCAGAGCCGTCCGCCCATCGACTAGCTCCTCGAAGGCGCTCAGCGGCAGCCGATTCCCAGTCGCCCCGGCGAAGGCGACCTGGGCGCCGCGCCGTTGTTGCGCCAGCCAGATATGCCCGACCGTCGGAAAGTCGAAATCGCTGGTCACGATCTTTGGGCGATCCTTATAGCTGAGCGCGCTCGCCAGCGAATTGAGGGCGGTGGACACGGAGAAGGTCACGGCGACCTCCGCCGGCTCGGCGTTGATCAACCGGGCGAATTCGACCCGTAACTCCTCCATGCGCCCCACCCAGATCTCCCAGGGATTGCCGTGCGTGTGCCAGGACTCGAGGAACTCCTGCATGGCGGACTCCACCGGCCTCGACAGGGCGCCTTGCGAGCAACTGCTCAAGTAGATCTTCTGATCGAAGATGGGGAACTGCTTGCGGAAGGCCGCGACGCCGTCGTCCTGGGCGGTTTGGCGCGACACTTCTGGCATTCTAGTGTCGTGCCACGCGCGATGATCTCTCGCAAGTCGGGCTTGTTCACCGAGTCAGTCATCCGGGAAATGACACGCCTGTGCCTCGACGAGCACGGCGAAAACTGCCTGAACCTGGCACAGGGTTTCCCCGACTTCGCCGCCCCCGCCGAGCTGAAGGAGGCGGCGGTCGAGGCGATCCGCCACGATTTCAATCAGTACGCCACCACCTGGGGCGCCAAGGTGATGCGCGACGCGATCGCCGCCAAAACGCAGCACTTCCGCCAGATGAAGGTCGACCCTGAGATGGAGATCACAGTTTGCTGCGGGGTGACCGAGGCGATGCTGTCGACGATCCTCGCGCTCGTCGATCCCGGCGACGAGGTGATCATCTTCGAGCCCTTCTACGAGAACTACGGGCCGGATTGCATCCTCTCAGGGGCGACCCCGGTGGTCGTGCCACTCGTGGCGCCGGATTGGCACTTCGACCGCGACCAGCTGCGCAAGGCTTTCAATGCGCGAACGCGCGCCATCATCATCAATACGCCGCACAATCCGACCGGCAAGGTCTACAGCCGCGAGGAGCTGACCTTCATCGCCGGCCTCTGCCAGGAGTTTGACGTGCTCGCTATCACCGACGAGATCTACGAGCACCTGGTGTACCGCGGCGAACACGTGAGCATCGCCACGCTCGACGGCATGCGCGATCGCACCGTGACCATCAACGGCCTCTCTAAGACGTACAGCGTGACGGGCTGGCGGCTTGCGTATGCGATCGCGCCCGCCGAGATGACGAGCGCGATCCGTAAGGTCCACGACTTCGTCACGGTCGGCGCGCCCCACCCGCTCCAGGTGGCGGCCGCGACCGCGCTGCGCTTTCCGGACCAGTACTACGTCGACCTGCTCGACGCCTATCGGGAGCGACGAGACTTCCTCCTCGAGATCCTGGACGGCGCCGGTTTCAAGGCCTATCCACCGGACGGCGCCTACTACGTGATGACCGACATCAGCAGCTTCGGTGAGGATGACGTGAGTCTTGCCCATCGCATGGTGCGTGACATGGGGCTCGCCACGGTACCGGGAAGCAGCTTCGATCTGGAGCCGGAGCGCGGCCGGCGGCAGATCCGCTTCTCCTTCCCCAAGAAGATGGACACGCTTCGCCGCGCGGCGGACCGCCTCAAGAAACTACGGCGGGTTGCGTGATGTTTCTCGCGTGCCCGAACCGGTGCAGCACCGACCGGTTCGAGCTCTGGAACGCGTCCGTCTTCGTCGACAGCGCGGGACGTTATCTCGACTACAAGGTGGTCGACGCCCCGCTTTACCGCTGTATCGAGTGCGGCAGCCCGGCCGTCGACCTGGGCGAAGTACCGGGAACGATGGCCGCCGACCGCCTGGCTGAGGAGAGCCCGGCGCGCGAGTATGCCTGCCCCAGCTGCGAAGAGTTGTTCAGCGCGCCCAAGGAGCAGACCATCGTTGTTTGCCCGGCCTGCGGCCAAACGTTCCCAGTCGCGGAGGCTCCCTAGCCGGCCGCCATCCGGCCGACGATCTCGGGCAGGACCTCGCCGGCCTTGCGGTGGATGACGGCGCTCGCGACCTCGTCGAACGGTGTTGGCTCGGCGTTGACGATGCACAATTCAGCGCCGTGCTGTCGGGCCAAGCGTGGAATGCCTGCCGCGGGGTAAACCTGGAGTGAGCTGCCGACGATCAACACCAGATCGGCCGCAATCGCCAGCGCCTGCGCCTCGCGAAGCGCCGGCATGGGTAGGGCCTCGCCGAAGAGGACGACGGTAGGCTTGAGGAACTGACCGCCGCAGGCCGGGCAGCTCGGTGGGCAATGCTCGCGGTTCATCTGGTCCACCTGGTCGCGCGGAAAGCGGGCCTCGCAGTCGAGGCAGATAACCGAGTGCGACGAGCCGTGGAGCTCGATCACCTCTTTACTCCCCGCCCGCTGATGCAGCCCGTCCGTGTTCTGCGTGATCACCGCTCGCAGGTGGCCCAGGCGCTCCAGCTCGACGAGCGCCCGGTGCGCTGGATTGGGCTCGGCGTCGGGACGCCGGTGGTTGCGGCTGTAGGTCCAGTACTGCGAAGGATCCTTCCGAAACGTATCGATGTGGGCGACTTTGTAGGGATCGAACTTGGTCCAGAGCCCGCCTTCGCCGCGGAAGTGCGGAATGCCGCTCTCCACCGAGACGCCGGCCCCGGTGAAAGCGATGCCCGATTTGGAGCGCCGCAACAAGGCCGCGGCCTGCGCGACTACGGCATCGGTAGCCGTCGTCATCGCAGTCCGGCGAAGAGGTCGTCCTCGGGGATCGCCGCCTCGACCGAACTGCGAACGCGCTCGAAGGTCTCGATCCCCCACGCCTTCGGGCCGAGCGCCTCGCTGAGTTTCAGGAACCAGCTGTCTTCCGGGATCTGTGTTCGATGCGCCCGCATCGCGGCCAGCTTCTTGTCGACGAATTGGGTGACGTCGAGCCAGGTGGTTACGCGGTCGTCCGAAACGGCGAACGGCGGCGGCTCGCCGTCGGTGGAGAAACGGTTCTCCACGCCGGCCCGCTCCATCGCCTCGGCCATCTGCCGCATCAGCGATTTTGGGAACGCGGAATAGTACAGCTTGCTCGGGCGGAATGGCTCGCCACCGGGAAATCGCTTGACGTCGCCGGCGTAAAAAAAGGCGCCGATCGCGACGCGATGGGTCTTGATGTGGTCGGGGTGGGCGTAGCCACCAAATTCGTTCTGCGTGACCATGACCTGCGGGCGCACCCGGCGCACGACCTGGATCAGGCGCTCGATCGCCTCTTCCTCGTCGGCCTGCCAGAAGGTGCCGCGCTCCCGGTTCCGTGGCAGTCCCGCCATCCCCGAATCCTCGTATCCGAGGAAGACCAGCTCATTGACGCCGAGGACCTTGACCGCGTTGCGCAACTCGCCTTCCCTGATGGTCGCGAGACGCGGGGCAGCCTCTTTGGGGTCCAGGTCCTTGTCGAGGATCTCGCCAACTTCACCACGGGTAGCGGTGACCAGCGTCGTCCGCACGCCCTCGGCGCTGTAGCGAGCGAGCGTACCGCCCATGCCGATCGATTCGTCATCCGGGTGTGGCTCGACCGCGAGCAAGCTCAGTTGTTTCTCCCTCCCCTTCTGGGGGAGGGTCGGGGAGAGGGCGCTCACTTGCCCTTGCGCGAGCGGACTTCCTGGATAAGCTGCGGCACGATCTTGTGGACATCCCCCACGACACCGAGGTCGGCCAGCTTGAAGATCGGCGCTTCCGGGTCCTTGTTGATGGCGATGATCGTCCTGGCGCCCTTCATGCCGACCGTATGCTGCATGGCGCCCGAGATGCCAAGCGCGATATAAACCGTCGGCTTGACGGTCTTGCCCGTCTGACCGATCTGGAACGAGTACGGCTTCCAGCCGGCGTCGACGACGGCGCGACTGGCGCCAACCGCCGCGCCCAACTCGGCGGCGAGCTCATCGAGCATCTTGAAATTCTCAGGTGCACCCAGCCCACGGCCGCCGCTGACGATGATCGTGGCATCCTCGAGCTTGGGCCCGCTCGCCTTTTCCGTTTCACGCCGCAGCACCCGGGCGACCGCCTTGCTGCTGTCGACGGGATCGGTCAGCGTCTCCACCTCCGGCACGCCGGCGGAGCTGACCGGCTCGGCGGCAACGGCTTTCGGCCGAAGCAGTACCAGCGTCGGGCCCTTGGTTTTCGGAGCGGTCGTCACCAGCAGGCTGCCGCCGAACATCGGCGAGACGATCGCCCAACCGCCGTCTCTCTTGGTGACGTCTGTCGCGTTGGCGATCAGAGCCGTCCCGAGCCGGGCACTGAGGCGCGATGCCACATCGCGACCGTCGTAGGTCATGCCAAAGATCACCAGGTCCGGTTGCTCCTTTTCCACCAGGCGTGCGAGCAGATCCACGGCCGGCGTGGCGAGCACGTCACGAAAGGCGGGATCTTCATGGAGATAAACCTTCCTCGCGCCGTACTGTCCGAGTGCCGCCGCCGACTTCGACGCCCCAGGACCAAGCGCGATGGCTGCCGCGTCTCCGAGTGAGCGGGCTTTCGTCAGCAGCTCGAGCACCACTGGCTTGGGGACGCCATCGACGGTTTCGGCAAAGACCCAGACGCCTGGCATCAGATGACCTTCAAGGCCTTGAGGAAGTCGGCGACTCGTTTGGCGCCTTCACCCTTGTCCTCGACGACTTCTCCCGCCTTGCGCGCCTCGGCCGGGTTGGCGGCGAGGACTTCCTGCGTCAGGGCAGCCTTGCCGGCCAGGCCCTCCAGGCCGATGTCGCTCAACCCGACCTGCTTCACTTCCTTGTTCTTGGCCTGCATGATGCCGCGCAGCGCGGGATAACGGGCCTCATTGATGCCACCCGTCACGGTGACGACCGCCGGCAGTGGGGCCTCGACGACGTCGTAGCCATCATCCGTCTGGCGGTCGATCACGGCCTTGCCCTGCGAGACCTCGAGCTTCTTCGCAAAACTGAGCAGCGGCAGCCCGAGGAGCTCGGCGAGTTGCGCTGGCATCGCCCCTGACGAGCCGTCGGTGCTCTCCGTGCCGCAGATGATCACGTCGTAGGTCTGCCCCTTGATGGCGGCCGCAATGGCGCGGGCGGTGCTGATGGCATCGGAGTTTTCCAGCGCCGGGTCGGTGATGAGGATGCCTCGGTTGGCGCCCATTGCCAGCGCTCGTCGGATCGCGTCCACCGCCTTGGGCGGGCCCATCGAGATGACCGTGACCTCGCCGGCATCTTTTTCGACGAGCTGGAGGCCGGCCTCGACACCATGCTCATCCCCGGGGTCGAGAACGAGGTCGACGCCCTCCCGCACGAGGCGCTTCGTCTGCGGATCGAGCTTGCCTGGCGCGTTGGGATCGGGGATCTGCTTGACGCAGACGAGCACATTCATGGCTGGCTCTATCCATTATGGATAACTCCCACGCCATCGAACAAATGTTTGTACTATGATTGGGAACCCGCCATGCCAAGGACCGAGTACTTCGAGATCGTCGCCAAGTCGGCGCTCAACCGGGTGCAGCACATGGGCTTCAACTGGTCCCTCAACCCCTACCAGGGTTGTTTTCACAGCTGCGTCTACTGCTTCGCCCGCGCTCACGCCAAGCTGGCCGACCGCGACCCCGGGGCGGGGTTCAGCGCGCGGGTGGGCGTCAAGGTCAATGTGCCCGAGCTGCTCCGTCTCGAGCTTTCCGGCCGGCGCTGGAAGCGGGAGACGGTGGCGTTCGGAACGGCGACCGACCCCTACCAGCCGATCGAGGGCACCTACCGGCTGACGCGCCGCTGCCTCGAGGCATTCCGCGATTTCAAGACGCCGATTGGGCTGATCACCAAGGGAACCATGGTCATCCGAGACATCGACGTCCTCGCCGAGCTCTCCCGGAGAGCAAAAACGACCGTCTGCTTCAGCATTCCGACCGTGGATGAAACCGTCTGGGCGAAGACCGAGCCTGGAACGCCACCTCCGCAAAAGCGATTGAAGGTCCTCAAAGCGTTGGTCGACGCCGGCATCGAGGCCGGCGTGGGGATGGCGCCGGTGCTACCAGGACTTTCCGACACGCCCGGCCAGCTGGAGGCGACCGTCGCGGCCGCGGCGGAGGCCGGCGCCTGCTTCGTCTGGGCGAACATCGTCTACCTCAAGCCAGGAACCAAGGAACACTTCATGGAGTTCCTCGGCAGGGAATATCCGCACCTGCTCACCCGCTACCGCGATCTCTTCCCCGGCGCCTACGCCCCGGCGTCAGCCAAAGCGCCCGTGATGGCGGCAGTCGCCGGCTTGAAGCGGCGCTACGACATCGGTGACCGCCGCGCATGGCGGGTCGAGCCCCCGCCGGAACCGGTGCAGCTCGGCCTAGCCGTATAGCGGGCCGTATTTGACTTCGGCGAGCGCATGTTCTACCGTAGCCGCGAGTGCTCCGCTGGCTGACCCGGCTGTTCGGGCAACGCGACGAGGCTGATGCTGGCCCCGCGGCACCGCCACCACTAGAGACACCACCGGCAGCGGCGCCGGAGCCGACACCGAGCGATCTGGTCGCCGTCGTGGAGCCGGTCGAAGCTCCAACCCCTGCGGAGCCAGTCCAGGCGCTGACGCTGGTGGAGCTGCCCGAAGCGAGCGCCGACGCCGACACCAAAGAGACCTGCCCGAATTGTGGACGGACCAGCGTCTTCGCGGGACCGCCCGGCCAACGGTTCTGCACCTATTGCGCGCTTCGCGACGAGCTCTTCGAACGCAGCGCCGCCGCCACCGAGTAACCGATCCAGCCGTGATCTCGTACCCCATCCTCTGGGAGAGCGGTGTTTACCTTCCCGAGCAGCAGCTGTGGCTCGATCCCAGGCAGCCTCGGCCGCGGGCGGTCATCAGCCACGCCCACAGTGACCACGTCGCGGATCATCCGCTCGCCTATGCGACTCCGGCAACCCGCCGCCTCGTCACTCACCGGCGACGCAAGCCCTCGGCCGGTACCGTCGAGGCCGTCCCCTACGGAGAGCCGATCGCCCTCAACCGCTGTGTCGTCAGCTTCCATCCGGCCGGCCATGTTCTCGGGTCGGCGCAGACGCTGGTGGAGACCGACTTCGGCCGCATTCTCTATACCGGCGATCTGCGGACGCGGGCCGGTTTCACGAGCACGCCGGCGCAGCCCATGCCCGCCGACGTGCTGGTTCTGGAAAGTACCTTTGGCAAGCCCCACTACCGTTTCCCCGACGCGGGCGAGGTGATCGAGGCGATGGTTTCCTGGTGCAAGAGCGTCCTCGACGCTGGAGCAACGCCCGTGCTGCTCGGCTATTCCCTGGGGAAGGGACAGGAAATCCTGTCCGCGCTGGCGGCCGCCGGCATGACGATCGGGCTTCATCCGTCGTCATTCGGAGTGACGGAAGTGTATCGAGAGCTCGGCTGTGACTTCCCAGCGTATCAACGGCTCGGCGATGCCGGACCGCCTCCCGCCGTCGTCATCATGCCGCCGACTGCACGTCGCGCCGCCCTCGTGGATCAGCTGGGCGTATTCAAAACGGCGGCGCTGACCGGCTGGGCGATGGATCGAAGTCTGAAGGATCGCCTGGAGGTCGACGCGGTTTTTCCGCTCTCCGACCACGCCGACTTCGACGAACTCTGTTGTTACGCGGAGACGGTCGGCGCGAGCATGACCTACACGGTGCTCGGTTTCGACGAAGAGCTCGCCATGCACCTTCGACGGCGTGGGCTACGCGCGAAACCGCTGGCAGCCATCGACCAGTTGCGTCTCTTCTAACGCTCCCAACATTTCTAATCTGCAAGATCGTTTTGGACTAAGCGTTATCCCCACTAAGCGCACGACGCGGTGCGCGGTTCGCCGCTCACGCGATAAGGAGGTGACGCATGGCGACCAGGAAGAAGGCCACGAAGAAGGCCAAGAAGTCGACTCGCAAGAGCCGCTAACAAGTGGCAA
>Ga0209474_10002865_pt1 | contig 15535 bp, 17 predicted proteins | sample GraSoiAngelo_145_FD_185902 | JGI IMG/M metagenome (GOLD analysis project Ga0209474, IMG submission 185902) | Grasslands soil microbial communities from the Angelo Coastal Reserve, California, USA - 14_1009_05_20cm (SPAdes) (version 2) | ecosystem: Environmental > Terrestrial > Soil > Grasslands...
CGAATCCGGATGCGCTGGCCGTTGCTCATTTCGCCTCCTTTTGATCGAGAATCGCCGGAACCAGGTTCGGCGGCACCGGCTGGAAGTGTGATGGCTCCATCGAGTAACTCGATCGGCCTTTGGAGAGCGACCGGATGGCAGTTGCGTAACCGAACAACTCGGCCAGTGGAACTTCCGCGTGAACGATCGTTAGATTAGCGCGCGTTTCGATGCTGGTTATGCTGCCACGACGGCGGCTCAAGTCGCCGCAAATGTCGCCTTGAAATTCTTCCGGCGTGATGTTTTCAACCTTCATGATTGGTTCAAGCAAAATCGGTTTGCCCTGCTTGAAGCCATCTTTCATGGCGAAAATCGCCGCCAATTTGAAAGCGAGCTCGCTGGAATCGACTTCGTGGAAGCTTCCATAAACAATGTCCACTTCAACGTCGACCACGGGATAACCGCCGAGAACGCCATTTAGAATTGCTTCGTCAATGCCTTTTTTGACTGCCGGGATGTATTCGCGCGGAATAACGCCGCCGACGATTTTGTTTTCCACCACCAATCCTGTGCTGCGAGCCCCCGGACGCACGTCAACCTCGACGTGTCCGTACTGACCGCGACCACCGGATTGCTTGATCAACTTGCCGACGCCATGCGCGTTTGTCGTGATCGTTTCGCGATAAGCGATTTGCGGTTTGCCCGCGTTGGCGTCTACTTTGAATTCGCGGAACATCCGATCGCGAATGATTTCAAGGTGTAATTCGCCCATCCCGGCAATGATCGTCTGGCCGGTGTCTTCATGCGTGTAAACGCGAAAAGTCGGATCTTCCTCGGCGAGGCGCTGCAACGCGGTCGCCATTTTTTCCTGATCCAGCTTGGTCTTTGGCTCGATCGCCATTGAAATAACTGGATCAGGAAACGACGGCGGCTCCAGGAGGATCGGATGATCCTCGTCGCAGAGCGTATCGCCTGTGGTAATGTTTTTAATCCCAACAATCGCGGCGATATCGCCCGAGTAACAGGTCTCTATGTCTTCGCGCTTATCGGCTTGAATTTGAATCAAACGCGAGATGCGTTCGCGCTTGTTGGTGCGCGGATTATAAACCGTGTCGCCTTTGCTCAGTGTGCCCGAGTAAACCCGAAAAAAGACAAGTTTGCCGACAAACGGATCGCTCCACAATTTGAAGGCAAGCGAACAGAAATTTGCGTTGTCATCGGTGATTGCTTCCATCGGCTCGTGCGAGTCGGGTTCCATGCCCTTAGCCGGCGGAATGTCGAGCGGACTCGGTAGATAATCGATCACCGCATCGACCAGGTATTGCACGCCTTTATTCTTTAGCGCCGAACCGGCAACGACCGGCACAAACTTGTTCGCGATGGTTTGACGGCGAATTCCGGCCTTCAATAGTTCCGGGCTCACCGGTTTCTCTTCGAGCACCGCTTCCGCGACTTCATCATCCAGATTTGAAATTTGTTCGACAAGGTCGGCGTAAGCCTTATCGACCAGATCGACATACTCTTTGGGCACATCTGCAAGTTCATAGGTCGATCCGAGCTGATCACTGTCGGAATAAAGGACCGCTTTCTTATTAATGACATCGATCTGGCCTTTGAACTGATCTTCTTTGCCAAGCGGGAGCAGAACCGGCCACGCGTTGGCACCGAGTTTCTTGCGCATGCTGTCGATCGACATGGCAAAGTCGGCACCGACGCGATCCATTTTATTAATGAACGCGATGCACGGGACCTTGTATTTCGTTGCCTGCCGCCAGACTGTTTCCGATTGCGGCTGCACGCCCGCGACCGCATCGAAAACCGCGATCCCACCGTCAAGCACACGCAATGACCGCTCCACTTCCGCTGTGAAATCAACGTGGCCCGGCGTGTCAATGATGTTGATGCGCTGCTTGATTCCCTCAAAAATTTTGTAAACGCCGGGCTCTTGAGCCTGCGTCCATGCGCAAGTTGTCGCCGCGGATGTAATCGTGATGCCGCGTTCGCGTTCCTGCTCCATCCAGTCGGTCACGGTCGTCCCTTCGTGCACCTCACCGATCTTGTGAATCATGCCCGTATAAAACAGGACGCGCTCGGTCAGCGTCGTCTTGCCGGCATCGATGTGCGCCGCGATCCCGATGTTCCGGGTCCGCTCGAGCGGGAACTTGCGATTGGGCGAATTCGGATTCTTCGCGACACGTTTTTGTTCGAGCGTAGCAGGCATGGTTTTACCAGCGGAAATGCGCAAACGCGCGGTTCGCTTGCGCCATTTTATGTGTGTCTTCGCGCTTCTTAATCGCGCTGCCCTGGCCTGAAGCCGCGTCTTTGATCTCATGCGCCAGGGCATCGGCCATGGGCATCCCCCGGCGGTTATCCGCATATTGCACGATCCATCGCATCGCCAGCGAGATTTGGCGTGCCGGCATCACTTCCATCGGCACCTGATAAGTCGCGCCACCGACGCGGCGCGATTTTACTTCCAGACGCGGCCTGACATTTTCTAGCGCTTTGTTTAAAACTTCGAGCGGATCAACCGAATCAGAACCTTCGCGCGATCTATCGATTGCAGTATAAACGATCCGTTCGGCAAGAGACTTCTTGCCCCGCTTCATCACGGTAGAAATAAGGCGTGCGACTGCCGGACTCCCATATCGAGAATCGACGCGCTCCTCCTTTTTGTAAACTTTTCGCCGCCGTGACATTGTCTATTTTCTTATCCAAAATTATTTCTTTTCTGCACTTTCCTTCGCCGCGGCTTCTTTGCCTCCGCCGCGACCCCCGCCTGCGCCTCCCTTTGGACGCTTCGCACCGTACTTCGATCGGCTGCGACGGCGACCGTCCACGCCGAGCGAGTCGAGCGTCCCACGCACAATGTGGTAGCGCACGCCTGGCAAATCTTTCACACGCCCCCCGCGCACGAGCACGATGGAGTGTTCCTGCAAATTATGCCCCTCGCCCGGAATGTAGGCAATCACTTCCTGGCCGTTGGTCAAGCGCACCTTCGCTACTTTGCGGAGCGCGGAATTCGGCTTCTTCGGCGTGCGCGTCATCACCTGGACGCATACGCCGCGACGCTGCGGACAATCGGTCAGCGCCGGCGACTTCGATTTCACCGACACCTTGCGACGTCCTTTTCGAATGAGCTGATTAATCGTGGGCATTTTCTCTAACAACGGCCGCCCGAGGTTCTGATCCGGGCGACAAAAAACCCGCCCAGGCCGCGCAATAAACTCCCACGCGCCTGTGCGGTGAGCGCGAAATATAGAGGGAAAATTCGCTGCCGCAAAGAATATTTTGAGCGTGATTCTCCAAATCCGCTTGCGACCTGTTTGCGCATCACGAACGTGATCCGCAATGTTTGATTTGCTGACAACTGATCCTCGATCAAAAGCACGGCGGGGGCGGTTGACAACTGCGCACGGCGTCATTGAAACACCGGCGTTCATCCCTGTGGGGACGCAAGCTAGCGTCAAAGCGGTCAGTCCGCGTGAGCTGGGCGAACTGGAGGCGCAGATTATTCTCGGTAACACGTATCACTTATTCGTTAGACCCGGCATCGAGGTGATCTCGCATTTTGGCGGACTTCACAAATTCATGAATTGGAACGGACCGATCCTGACGGATAGCGGTGGTTACCAGATTTTTTCCCTCGCGAAGTTGCGCAAGATCACCGAGGAGGGCGCCCAATTTCAAAATCACGTCGATGGACAGCCGGCATTCATTTCGCCCGAGATTGCGATGGAAATCCAAGCGACACTCGGCAGCGACATCGCGATGGTGCTCGACGAATGCGCTCCGTATCCGTGTGCATACGATTACGCGGCGCGCAGCGCGGAAATGACTGCGCGTTGGGCTGCACGTTGCAAGCGAGTGGTGGAGGTAAATGCCAGTCCGGCTCGGACCGTATCGCCTGCAAATCTAACCGCTGCGGCCGGCACGGCGGCCACTACAGCCGACAAACTTCTCTTCGGTATCGTTCAGGGCGCGACGTTTGATGATTTGCGCAAATCAAGCGCGCAGGCGGTTGTTGATCTTGATTTCGACGGCTATGCCATCGGCGGGGTGAGTGTCGGGGAACCGGAAGAGGAAATGATGCGCGCGGTGGAATCGGCCGAGCCGTGTTTGCCTAAAGATAGGCCGCGTTATGCCATGGGCCTCGGCACGCCGCCGCAGCTGCTGGAAATGATCGCGCGCGGAATGGATATGTTCGACTGCGTTTTACCGACACGCCTAGCGCGCAACGGAACCGCGTTTACCGCAAGCGGTACGATCAATTTGAAAAATGCAGAGTTCGCGCTCGACAAGAGCCCAATCGAAGAAAACTGCGAATGTCCAACCTGTCGTGAATTCACTCGCGGATATGTCCGCCATCTCATTAAGGCCGAAGAAATCCTCGGGCTGCGCCTGATCACGCTGCACAATTTGCATTTTTATCTGGACCTGATGAATCGAGCGCGCACGGAAACAGAGCGCGGAACGTTCGACCAGTTTCGGAGAGGATTCGTGATGGGATATAAGGTGCGCGATGTCGATCTTGCGAAATTGTAGGGGTGTTTGTATCGAGCCCATCAGATGGACCGTGTTTGGCACAAGCACCTACATCGAACTGTCAAAGAAGAATTGCAGCGGACGCTTTCGGGTTTAAGGTGCGCTCTCCAATCCCGGTAATATGCTCCCCGCGCTTCTAGCCCAGGCACAAAGCCCCGCTCCAACCGGTCCCGGCGGCGGCATCGGATTTTTTGTGCCGTTCATTTTCATTTTCATCATCATGTACTTTGTGATGTTCCGGCCGCAGAAAAAGCGCCAGGAACAGCAGCAAAAGTTGATCGCGAGTCTAAAGACTGGCGATCGCGTGGTGACGAACGGCGGCATTCACGGGCTCATCTCCAACGTCAAAGACACGACCGTAATCGTAAAAGTGGCCGATAACGTGAAGATCGAGATGGAAAAATCGGCTGTTACAACGGTGCTGAAGACAAGCGAAAGCTGAGTCCAGCCACAGATGAACACAGATTGACACAGATTTAATGCAAGACCCGGCCGTTTCCTCTCAATCGGCAATCGGCAATCGCCGATCCGCAATCCAATGACTCCCGCGCTTACATTTTTTATTGGACTGGTCATGCTTGTCCTCTTCGGTTGGTATTTCGCGACCGATCAGGGCCTGCGAAAGCGTCTGCTCGCATTAACTCTGACTGTTTTGCTCGTCGTCTTCAGCATCGTGACGATCTGGCCGCCCGAGAAAAAGATCGCACTCGGCCTCGATATTCAAGGCGGCACCTCCTTTCTCATTCGGTTGAAGGGCGGCGATAAAGAAGTGAACAAGGGCATGCTCGACCAGGCCGTCGAAGTCATTCGCAAACGGGTCGATTACTTTGGCGCGAGCGAACCAATTATCAGTCCGGTTGGGAACGATCGAATTCTCGTTCAAATTCCGGGGCTCGATACCGCAAAGATTCAGGAAGCGCGCGATCAACTCTCGCGTGTCGCGAAGCTCGAATTCCGTCTGGTTTACCCAGATAGCGGCGAACGGTTGCGCGCGATCGATGCCAGCAAGGAAGTGATCCCGCCCGAGTACCGCATTGAGGTTTACAAACATCCCGCCGAAGGAAATGAAAAACCGACGGAAGAACGCTTGCTGGTCAAAAAGAAAGCGGATTTGGGCGGCGATCGAGTTTCAGGATCGAACGCTTATTATGGCAACGAGGGTTGGACGGTGCAGTTGAAGTTCGACAGCGAGGGCGCCCAGAAGTTCGGGCAGATTACCGAGCAATATAAAGGGCACCGCTTCGCAATCGTTCTCGATGGCATCATTCAATCTGCACCGGTGATTCGTGATGCGATCTACGGCGGCGACGCGGTCATCACCGGAAAGTTCGGTGAGCAGGAGGCGCGCGGCCTGGCGAGTGTACTCGAGAATCCGTTGCAAACGCCGGTGAGTATTGAGGAGGAGCGCAGCGTGTCACCTACGCTCGGGCTGGATTCGATCCGGGCGAGCATTCTCGCAGGCCTCGTTGGCCTGGCCATCACGCTCGTCTGCGTAGCGATTTACTACAAAATTCCCGGTCTCGTCGCCAATCTCGCGCTCATCATCAACCTCATCCTGTTAATCGGTGCGCTCACCATGTTCCGATTCGTCCTCACCTTACCGGGTATCGCGGGCATCATCTTGACCATCGGCCTTTCTGTGGACGCAAACGTCCTCATTTACGAGCGATTGCGTGAAGAAATGGCTCTCGGAAAATCGCTTAAGGTAGCGATGAAAACGGCTTACGAGAAAGCTTTTAGTTCCATCTTCGACGCCAACGTGACGACGCTGATCACGGCGGCGATTCTGTTTTGGAAGGCGAGTGGCCCGGTGAAAGGCTTCGCCATCTCACTTACGCTCGGCATTCTGGCCTCATTGTTTACGGCCCTCATCGTCGGCCGGAATTTTCTCGGTTGGTTTGTCGATACGGGGCGATTGAAGCGCATCTCAATGTTGCATTTGATTTCGTCGCAGCACATCAACTTCCTGGGTAAAGGTTTTCTCGCGTGCATGTGTTCGCTCGCCCTGCTTCTGGCCGGTGCGATGGCATTTTACACGCGCGGCGACCGAAACTTCGGCGTCGATTTTCGCGGTGGCGACTTAGTAACGTTGAGTGCGCCGAACAAGATTGACGTCGGACAAGTTCGTGGCGCCCTGAAGCCGATTGGCTTCGCCGACGCGTCGATTCAGGAGTCGGCGCAAGGTGGCAAGAGTTACATCACTATCCGCACGCCGCTGAATACGAGTGACAAGGTAGAAAAACAGGTCATACAGACAATGCCGAACGCGGCTTTTAAGGTCGAAGGCTCGGAGCGAGTGGGCGCACTCGTGGGTGGTGAACTGGCGAAAAACTCGCTGGTCGCGCTCGGCCTCGGGATTCTGGGAATTTTAATCTTCGTAACCTTTCGCTTTGAGCTTTCCTTTGCAGTGGGCGCGATTGTCGCACTCTTGCACGATGTCCTCATCACGGTCGGCATGTTCTCTCTCCTTGGGCGCGAATTGACACTCACGATGGTCGGCGCTGTCCTGACGATCGCCGGCTACTCCATCAACGACACCATTGTCGTTTACGACCGAATCCGAGAAGGCCTGGCAAGCGGCCGTCGTGGCACAATCGAGCAAATCATGAATGAAAGTATCAACCAGACACTTAGCCGCACAATTCTTACAAGTACGGTGACGCTCATCCCGATTCTTTGCCTGTTTTTCTTCGGTGGCGCGGTACTGCGTGACTTTTCCCTTGCCATTATTATCGGCGTGGCAGTCGGAACCTACTCCTCGATATTTATCGCCTCGCCCATCGTCCTTTGGTGGACTCGCGCCCGCGGCGGCGGGGCCACTGCGTTGCGGCGAGAAGTCACTCAAAAAGCGACCACGGCGAACCCGCTTGCTCATTGAGTGGGCGTTCACATAGGGGAGTTATTCACAAAAGTTGACGAAGCGGCTTCGCCCGAGTAGGCTCCGCCCCGTCAAACAAGCCCAATTTCTAAACTAGGACAGGAGTGATTATCGATGCCAGAAGTGATCGTTCGTAAGGGTGAACCCGTCGATCGCGCGTTGAAGCGGCTCAAAAGCAAGCTGGATGCGGAGGGCATTCTCGAAGAAGTCCGGCGTTTGCGCGCGTTTGAAACACCGAACCAAAAGAGCCGCCGCAAAGCCAAAGCCAACGCCAAGCGTGGTCGAACGAGGTTCCGCTTTAATCCATCCTAACGACTTCGGGTTTGTGGATTAGCGGGTTCCAGAATTCGAAGACGCCGAATCTTGCTCCTTGACGCAGGTAGAGACGATTGATTCGATCGCCCGGGCGATAGAACAGCTCCTACCTTTCGAAAAAGTGGCGGATTGCCTTCACCAACCCGTCGATATCGTGGCTGCGGGCCTCGACGTCGATCTTCAAACCGTGATCGCGCGCGGTTTTTGACGTGATTGGCCCGATGCTAGCGACTTGCATTCCCTTCGGCCAAGGGAGGTCAAGCGCGAGAAAATTTTCTACCGTCGAGGAGCTGGTAAACGTGATGAGATCAGCCCCTTCTTCCAGCAGCTGCCGACGTGCACCAGTGATGTCGCGCGTCTCCGGCACCGTGCGATAAGCGAAAGCCTCGTCCACAATTGCCCCTAAGGCCGAGAGTTCCGTGGGAAGCAGATCGCGCGCCTTTTCCGCGCGGACCAGGAGAACCCGCAAGTTCTCCACGCCGCCTTGTTTCTGAAACTTCCGCACCACCGCTTCGGCGACGAATTCATCGGGCTGAAGATCAACATGTAAATGAAAGTCCTTTACTCTTTGAGCTGTGGCCGGGCCTATAGCGGCGATCCGCGCGCCGCCGATCTCGCGTGCATCGTCATAGAGCTTAAAGAAAATCTCGAAAAACGCTTCGACGCCGTTCGCGCTTGTGAAAATGATCCAGTCATAAGCGTGCGCGTCCTGGACCAATTCCGCGAACTCGCGCAAATCCGTCGGCGGCTCGATCCGAATCGTTGGCAATTCAGACACATGCGCGCCGAGCGCGCGCAACTTGCCGCTCAGCGCGCTCGCCTGTTTCCGGCTTCGGGTAACCACGATCCGTTTTCCAGAAAGCGGCCGCTTCTCGTACCAATTCAGACTTTCCCGTAAGGCAACAACCTTGCCAAACACCGCGACCGCCGGTGCTTCAAAACCACGATCAACGGCGCGCCCCGCGATGTCTCGAAGTGTCCCTGTGAGCGTCTCCTGTCGTCCAGTCGTTGCCCAACGAACGAGCGCCACTGGCAAATCCTCCTGTACGCCTTGCTTAAGCATCTCCCTTGTAATCGGTTCAAGCCGTTCCACGCCCATGAGCATCACTTGCGTGCCGCCAAGTTTAGCCAGCGCGGCGTAGTCAATCGCGCTTTCGATTTTCGCTGGATCTTCGTGGCCGGTGAAAAATGTAACGTGCGAATTATCCGCACGATGCGTCACTGGAATTCCCGCATAGGCCGGCCCGGCGATGGCCGAGGTGATTCCCGGCACAATTTCAAACTCAATTCCCGCATCAACGACTGCCTTTGCTTCTTCCGCGCCACGCCCAAAAACAAACGGATCGCCGCCCTTCAATCGGACTACCTGTTCTCCGCCGCGTGCTTTCTCGACCAGGAGCGCGTTGATTTCCTGCTGGCTCAGCGAGTGTTCGCCCGCTCTTTTTCCAGCGTGAATCATCTCCGCGTTGTCTCGCGCCCAGCCGAGAATCTCCGGACTTGCCAGATGATCGTAAACGATCACGTCCGCCTGCTCGATGCATTCCTTCGCCCGCAACGTGACCAAGCCAAGATCACCCGGGCCGGCACCGACCAGATAAACCTTCCCTCTCTCGCCTTCGTCTCGGCTCTTGCTCTTATTCATGCTCGTAATCGAGACTTACCCTCCATCGATCTGTCTCAGCAACTGCGCAGCCAGACGCTCACCTTCGTCACACGAACCTTCAACTTTGCCTGCGCGTGGCGCGTCTGATCCGTCCTGGAACACTTGCGCGCGCATTTTCATGATCCCGTTTTTGGTTGTCGCCAAAACGCCGACCGGCGAATTGCAATCGCCTTGGAGCAAACGGAGAAACTCGCGCTCCGCCCGCAGACAACGGAATGTCTCGTGATCGTTCACAGGATTTACGATCGCCCTTATGCTTTCATTATCGGCACGAATTTGAAGCGCGATGATCCCCTGCCCACCAGCGGGAAGAAAAATTTTGCGCGGGAGAACCTCAATAAAGAACGGCCGGCCTTCGAAGTTGATTTCGTTCTGCGCCAGCGAGAGACCGAGCCGCTCAAGGCCAGCGCGCGCAAGCACGATCGCCTGCCAATCGTTCTCTGCGAATTTGCGTAATCGGGTCGGCACGTTGCCGCGAAGATCGACAATCGCCGGACCGGGATGTTTCCAGGCGAGTTGATGTTTCCTTCGGACACTGCCGGTGGCGATCGTCGCCTTCTTTTCAAGCGCGGCTAAACCGCCTGCGCGTTTCGAAACCAGCACGTCGTCCACTGGTGCACGCGGTAGAACCGCTGCGATCTCGGTTCCGCGCGTCAGCTTGCTCGGCATATCCTTCGCACTGTGCACGGCAAGATCGACATCTCGCGCAAGGAGCGCTTTCTCTATTGCCGCAGTGAACAATCCTTTCCGCCCGTGGCGCAAGTTTCCAGCTTGCGAGTGCGGTTCATCACCACTGGTTCGAATGATTTTCGTTTCGATCGTGAGCTCAGGCCATTTTTCATGCAATGCCTTTTCCACCATCCGTGCCTGGGCACGCGCCAGTTCGCTACCGCGTGTTCCGATTACGATCGTATTGATCATCCCGACAGTGTAGCGTCGGTATTCTCTAGCGGAAAGCTGACGACTTACCCTACAGTTCCGAGACGCGCATTGGACTTTCGCTCATTGTCGAATGAGTCGACCCAGTGAAGTGTCGAGCGGGTCTGTGTTCAAATCGTTCCTTAAAAGCCGCGATATGTTCGGCGATGATTGCTTCCGCGGCGGTGATTTGCTGGCGACGGAGCGCGAGCGATTGTTCCGCGACCGATTGCAAAGAATCGATGTCATAAAGATAAACGCCCTCCATTTCGTTTACCCTGGGATCGACATCACGCGGCACCGCAATGTCGATGATGAACAGCGGGCGATCCACGCGATCGCGCAACATCGGCGCAAGATTTTCCGGACCGAGTAGCGGCTTATCGGAAGATGTCGATGTGATCAAGATGTCGATCTTGCGGCATTGTTCGCGCCATTGTTCGAAGGGAACGGCCACGCCACCGACCAGTTGGGCAAGCTCCAGAGCGCGTTCGGCCGATCGGTTGCTCACGCGAAGATCGACTACTCCACGCGAAAAGAGCGCACGCGCCGTGCGCTCGCTCGTTTCTCCGGCACCGACCACCAGAACTTTCCGCTCTGCCAGGTTCCCGAAGATTTTCTGCGCAAGATCGATAGCGACCGACCCGACCGATACCGAGCCACGCGTGATTTCAGTGTGCGTTCGAACTTGCTTGGCCACGCGAAACGCGCACTGAAACAATCTATGGAGAATCGGCCCGGCCGCGCCAGTTGCGCGCGCGGATTCGTAGGCCTTCTTTACCTGGCCAAAGACTTCCGTCTCGCCTACAACCATGGAATCGACTCCAGAAGCGACTCGGAACAGATGCTGCACACATTTCATATCTTCGTAGCGATAGAACGCTGCCGTCTCGTCGTGAGAAACATACTTGTCGATCTTGCGCGAGAGGCAGCGCGCGATTTCTTCAGTCGAGATGCGTCGCTCCGATGCGGCGTAAACTTCCACGCGATTACACGTCGCCAGGAGCAACGCTTCTGTGCAACCGGAACTGCGCAACACACATTGCGTTTCGCCATCGCCCGCGAAACGTTCACGCGTTTCCACGTTCGCCGTATGATGACTAAGGCCGACGCAGAAAAAATTCATGGCAACGAATGCATTTGCGCAGTGAAACTGATTCCCCAAAGAAGCGTGAGGGCTGCTGCAAATCCGACAATGCAAAGTGCCGCAACTCGCGTCGGCGCCAATCGACGAAGGTGTCTGCCTTGCAGGATCGCAGCGTAGAGTAGCCAGACTCCGAATGCACACATCATTTGGACGCGTGGCAATGGGGCGTCGACGAAGAAACCGCTGGCAAGTCCAAGCGTATAAAGCGCGAATCCCACCCAGAGCAGTCGCGTGATCGCCGCGAAGAGGTCCGTTAGCGGCGGAAGATGATAAAAAATTGAATGCAGTTGATGCGTTTTGAGCTGTCGCTCTTGCACGAGATACATGACGCCAGCGACGCAGGCGAGCGCGAACGCGCCATACGCCACGATCGACATCGAAGCGTGAAACTCGAGCCACGCGTTGGCTGGCAGCTTCACCGGACGCCGCACATCAATCGGCGCAAGCAAAGCCAGTGTTTGAATCAGAAAAACAAGCGGCGCCGTGAATGCACCCATCAGCGAAAGCCGATATGCCGGTCCAATCACCATGTAGATCAGCGCAACCGACCACGCGAGAAAGATCAGGACCTCAAACAAATTCGTGACAGGGCAGCGATGCAGTTCCTGGCCACGAATCGACAGAAACGCCGTTTGGAAGATGAAGCCGAGCCCAATCGCCAGAAAACTAAAACGCCCCAGCCGAAAGGTCCCCGCACCCAATGCGATGATCGTGCGCATAACCGCCGCGAGAAAACAAATTGTCGAAACAATGAGAAGTTGTCGATCCACCGGATGTGTTACCCTAAAATCACGACCTATCCTTGGCAATCAGGCGTTTGCTTGCACGCTAGCAAAGAAATCCCTAAAACTGTTTTCCATTATGAACGCCAAACGTCTTATTCTCGCAATCGTCGTCGCCTTTGTGGTTCTTTGGGTGACTGATTTTCTTATCCATGGAGTCTGGATGATGCCCGATTATCGCGGCACCCAACAGCTCTGGCGCACTGATGCCGCGATGGGGTCCCGCATGGGCTGGATGCTCGGCGCTCAACTCTTGTTCGCCATTACCTTCGTTTTACTTTGGACTCGCTGGGCCGACACCGCGCGGCTCGGTTGCGCCATCGGGTATGGCTTTCTCATGGGTTTGTTTTCAGGAACTTGGGCAATCATCATGTATGTCGTCGTTCCTATGCCGGGATCCATCGCCGCCAAATGGTTCTTTGCCGGCATCGTGCAAACAATCCTGCTCGGCCTCGTCACCTTTTTTGTTTACAAACCCAAGCCGGCACCCGTCAAAATTTAGTCTGAAGCTGATAATTGACGCGCGATGATGGCAGATTCGGTCGACAAATTGCGCGCGGGCGTCCGCGATGTTTCTGATTTTCCGAAAAAGGGAATCGTTTTCAAAGATATCACGCCGATCTTGAGCGATCACGCATTGTTTCGCGCATCAATTGATCTCTTTTTGGAGCGGTGCCGCGGAAAGAACATCGATAAGGTCGTGGGGATCGATGCACGCGGCTTCCTTTTTGGATCAACTGTCGCGTATGAGCTCGGGGTTGGGTTTGTTCCGATTCGGAAGCGCGGAAAATTGCCCTACAAGACTGAAATTGCGAAGTACTCACTCGAGTACGGGGAAGCCGAGATGGAGATGCACGTTGACGCCATGATGCCCGGTGAGCGAGTTGTATTGGTAGATGATTTGTTGGCAACGGGCGGCACTTCTGCTGCGGCGGCCGCGCTCATTCGTAAAGTCGGCGGACAACTTCTCGAAGCGCAATTTTTAATTGAACTCGAATTCCTTCATGGCCGCAAACAACTCGAGCCGACGCCCGTAGTTTCATTTCTCAAATATTAAATCGGCGCGACGAGCTGTAGCGCCCTATCGATCTTTGACGATCACTTCCATTTTAATGTCCTGAAACGCAAGCTGATCGTGAATCATGCCGAGCATCTCGAGAGCGCGCGGGTCGGGCATATGCGCGCAACGAACTTCAATACGCGCAGGTTTGCCGACAACTTCCGGATGCGCTTCGGCCATTTCGCCGTCGAGCAAAAATGAAGCGTAGACGTTGAAACGCTCCTGTAAAGCGACCAATCGCGCATCCGAACCGTCCCAGGCATCAGCCTCGTCCATGACGAGTACTACTTCATTCGCCTTCGTGTCGTGCGCGATTACATCGATCACGCCCGTCCGGTCCTTGGTTTTTGCGGTTTGCCTTTTGATGTAACACTTCTCAATCCTCTACCGTCAATTCTCAACTAAATGAAAAACCTATCGGATGAATTGACTGGCGATGAGGTTCGCAGTTTGCTGAAACTCGAGCCGCACGCCACATGGGGATTCGTGCGGGTGACCGTTCCGTCCGGCGCGCAGGTCCCGGCCCGGCCCACGACGCATTTGCATTCCGTCCCTCCATGTTTGAATTGAAGCGTTGCTGACGAACGCTAACTTTCGGCGTGGCCAAGATTAAACAGAGCCATCGATTAACGTTGCTGGGACGCAGCGAGGCGAAACCGCCGGCCTCGCCTGCGGAAGCATCGTTGGAAACGTTTCCAAATCCGACGCGACGCAATTATTGGATTCACTTCGAAACGGATGATTTCACGTCGCTTTGTCCGATTACTGGCCAGGCTGATTTTGCCAGGATCGACATCGATTACGTGCCGGACCGCTTCTGCGTCGAAAGCAAATCGCTCAAGTTTTATCTGGCCTCATACCGGAATGAGCGCGCATTTAATGAGGCGGTCACGAATCGTATTCTGGATGATTTCCTAAAAGCCTGCGCACCGCGAGAGGCAATCGTAACCGCGCAATTCTCCGCACGCGGCGGGATCGCGCTCACCGTGCGCGCCGAATATCCGAATAAGACTGCTCGCGCAAGAAAGATAGGCCGCGACGGCCGATGAAGCCCGCGGTCGTTCTTCTCAGCGGCGGACTTGATTCAACGACCACGCTGGCGGTTGCAATTGCACGAGGTTACGACGTATACGCCCTTTCTTTTGACTACGGGCAGCGGCACAGGATCGAGATCGAAGCTGCGCGACGAATCGCAAGGGTGCTTGGCGCCAAGGAACACCGCATTGCAAAGATCAACAGTGATATTTTCAGCAAGTCGGCACTCACAGACGATGTCGGTGTACCGAAAAAGCGATCGGAAACAGAAATCGGGGGTGGGATTCCGATCACGTACGTTCCCGCTCGCAACACGATCTTTCTTTCGCATGCGCTGGCGTTGGCGGAGACGATTGGATCGACCGACATCTTTATCGGAGCAAATGCGATTGATTATAGCGGGTATCCGGACTGCCGGCCGAAGTTTATCGCTGCATTTGAAACACTGGCCAACCTCGGCACCAAAGCCGGTGTCGAAGGCGCACATTTTCATATTCACGCACCGCTGATCAAGTTTTCGAAAGCGGCGATCATCCGTAAAGCGCTTGAGCTTGATCTCGATCTTTCGCTTACGCACAGTTGTTACGACCCGTCGCCGGATGGTCTAGCTTGCGGCGACTGTGATTCCTGTTTGTTCCGGCTCAAAGGTTTTCGCGAAGCCGGGGTAGAAGATCCAATTCGTTACGCGAACAAATGAAACGCCTGACCGAGATTTTCATTCTTTCCAAGAGCGAACAACGCGTCATCGTGATCGTCGTGTTGGTGTTAATCGCGGCCGCGCTGGTGAGACATCAGCGGTACGCTCAGCAGCTTCCGGCTCATCCGACAACTGCGACAGCCATCAAGCCCTCGCCGAATCCGCCCGAACTGCGGGACGAGCAGTAAAGCTTAATCCCCACTTGAACCGGGAATGCGTCCGTAGCCAACAAAAAGCGGGCTAAGCTTGGCGTCATTGCTCTCCGGCGGCTTCGTCAATTTGAAATCGAAAATGCTGACGCCAAAACGTTGTTTCCCATCGTAGGTGCGACCATCACTTGCCCCCACCATGATGCGCTTTTTGGTTCCTCTTTCGCGTCCCAAGTAAATCATCGTATGCGTGATAGGCGGGTCGCGCTCGATCTTGTAGGTGCCGGTCCAGAAGAGCAGATCGCCCGGCTTGAGCGCATCGAGCTCGAACGAATCTTCGTGCCGACTCAAAACCGCGTGAAAATTT
>Ga0209474_10002867_pt1 | contig 15531 bp, 11 predicted proteins | sample GraSoiAngelo_145_FD_185902 | JGI IMG/M metagenome (GOLD analysis project Ga0209474, IMG submission 185902) | Grasslands soil microbial communities from the Angelo Coastal Reserve, California, USA - 14_1009_05_20cm (SPAdes) (version 2) | ecosystem: Environmental > Terrestrial > Soil > Grasslands...
AGCGCGGAGAACACCCAGAACAGCATCTGGGCGGTCGCCGGCCGCAGCCGGTCGATCCCGGCCGAGATCACGAACACCATGGCCAGGGGCGCCAGGATGAACAGCCATTTCAGCGGGCTCACGAACATCGCGTAGCCGAACGGCGTCAGGAAGGCGTTGCCGATTTTGGCCGCGGCGCCTGACGGATCGCTGGTCACCGCCGCCATGTAGACGCCAAGGGCGGCAAGGCCCGTGATGCCGAGCCCGATCGTCATGTAGTTGTAGATGCGCAGCATGTAGGCGCGCAGACCGGCATCGACGGTCGCAGCGTCAACGCGCCCGGCGGCCCGGCCGAAAGGAGAAGCGTAATTGCGGTCTAGGTCCGACATGGTCGAATTCCCATTGGTTGCCCGGTGGAGCGCAAGGGTTTGCGGCGCCGGTTATTTGAAATCTATCTCAGATACAGCCGTTTGCGGACATTAATTTTGTGTCATCAATCGACTATCTGAACCCACGCTCCATGTGGGAAACTACCACATCGGCCGCAAGCTTCCATGCGCGGCCGAATGTCGCTCCGCAAGGCGATTTCCGCACCAAAAGCGCGTTAACCGATCGAGCCAGCTGCTTCAATTTGTCACAAATTCCGCAACACCGTGGCCGGCTTCTGGTTTAGCGCCAGCAACGTCCCGGCGAGCCCCAGCCCCACCGTGACGATCAGCGCCGCCACCACGACGCCTGCGGCGCTTGCGGCCTGCCAGACGAAGCTCAAGGTCATCAGCCGGGTCACGATCAGCCAGGCCGCGACCGAGCCCGCGATCACGCCGAACACGGCGGTGGCAAAACCGATCATCAGATATTCCAGCGCGTAGGCGCCAAGCAGCCGCACCCTTGTCGCGCCCAGGGTCTTGAGGATGACGGCGTCGTAGACCCGATGTCGGTGCCCGGCGGCGAGCGCCCCGCCCAGCACCAGGATGGCCGAAACAAGCGTCACCGCGCTGGCGCCGCGGATCGCCAGCGCCAGGTTGGTGACCACCGCACCGATGGTTTCCATCACCTCGCGGACCCGCACGCTGGTGATCATCGGGAACGCGTCGGCCACCGACTTGATGATGCGGGCGTCGCCTGCGGCATCCGGATGGAGTTCGGTCAGCGTCGCGATATGGGTGTGCGGCGCGCCCTTGAAGGCGCCCGGCGAAAACACCAACACGAAGTTGATGCCGAGGCCTTGCCAGTCGATGTCGCGCAGGTTGCTGATGGTGGCCGGCATGTCGCGACCCAGCACGTTGACGACGATCTCGTCGCCGATCTTGAGTCGCAAGCCGTCGGCGATCTTCTTCTCCATCGAGACCAGGGGCGGGCCGGCATAGTCGGCGGCCCACCACTCCCCTTCGACTACCCTGGAGCCCTTGGGGAGTTCGCCGGTATAGGTCAGGCCGCGGTCGCTTTGCAGCACCCATTCGGAATCGGTCGACGCCTTGAGGTCCTCTGCCTTGACGCCGCGGGCGGCGACGATGCGCCCGCGCAGCATCGGCACGTCCTCGATGCTCGCCTGCGGCAGCGTCTGTTTGAGAAAACCGTCGAAGTGTGCGGCTTCGCTGGCGGGAATGTCGATGAAGTAGAACGACGGCGCGCGCTCCGGCAGCGCCGCCAGGAATTGGCGGCGCAGATTGCCGTCGATCTGCGTGATCGTCACCAGTACCGCGAGGCCGAGACCGAGCGACATCACCACCGACGGCGTCAGCGCGCCGGGACGGTAGATGTTGGCGATCGCGAGCCGCAGCATGGTGAAGCGGGGCCGCGGCAGGCGCCGTGCCAGCGCCATCAGCACGGCGGCGATGCCGCGCAGCAGCGCGAACACCAGCACCGAGGATGCAACGAACACGGAGGCGACGCGCTTGTCGTAGGCGAGCCCGATCACCACCGCGACCAGCAATGCGATCACGACCGCCATTAGCGCCAGATAACGCCAGCGCGGACGATGCCAAACGGTGCCGACGGCCTCGCGGAACAGCGCCGCCACAGGCACGTCATGCACCCGGCCGAGCGGCCACAAGCCGAAGGCGAGGGCGGTGAGCAGGCCATAAACGAACGACAGCGCGAGTTCGTCCAGATGCAGTGCCGGCACTACCGGCAATGGCAGCAATTTACCGAACAGGGCGACGATGACGAACGGCAGCGCGGCACCTGCGGCAAGCCCGATAATCGAACCGATGGCGGCGAGCAGGCTCACCTGGGTCAGATAAATTGCGAACACCTCGCGGCCGGTGGCGCCCAGCGCTTTATACGCGGCAATCACGTCGCGGCGGCGATCGATATGGCTTTTCACGGCGTTGGCGACGCCGACGCCGCCGACCAGCAGTGCTGCGAGCCCGACCAGGGTCAGAAATTGCGTGAAGCGATTGATGGTCCGCTCGAGTTGCGGCGAGGCGTTCGAGCGGCTGCGAATTTCCCAGCCGGCCTCGGGCAGCGCAGCTCTCGCTTCGTCGATCAGCGCGGCCGTCGCGCGCTCGCTGCTTGCGTGGTCCGGCAGCTTGACCCGGTAGATCCAGCGCACCAGGCTGCCGGGCTGCAGCAGCCCGGTCGCATGCAGCGCGGCTTCGCCGACCAGAAAACGCGGACCGAAGCCGACGCCGCCGGCGAGCTTGTCCGGCTCGGCATCCACGGCGCTCCTGATCTGGAAGGTGGCGTTGCCGATGCTGACGCGGTCGCCGACCTTCAGATCGAGCCTCGCCAGCAGGGTCGGGTCCGCCGCTGCACCGAACGCGCCGTCACGTTCGGCCAGGAGATCATTGACCGACAGTCCCGGGTGAAGCATGAGCTCGCCGAGCATCGGATACGAGCCGTCGACCGCCTTGATCTCGACCAATGCGAGCCGGCCATCGCTGGCGCGCGCCATCCCGCGCAACGTCGCCGCAACGGATATTTCGCCGCGCGAGCGCAGGAAGGCAATCTCTTCCGGCTTGGCCTCGCGCTGGAACAGCACGAAGGCGGCATCGCCGCCGAGCAGTGTGCGGCCCTCGCGCGCCAATCCCTCGCTCAGGCTCGCGGCGACCGAGCCGACGCCTGCGATCGCCATCACGCCAAGCGCGATACAGGCGATGAACACGTAGAAGCCGCGCAGACCGCCGCGCAATTCGCGGAGCGAATAGCGCAGCGAGAGCAACGCCGCGCGGCCGCCGCCGATGCGCTCGGATACGATGCTCATGAAGCGTCGTTGCGGTGCGTCGTCTCGCCGTCGATCCGGCCCGAACGCAAGCGCACCACGCGATCGCAGCGTTGCGCAAGCGTGGTGTCGTGGGTCACCAACACAAGCGTCATGCCGCGCTCGTCGTGCTTGGAGAACAGGAGGTCGACGATCTGCTTTCCCGTGGCCTCATCGAGATTTCCAGTGGGCTCGTCCGCGACCAGGATCGCCGGATCCGGCGCCAGGGCGCGGGCAAGGGCCACGCGTTGCTGCTCGCCGCCCGACAATTGCGTAGGATAATGATGCAGGCGGTCGCCAAGCCCGACCGACATCAGTTCTTGCGCGGCGCGCCGCGACGCATCGGGGTCGCCGGCGAGCTCCAGCGGCACCGCGACGTTCTCCAGCGCCGTCATGGTGGGGATCAGATGAAACGACTGGAATACGATGCCGACCTGGCGGCCGCGAAAGCGCGCCAGCGCGTCCTCGTCGAGGGCATTGAAAGGCGTGCCGTTGACCACCACCTCTCCGCTGTCAGGTCGTTCCAGACCCGCCATCACCATCAGCAGCGTCGACTTGCCCGAACCTGACGGGCCGATCAGGCCGATTGCTTCGCCCGATGCCACGCGCAGGCTGATATCTTTGAGGATGTGAACGCGCGCCGCCCCCGCGCCGAGCGAGAGATTGACGTTCGAGATGGAAATGGTGTCCGGCGCAAGCCCGGCGAGTTGCGAGGGTTCGATGAGCGAGGGTTCGATGAGACTGTCCATGGCCCGGTCATATGGCACTTTCGCAGGCGCGGTCGAGAGGCGGACGCGATTGTTCATGCACATGCTCGTGTTGATGGCCGCTCTCATGACGGCTGGACCGGTATTTGCACAGCCGGTCAAGATGGTCGTTGTGGGTGATTCCTTGAGTGCCGGCCTTGGCCTGTCGGGCCCGGCGGCGTTTCCCACCCGCTTGCAAAAGGCTTTAAAGGACAAGGGGGTAGACGTTGACATGATCAACGCCGGGGTCTCGGGCGATACCTCCTCGGGCGGCCGCGACCGGCTCGACTGGTCGGTGCCGGAGGGAACCGAGGCCGTGATCGTCGAGCTCGGCGCCAACGACGCCCTGCGCGGCACCGATCCCGCCGTCACCCGTGCGGCGCTAACGGACATCGTGAGCCGGCTCAAGGCGCGCAAGATCGCGGTCATGCTGTGCGGAATGCTGGCGCCGCCGAATTACGGCCGCGACTATGCGGCGCAGTTCGATGCCATCTATCCGGATCTTGCGAAAAAATTCGACGTGCCGCTTTATCGGTTTTTCCTGGATGGCGTCGCCGCCGATCCCAAGCTCAATCAGGCCGACGGGATTCATCCGACGGCGGAGGGTGTCGACATCATCGTCACGAATATGCTGCCCACTGTGGAGGCATTTCTTGGCACGATAAGAGGGCACCGGAGTTGAAAAACGGGCAATGGAAGGATGCGTGGGCCGCATTTCTACCGAGGTTTCCGGTGGGTTAACGCCGGATGCTTCGCAGAGTCACATAAGTCGGGTAGAAAATAAAAATCGGTGATTCGTCGCCGGGATTTGTTTAGGGGTTTGACCTAGTCTTCGCGAGGTCAGACCCAAGCATCGGGAGTCTTAACGATGCCGCGTTTGTTCACGGGACTGGAAGTTCCGTCCGAGATCGGCGAGACGCTTTCCAGCTTGCGGGGCGGCCTTCCCGGCGCCCGCTGGATCGACCCCGAAAATTATCACGTCACCTTGCGCTTCATCGGCGATATCGATGGTGTCTCCGCCAACGAGATCGCCTCGATGCTGTTTCGGGTCAACCGCAAGCCATTCGAGGTGACCGTGCAGGGCCTGTCGAGTTTTGGCGGGCGCAAGCCGCGCGCGGTCGTCGCCTCGATCGTGCCGAGCCGGCCATTGATCGAGCTCCAGGCCGAACTCGAACGCTTGATGCAGCGGATCGGACTCGATCCGGAAGGGCGCAAGTTTACCCCGCACGTGACGCTGGCAAGGTTGCACGACGCCTCGAGCCAGGACGTCGCGGACTATCTGTCGGTCCGCGGTTATTTTCCAAGCCGGGTATTCACCGCTGAGCGATTCGTGCTGTTCTCCTCCCGCGCCTCCACCGGCGGCGGACCGTATGTGGTGGAAGATTCCTACGCGCTGAGTGCGTGAGCGGCCTTGACTGCTGTCATCGCACGGCCATAGCCGTCCGAAGGACGGCGTCGCTTCCGCTTGCCTACGACCGGGCGCCCAGTATGCCAGAGGCGCCTGTGGTTGACGGAGAAGCCGCAGCGTACTGGATCCCTGCTTTCGCGGGGTATGACAGTTTGCGATACCCCCAAGCACAAATTCCCGGCTTGCATTTTTCGCCGCCATAGGGCCGTAAGGAGGCATGCTGTCTCCCCCGGCCGCCTCGTTCCGCGCCCATTACCAGGCTCTTGTCTCCTCCGGCGCGATCGAGGCCGACGCCGCGCAGGAGCAGGCGGCCGAGGCATTCGCCGACCTCGATCAGCGGCTTGTCAGCTACAAGCCGCCGCGCAAGCAGGGACTGCTGGGCCGGCTATTTGCCGACAAGGAAAACGGGCGGCCGCGCGGCCTTTACGTGCATGGCGAGGTCGGGCGCGGCAAGACCATGCTGATGGACTTGTTCTTCCAGCAGAGCGCGGTCGAGCATAAGCGCCGCGCGCATTTCCACGAATTCATGGCCGACGTACATGAGCGCATCCATGGGTATCGCCAGAACATCGCGCGCGGCGAAATCGCCGATGCCGACGTGATCGCGCTCACGGCGAATGCGATTTTCGACGAAGCCTGGTTGTTGTGTTTCGACGAATTTCACGTCACGGATATTGCCGATGCCATGATCCTGGGCCGGCTGTTTGCAAAACTATTCGATCTCGGCAGCGTGGTGGTGGCGACGTCCAATGTCGCGCCCGACGAGCTGTACAAGGGCGGGTTGAACCGGGCGCTGTTCCTGCCCTTCATCGCGCAGATCGAACAACATATGGACGTGCTGCGGCTCGACGCCCGCACCGATTTCCGGCTCGAGAAACTGGTGGGCGTCAAGATGTGGCTGGTGCCGGCCGACCGCGCCGCCGACGCGGCGCTCGACAAGGCCTGGGCGAAAATGACCGGCAATGCGCCGTGCAAGCCGCGCGATATTTCGATCAAGGGCCGCGTCTTGCACGTGCCGTGCGCATCGCACGGCGTCGCGCGGTTTTCATTCAGGGAACTATGCGAAATGCCGCTCGCGGCGCCCGATTATCTGCGGCTCGCGCGCGACTATCATACCATCATGATCGACCATATTCCTGTGATGGATTACGCCGAGCGCAATGCCGCCAAGCGTTTCATCGCGTTGATCGACACGCTCTATGACAATGCCGTGAAGCTGATGGCGTCCGCCGAGGCCGATCCGGTATCGCTGTATCTCGCGACCGAAGGCTATGAGGCCAGCGAGTTCAAGCGGACCTCGTCGCGGCTGATCGAGATGGGTTCGGAATCCTATCTGGCACGGCCTCATGGACACAGGGATTCCGCGGCGAGCGGGTCGAGCACAGGTTTGGTGGAGACGTAAGCTGTCATTCCGGGGTGGTGCGGTGGCACCGGACCCCCGATGCGCAATTGCGCATCGGGGAATCTCGAGATTCCCGCTTCGCTCGTTCACTCGCGCCCTGAATTGACAGGCGTGGCGGACAATTGGGCACGGCGCGACTTGAACGGATGGGTCGAAAGGGATAACCAAACCGAGCTTTTCCACCTCCTCCCCGGCTCGGGTTCAAAGGACAGATTTCCATGGCGCGCGACAAGATTGCTTTGATTGGCTCCGGTCAGATCGGCGGAACATTGGCCCATCTGATCGGCTTGAAGGAACTTGGCGACGTCGTGATGTTCGACATCGCCGAAGGCGTGCCGCAGGGCAAATCGCTCGACATCGCGCAGTCCTCGCCGGTCGATGGGTTCGACGCTGCCTTCACCGGCGCCAATTCCTATGAAGCGCTCGACAACGCCAAGGTGTGCATCGTCACCGCGGGCGTGCCGCGCAAGCCGGGCATGAGCCGCGACGATCTCCTCGCGATCAATCTCAAGGTGATGGAGCAGGTCGGGGCAGGGATCAAGAAATATGCACCCGACGCTTTCGTCATCTGCATCACCAACCCGCTCGATGCCATGGTCTGGGCACTGCAGAAGGCATCGAGCCTGCCGCACAAGAAGGTAGTGGGCATGGCGGGCGTGCTGGATTCCTCGCGGTTTCGCTTTTTCCTCGCCGACGAGTTCAACGTCTCGGTCGAAGACGTCACTGCCTTCGTGCTCGGCGGCCATGGCGACACCATGGTGCCGCTGGTGCGCTATTCCACGGTGGCCGGCATTCCGCTGCCCGACCTTGTCAAGATGGGCTGGACCTCGCAGGCGCGGATCGATGAGATCGTCGACCGCACCCGCAATGGCGGCGCGGAGATCGTCAACCTGCTGAAGACCGGCTCGGCGTTCTACGCGCCGGCGGCCTCCGCGATCGCGATGGCCGAGAGCTACCTTAAGGACAAGAAGCGCGTGCTGCCATGTGCCGCCTATCTCAATAGCGAGTACGGCGTGAAGGACATGTATGTCGGCGTGCCCGTTGTCATCGGATCAAAGGGCGTCGAGCGGATTGTCGAGATCGAGCTGGCCGGCAAGGATCGCGAAGCGTTCGACAAGTCGGTCGGCGCCGTGCGGGGGCTGGTCGATGCCTGCAGGAAGATCGCGCCCGATTTGCTAGGTCGCTGACAAGCTTGAGCTATTGGCCGGAGATCGGTCGCCCGGTCTTCGGCCCTTGCAGTTCTTTTGGTATATGGTATGCCAGCCAAAACTGATGTGAATTCGCGAGAATTCACCGTACGAGGGGTCGGGGGAACGTCCTTATGAACATCCATGAATATCAGGCCAAGGCGCTGCTGCACGAATTCGGCTGCCGATCTCGAAAGGCGTACCGGTGCTGCGGGCCGCCGACGCCGACGTTGCCGCGAAAACGCTTCCCGGCCCGATCTGGGTGGTGAAGAGCCAGATTCACGCCGGCGGTCGTGGCAAGGGCAAGTTCAAGGAGGCCGCTGCCGGTGACAAGGGCGGCGTGCGGATCGCCAAATCTCCCGCCGAGGTCTCAGAATTCGCCAAGCAGATGTTAGGGGCAACCCTGGTCACGGTGCAGACCGGGCCGCATGGCAAGCAGGTCAACCGCCTCTACATCGAGGAAGGCTCCGACATCGACAAGGAGTTTTACCTTTCGATCCTGGTCAACCGCGAAACCAGTGAAGTGTCGTTCGTGGTATCGACCGAAGGCGGCGTCAACATCGAGGACGTCGCCCACTCGACGCCGGAAAAGATCGTCACCTTCTCGGTCGATCCGGCGACCGGCATCATGGGCCATCACGGCCGCACCGTCGCCAAGGCGCTTGACCTGTCAGGCGATCTCGCCAAGCAGGCCGAGAAGCTGGTGAGCCAGCTCTACGCCGCCTTCGTCGCCAAGGACATGGCGATGCTCGAGATCAATCCGTTGGTCGTGACCAAGCGGGGCGAGCTGCGCGTGCTCGACGCAAAGGTGTCGTTCGACGACAACGCGCTGTTTCGCCATCCCGAAGTGGTGGCGCTGCGCGACGAGACTGAGGAAGACGCCAAGGAAATAGAGGCGTCGAAACATGATCTCAATTACGTCACGCTCGACGGCAACATCGGCTGCATGGTCAATGGCGCGGGCCTTGCCATGGCGACGATGGACATCATCAAGCTCTATGGCATGTCACCGGCGAATTTCCTCGATGTCGGCGGCGGCGCCAATAAAGAAAAGGTCGCGGCCGCGTTCAAGATCATCACCGCCGATGCCAACGTAAAGGGCATCCTGGTCAACATCTTCGGCGGCATCATGAAATGCGACATCATCGCGGAGGGCGTGGTCGCCGCGGTGAAGGAAGTCGGCTTGAAAGTGCCGCTGGTGGTGCGACTTGAAGGCACCAATGTCGATGCGGGCAAGAAGATCATCCGCGAGTCCGGCCTCAACGTGGTGCCGGCGGATAATCTCGACGATGCCGCGCAGAAGATCGTGAACGCCGTAAAGGGAGGCTAACGATGGCAGAGAACCATCTCGCCGCGCCGACGCCGCTGGAAGAGCATCGCAAGCTCGCGGTTTTTGCGGGCGAGTGGAACGGCGAGGAGACGGTGTTTGCCTCGCGCTGGAATGCGGGCGGGCCCGCGACCTCGCATGTGGTCGCCCGCATCGACCTCAACGGCTTCTATCTCATTCAGGACACGCGTCAGAGCCGCGACGGCAAGGAGAGTTTCGCCACCCACGGCGTGTTCACCTACGATCGCGAGGACCGGCTTTACAAATTATTCTGGCATGACTCGCTCGGCTATTATCCGCCGTCGCCGGCTTCGGGGGGGTGGAGCGGCAAATCGCTGATCCTGGTGCGCGGCTCGCTGCGCGGCAATGCTCGACACGTCTACGAAGTGATCGACGACAACACCTACTCGATGAAAATCCAGTTCTCGCCCGACGCGGAAGGATGGGCCGACGTGCTCACCGGCGTTTACCGGCGCATCCATTAACTCCCTCCCGCCCCGCGAAAGCAGTCTCATCCATGTCCGTCCTGATCGACAAAAACACCAAGGTCATTTGCCAGGGCTTTACCGGCAAGAACGGCACCTTTCATTCCGAGGCTGCCATTGCCTACGGCACCAAGATGGTCGGCGGCACCTCGCCCGGCAAAGGCGGGTCGAAACATCTCGGCCTGCCGGTGTTCGATACGGTGGTGGAGGCGCGCGAAAAGACCGGCGCCGATGCATCCGTGATTTATGTGCCGCCGCCGGGTGCGGCGGATGCGATCTGCGAGGCGATAGACGCCGAAATCCCGCTGATCGTCTGCATTACCGAAGGCATTCCGGTGCTCGATATGGTGCGGGTAAAGCGGTCGCTGTCAGGATCGAAGTCGCGGCTGATTGGGCCGAACTGCCCAGGCGTGATGACGGCCGGCGAATGCAAGATCGGCATCATGCCGGCGAACATCTTCAAGCCCGGCAGTGTCGGCATCGTCTCGCGCTCAGGCACGCTGACTTATGAGGCGGTGTTCCAGACCACCCAGGAAGGTCTTGGCCAGACCACCGCGGTCGGCATCGGCGGAGATCCGGTCAAGGGTACCGAATTCATCGACGTCCTGGAAATGTTCTTAGGCGATCCCAAAACCACGTCGATCGTCATGATCGGCGAGATCGGCGGTGCGGCCGAGGAAGACGCAGCGCAATTCCTGAAAGACGAGGCCAAGCGCGGCCGCAAGAAGCCGATGGTCGGCTTCATCGCCGGCGTCACCGCGCCTCCCGGCCGTCGCATGGGTCATGCCGGTGCGATCATCTCTGGCGGCAAGGGCGATGCAGTTTCCAAGGCCGCGGCCATGGAATCGGCCGGAATTACTGTCTCGCCGTCGCCTGCGAGGCTCGGGCACACCCTTGTGGAAAAATTGAAATCCTAATTCAGTTTTTAGTCCTTTTCGGCGCGAAGATTCGTCCTAAATAGGTTAAAGCTGTTTGACCTCGCTGATCCCTAGCCCGGATCAGCGTTTGCGCCATTTTCTGCGCGCGAAGTCGAAATCACCAGGACGCCATTATGTCTCGTCAGGACGCGAATGCCGCCTTTGCCCTTTCTTCGTTCTTGCAGGGCACCAACGCCACCTACATCGACGATATCTACGCCCGCTACGAAAAGGACCCGGCCTCGCTCGACCCCGAGTGGCAGGAGTTCTTCAAGAGCCTGAAAGACAGTCCAGCCGACGTCCAAAAGAACGCCGAGGGCCCGTCCTGGGGCCGCAACAACTGGCCGCTGACGCCGCAGGACGAGCTGACGTCCGCGCTCGACGGCAACTGGGCCGAAGTCGAAAAGGTGGTTGGCGCCAAGCTTGCGGCCAAGGCGCAGGCCAAAGGCCAGGCCAGAGGCGCCGAGGTCACCGCGGCCGACTTGCATCAGGCGACCCGCGATTCCGTGCGCGCGCTGATGCTGATCCGCGCCTACCGGATGCGCGGCCACTTCCACGCCAACCTCGATCCGCTCGGCATCGAAGCGCCGCGCGACCGCGAAGAGCTCGATCCGCGTTCCTACGGCTTCGTCGAGGGCGACTTCGATCGCAAGATATTCCTCGACCATGTGCTCGGCATGGAATACGCGAGCTTGCGCGAGATCGTCGCGATCTGCGAGCGCACCTACTGCCAGACGCTCGGCGTCGAGTTCATGCACATCAGTAACGCTGCGCAGAAATCCTGGATCCAGGAGCGCATCGAGGGCCCGGACAAGGAAATCAGCTTCACCCGCGAGGGCCGGCGCGCGATCCTCAACAAGCTGGTCGAAGCCGAAGGCTTTGAGAAATTCTGCGACGTCAAATTCACCGGCACCAAGCGCTTCGGTCTCGACGGCGCCGAATCGCTGATCCCGGCGCTCGAACAGATCATCAAGCGCGGCGGCAATCTCGGCGTAAAGGAAATCGTGGTGGGCATGCCGCATCGCGGTCGCCTCAACGTGCTGACCCAAGTGATGGGTAAGCCGCACCGCGCGCTATTCCATGAATTCAAGGGCGGCTCGGTCAATCCGGAAGCGGTCGAAGGCTCCGGCGACGTCAAATATCATCTCGGCGCGTCGTCGGACCGCGAGTTCGACAACAACCGCATTCACCTGTCGCTGACCGCCAACCCCTCGCACCTGGAGATCGTCGATCCCGTGGTGCTCGGCAAGGTGCGCGCCAAGCAGGACCAGCATGGCGATCCGCCGGACCAGCGCATCTCGGTGCTGCCGCTATTGATGCATGGCGACGCGGCGTTTGCCGGGCAGGGCGTGGTAGCTGAATGCTTCGGCCTCTCCGACCTCAAGGGCTATCGAACCGGCGGTTCGCTGCACTTCATCGTCAACAACCAGATCGGCTTCACCACCTATCCGCGCTACTCGCGCTCCTCGCCCTATCCTTCCGATGTGGCGAAGATGATCGACGCGCCGATCTTCCATGTGAACGGCGACGATCCGGAAGCCGTGGTGTTCGCGGCCAAGGTCGCGATCGAGTTCCGGCAGAAATTCCACAAGCCGGTCGTCATCGACATGTTCTGCTATCGCCGGCACGGACACAACGAGGGCGATGAGCCGGCGTTCACCCAGCCGGTGATGTACAAGAAGATCGCAGGCCATCCGTCGACGCTCGAGATTTACGCCCGGCGCCTGATCGCCGAGGGCGTGATGACCGAAGGCGAGGTCGACAAGGCCAAGGCCGACTGGCGCGCGCGGCTCGACGCCGAATTCGAGGCTGGTACCGGCTACAAGCCCAACAAGGCCGACTGGCTTGACGGCAAGTGGGCGGGCTTCAAACACGCCGATCAGGAAGAGGATGCGCGCCGCGGCGTCACCGGGGTCGACGTTGCCGTCTTAAAGGGCATCGGCCGCAAGATCACCAAGGTGCCCGACGGCTTTCGGATTCATCGCACCATCGGACGCTTCCTGGATAATCGCGCGAAAGCGATCGAGGGCGGCGCCGGAATCGACTGGGCGACCGGCGAAGCCTTGGCGTTCTGCTCGCTGCTGCAGGAAGGCCATCACGTGCGGCTGTCCGGACAGGACTCTGAGCGCGGCACGTTCTCGCAGCGCCACTCGGTGCTGATCGACCAGGAGGACGAGAGCCGCTACACGCCGTTCAATCACCTCGGCGGCGATCAGGGCCATTACGAAGTCATCAACTCGCTATTGTCGGAAGAGGCCGTGCTCGGCTTCGAATATGGCTACTCGCTGGCCGAGCCGAATGCGCTCGCGATGTGGGAGGCGCAGTTCGGCGATTTCGCCAACGGCGCGCAGGTGCTGTTCGACCAGTTCATTTCCTCGGGCGAACGCAAATGGCTGCGGATGTCGGGTCTGGTCTGCCTATTGCCCCATGGCTATGAAGGCCAGGGGCCGGAGCATTCTTCCGCACGGCTCGAGCGGTTCTTGCAGATGTGCGCCGAAGACAACATGCAGGTGGTCTATCCGACCACGCCGGCCAACTACTTCCATGCGCTGCGGCGCCAGTTGCATCGCGAGATCAGAAAGCCGCTGATCATGATGACGCCGAAGTCGCTGCTGCGCCACAAACGCGCGGTCTCGCGGCTCGACGAATTGGGGGCGGGCACCACGTTCCACCGCATCCTCTACGATGACGCGCAGATGCTGCGCGACGAGAAGATCAAGCTGGTAGCCGACGACAAGATCAAGCGCGTCGTGCTGTGCTCGGGCAAGGTCTATTACGATCTTTACGAGGAGCGCGAGAAGCGCGGCGTCGATGACGTCTACATCATGCGCGTCGAGCAGCTTTATCCGGTGCCGCTGAAGGCGCTGGTACAGGAGCTTGGCCGCTTCAAGGGCGCCGAAGTGGTCTGGTGCCAGGAAGAGCCGCGCAACATGGGCGCGTGGCACTTCATCGAGCCCTATCTTGAATGGGTGTTGAACCAGATCAACGCGCCGAACAAGCGTCCGCGTTACGCCGGGCGTGCGGCCGCTGCCGCCACGGCTACCGGTTTGATGTCCAAGCACCTGGCGCAGCTCAAGGCGCTGTTGGACGAGGCGTTGAATTAGACATTTGCCAAAGTCGTCATGCCCGCGCTCGTCGCGGGCATACACGTTTTACTTTTGACCGATCAAGGCGTGGATGGCCGGGCGCAGACAAGTATACGCAGTCTGCAAAAATGCAGACTACTATGCCGGGCCATGACGCAAGGGGAAACAGACGATGACTGAAATTCGCGTTCCGACGCTCGGTGAATCCGTGACCGAGGCCACCATCGGCCGCTGGTTCAAGAAGGCCGGCGATGCCGTCGCAGTCGATGAGCCCCTGGTCGAACTCGAGACCGACAAGGTCACGATCGAAGTCCCGGCGCCTTCGGCGGGCACGCTCGGCGACATCGTTGCCAAGGATGGCGAGACCGTTGCGGTCGGCGCGTTGCTCGGGCAGATCAATGATGGCGCGGCGGGAGCCGCCGCAAAGCCTCCCGCCGCGCCCGCCAAGGCCGCCGCGCCGCCTCCGCCGCCCTCTGCTGCGCCGGCGCCTGCTGCCGCCACGTCGAAGGCGCCCCCGGCGGACGCGCCGTTGGCGCCGTCGGTGCGCAGGATCTCGGCCGAGAGCGGCGTCGATGCGGCGACGGTTCCGGGCTCCGGCAAGGACGGCCGCGTCACCAAGGGCGACATGCTGGCCGCAATCGAGAAGGCGGCTTCCGCGCCGACTCCGGTCAATCAGTCCGCGGCCGCGGTGCAAGTCCGTGCGCCGTCGCCCGCTGACGATGCCGCGCGCGAGGAGCGGGTGAAGATGACGCGGCTGCGCCAGACCATCGCGCGCCGCCTAAAGGACGTGCAGAACACGGCTGCGATGCTGACGACCTTCAACGAGGTCGACATGACCCACATCATGGCGATGCGCGCGCAATACAAGGACGTGTTCGAGAAGAAGCACGGCAGCAAGCTCGGCTTCATGGGTTTCTTCACCAAGGCCTGCGTGCAGGCGCTCAAGGACATTCCGGCGGCGAACGCCGAGATCGACGGCAGCGACCTCATCTACAAGAATTATTACCACATCGGCGTTGCCGTCGGCACCGACAAGGGCCTGGTGGTGCCGGTGGTGCGCGACTGCGACCTGAAGTCGATCGCCGAGATCGAGAAATCAATCGCCGACTATGGCCGTCGCGCCCGCGACGGTCAGCTCAAGATCGACGAGATGCAGGGCGGCACGTTCACCATCACCAATGGCGGCATCTACGGTTCACTGATGTCGACGCCGATATTGAACGCGCCGCAGTCGGGCATTTTGGGCATGCACAAGATTCAGGAGCGCCCAATGGCGATCGGCGGCAAGGTCGAGGTGCGTCCGATGATGTACCTGGCGCTGTCCTACGATCACCGCGTCATCGACGGCAAGGAAGCCGTGACGTTCCTGGTGCGCGTCAAGGAGAGCCTGGAAGATCCGGCGCGGCTGGTGCTGGATCTGTGAGGCGCGGGTTTTGATGTCCGATCCTCAAAGCCGCATTTGGGGCCAAGCGCCGGTCAAGTGCGCTTAAGTCGTGGGGGCAGTTGTTGACTGACAGGGTAGCGATCATCACCGGCGGCAGCCGCGGCATCGGCCGGGCCACCGCGTTGGCGGCAGCGGCACGCGGCTTTCGGGTCGTCGTCGGCTATGCCAGCAACCAGGCGGCGGCGAACGAGGTCGTCTCGATCATCGAGGGCAACAACGGCAAGGCGATCGCGGTCAAATGCGACGTCGGCAGCGAGAGCGATATCCTCGCGCTGTTCAACGCTGCCGACGCGTTCGGCAGGCTCGGTGCGCTCGTCAACAATGCCGGCATCGTCGGGACCACAATGC
>Ga0209474_10002868_pt1 | contig 15530 bp, 14 predicted proteins | sample GraSoiAngelo_145_FD_185902 | JGI IMG/M metagenome (GOLD analysis project Ga0209474, IMG submission 185902) | Grasslands soil microbial communities from the Angelo Coastal Reserve, California, USA - 14_1009_05_20cm (SPAdes) (version 2) | ecosystem: Environmental > Terrestrial > Soil > Grasslands...
AACCCGGCACCCGTCGGATGCAGCCACTGCACCCCTTGCCAGGCGAGATAGGCGCCCAGCATGTAGAAGGAGCCATGCGCGAAGTTGATCACGCGCATGATGCCGAACACCAGGGACAGCCCCGAGGCGATCAAAAACAGGAACATAGCGGTGGTCAGGCCGCCCATGAACTGGCTGAACAGGAACGAGGCCGCCACTGCCGATCAGACTCCCGATGTCGCTGCGCCGCCCGCGGTCCGGGCAGGATCGCGGGCGGGCGCGTTGTGCCGATGCGCTGTCAATACGTCGGGAACGATGCCGGCAGCAATTCGGGATCCTTCATGATCGCGAAGGGATGGTTTGGATCCTTGACCATGACGCCCCAATACTCCGGCGCGAAGGTCTCATGCGATTTTTCACTGAAGCTGCGCTTGCCCACCGGTGTGTCGAAGCTCATGCCGAGCATTGCCTTGGAGACGGCGTCGCTCTTCGTGTTGCCGGCCTTTTTGATGCCTTCGGCCAGGGCGTAGATCGCCTGATACCCGACAATCGACCAGCCCGACCCGTATTGCGAGTTGGTGAACTTCTTCAAATCGTCGATGAATTTCTTGTGTTCCGGCGGCTCGGTACCGTGCCAGATGACCGGGTCGTAGGCGTCGCCGATGACGCCGTACGGGTAGTCGGCGCCGAGGGCCTGCGCCAGGTCGGGAGTGCCGATCTCGGCGGGATCGACCATCCGGTTGTTGATGGCCTTGAAATACCCGCGCGGGGTTGCGCTCTTGGTGAAGGTGACGAAATCGCCGGCGAACAGCGAGCAATAGACCGCATCCGGCTGCGTGCTCATCTGCGCTGTGATGAACGGGGTGAAATCGGCTTCGCCCAGCTTCGGCCATTGCTGATCGACGATCTGGATATCCGGACGCTGCTTTTTCAGCGCCTCGATAAAGCCGGCGATCGAGTCACGGCCATAGGCGTAGTCGGGCGCGATTGTCGCCACCTTTTTGACCTCTTTCCAGCGGGCCATCAGCGTCGCGCCCGCGAGCCCCTCCACATCGGTGTTCGAGGCGACCCGGAAAATGTAGGGGTGGATGTGCTTCTCGTCGGTCAGGATCGTGCTTTTCGAGGTCGGCGCGACAAAGACGATCTTGTTTTCCTTGGCGACCGTGGAGACCGCCGGCGCCTCGGCCGAGGTCAGCGTCCCGGCGAGAAAATCGACGCTGTCCTTGATGATCATCTCGCGCGCCAGGCGCACCGCCTCGTCGGCGCTCGCCTTGCTGTCGCGCGACAAGAGTTCGAACTTGCGGCCGAGCACGCCGCCTTTGGCGTTCAGTTCCTGTACCGCCAGCTCGGCCCCGGCCAGAACCGGCTTGCCGTAAACCGCGGTCGGTCCGGACAGCGGTATCGGAAAACCGATCTTGATATTGTCCGCGGCTCCCGCCGTCAGCGGCCACAGCGCGGCCGCGGCAAGCATCGGAACCAGATAATGGCGGCAAGACATGCGCAACCTCCCTTTTTCCCACTCGGTCCGGCGGCCCTGAGGGCCGGGATAATTCTTTGCCCTGTTGCAGCGTGTCAAGCGACCCTCCGGGTGGCCATTCCTCGTCCAATTTGCCCTTGTCCGATTTGCATCCTTGTGGCGCGGGGCGATAGCATCCGGACATTCACCCCCGACAGGAGCAATCATGGTTGCTGTCCGCGCGCTCGCCGAGAGTGATCTGCCCGAGGCGCAGCGCATCATCCGCGATGCCTTCGGCACGTTTCTCGGCGTGCCGGAGCTCGAGACTTTCCGCTTCCCTCCGTATGCCCACACCCGCTTCGGGGCCGAGCACATTGCCTCCTTCGCCGCCGAACGGGATGGCGCGTTGCTCGGCTCCAACTTCGCAATCAATTGGGGCAGCGTCGGGTTTTTCGGCCCGCTATCGATCCGGCCCGACCTCTGGGATGCCGGCATCGGCCAGCGGCTCGTCGCCGCCGCCTGCGATGCCTTCGAAGGCTGGGGTATCCGCCACGCCGGCCTCTTCACCTTTGCGCAGAGCGCCAAGCATGTCGGGCTCTACGGAAAATTCGGGTTTCATCCGCGTTTCCTGACCGCGATCATGACGAAACCGGCATGGCTGACCGAAACAAGGCTGAAATGGTCTGGCTATTCGGCGCTGCCCGAAGGACAGCGCGCCGAGGCCGAAATCGCGACCCGCGAGTTGACCGAAACCTTGTATGACGGGCTCGATCTGCGGGCCGAGATCCGCACCGTCTTCGCCCGCCGGCTCGGCGACACGGTATTGCTGTGGGACGGCGACAACCGGCTCGCCGGGTTCGCGATCTGCCATTGCGGCCCCGAAAGCGAAGGCGGTGAAGGCGCCTGTTTTGTCAAATTCGGCGCGGTGCGGCCGGGATCCGGAGCCGAGGAGCGCTTCGCCATATTGCTCGACGCCTGCGCCGCGCTTGCCGTCTCCGCCGGCATGACGATCGTCGTGGCCGGGGTCAATACGGCGCGCGAGGAGGCGTACCGCGCGATGCTCGGGCGCGGCTTTCGTACGCAGATCCAGGGCGTCACAATGCACCGCCCGAATGAGTCGGGCTACAGCCGGCCCGGGCTCTTTGTGCTCGACGATTGGCGATAGAGGCGCAAGCGATGAAAGCGGTGGTGTGCGAAGCGTTTGGCGGGCCCGAGGTGCTGGCGTTGCGCGAGATGCCCGACCCGCCGCCGCCCGGCCCGGGCGAGGTGCAGGTCCGCATCGGCGCGCGCGGCGTGCAGTACGTCGATGTGCTGATGCTGGCCGGCAAATACCAGTTTCGGCCGGACCCGCCCTTCATCCCCGGCAACGAGGCCGCCGGCGAAATCGTCGCGATCGGCGACGGGGTCATGAGCCGGCACCGGCTTGGCGCCTTCGCGCAGCTCGGCAATTCGCGCGCCGAGAATTGCAACCCGGTCCCCTCCGGCATGAGCCTCGAAGCGGCGGCGGTGTTCAGCGGCGCCTATCACACCGCCTATCACGCTCTGCTGCAGCGCGGCCGCATGAAGGCCGGCGATTGGGTCATGATCCACGGCGCCGCCGGCGGGATCGGCATCGCCGCGATCCAGGTCGCGAAACTGTTCGGCGCGACGGTCATCGCCACCGCCAGCACCGATGAGAAACGCGCCGTTTGCCTGGAAGAAGGCGCCGATTACGCAATCGACTACCGCGAGGGGCTGCGCGACCGTGTCAAGGAGCTGACCAACGATCGCGGCGTCGACATCGTCTACGACCCGATCGGCGCCAACGTATTCGACGAGTCATTGCGCTGCCTCGCCTGGGGCGGCCGCATCCTGGTGCTCGGATTTTTGGGCGGCGGCCCATCGACGCCGCGCACCAACTATCTGCTGATCAAGGGGCTGGAGGTCATCGGCGTGCGGCTCGGCGGCGTCACCGAGCAGCAGCCGGAGGTCGGCCGCGAAAATATGCGTAAACTGGTCGAGTTGGCCGGCCAGGGCAAATTGCGGCCACGCATCTCGCACCGCTTCCCGCTCGAACAGGCCGCCGACGCGGTCCAGGCGGTCATCGACCGCAAGGTCATCGGCAAGGCCGTGCTGGTCGGCTGACCTTAAAAGGAGCGCCGGCGTCCCGCCGGCCGTCCGATCCCGGGAGTCACATCAAGTACTACCGTCCGTTCCCGCCAGGATGGATCGCAGGCCGAGGATTGTCGGGTAGGCAGTCCGGGCCTCTCGCGGTTCGCCCGGCCGCGGCATCCACCGAGCCGCAAGGTGCGGCCCAACATTCATCTGGTTCGCGATCGAGATGTCGTTGATCGCCTGCGCGATGCCCGGTTTCAGGCCCGGAAAGATCGCGCCGAACTTGTCCCCATCAATCGCCACGGCCCCCAATTTCTCCAACCGCAGCCGCTTGATGTGCAGCGGCGTGACGGTCCCCGGCCGCCGCAAGACCCAGAGCTGCGAGGAGTCCATCGGGATTGCCGCAGGCTTTTCGCCAATGGCCGTGTCGATCGTCAAAAACCGATACCACGCGAGATAATCGAAAGCGCGTCCGCAGGCGACGACGATCATCACCGCCCAGCCGTCATGATGCCAATCGGGTATCTTTTCGGGCGCGGCGAAATACGGGTTGATGTTCTTGCCGCCCGAGGTCGGATAGGCGTAGCAATCGCCGATTTCGAACAGATAGGGCTGCGGCTTCTTGAGCGTGGTTCGGGGTTTTGGCGCCAGAGCGCTGACCAACCTGCTGCGCAATTCGGCGAGTGCCCGCTCCCGGCGCCGCAAATCGGGTGCGGGCATTCCCAACGCCGCCATCGCGGCGCGGTCGCGCCCCTCCTCGATGATCGACAGCGCCGCGTCGCGAGCCCGCGGACACTCGATGCCGCGCTTCCAAAATTGGTCGGCCAGCACTAGCCAGAAGACCGTGTGGTCCGGGTCGTTCGGATTATGCGCCGCCCCGGCCTCCGTATCGCAAAGGACATCGACCAGGCGATCGGCCGGAAACGGCAGCCGCGCGACGGCGCGGATTGTGCCGCGCAGATCCATCGCGAAGTCGCCGGAATACAATCCCGTTCCCCACGCGCCCATCGCGGCCTCCGTCCCGCGGCAAAGCGTGGCGGATCCCGGTTACGGACAGGTAAACAATGGGCGGAGCAGACGACCGGATGAGGAGTCAGTCGTAGGTGATGCCGATCGTCTCGGCGATGAGGACCGGGCGGTCGGCGCCCTCCAACTCCATCGTGCCGGCGGAGGTCGTGCGCACGCCGCCCTCGATCGGCTCGACCGATTTGATCGTCAGCCGCAGCCGGATGCGTGAGCCGGCCGGCACCATGCCGGTGAAGCGCACCCGGTTGGCGCCGTAATTGATGCCGCGCGAGCGGTTCTTGACCCGGTAGAGCGTCGAGGCGAGGCGAGGCACCAGCGACAAGGTCAGCCAGCCATGCGCGATCGTCTTGCCGCCCGGCATCTCGCGCTTGGCACGCTCGACATCGACATGGATCCATTGATGGTCGCCGGTGGCATCGGCGAATTTGTTGATCTGCTCCTGGGTCACCGTGTACCAGTCGCTGACCCCGATCTCCTTGCCCTCATAGGCCTTCAGATCAGCGGCGCGTTCCACTTCCAGCATGTGCTACTCCTCAGTTTCATTCGTCCATTTTACACGTCATCCCGGCGAAGGCCGGGATCCACTGGTCAGCCGCTCGTGCGTCCGCCCAGGTGGGTCCCGGCCTGCGCCGGGACAACGAATTAGTTTGATCACGGCCGCATGCAAAACTTGCTCTCGCCCGGCTGGCGCAATTTTTCGGCATAGCCGGCGAATTCGACGAGCAGTTTGCGGGTGTCGCGCGGGTCAATGATCTCCTCGATCCAGAATGGTTCGGCGGTGCGGAATGGCGAGCGCAGCTTCTGCAGCCGCTCTTCGATCTCGGCGACCTTGGCGTCTGGATCGGGCGCGGCGTCGATCTCGGCGCGGTACGCGGCCTCGATGCCGCCTTCTAACGGCAGCGAGCCCCAGCGCGCCGACAGCCAGGCATAGCGGATCGAGAAGCGGCCGGAGGGCTGGTTCACCGCGCCGGCGACGCCGAACACGTTACGGATCAGAAAGGTGCACCACGGCACAGTCGATTGGTTGACCGCCGCCATCGCGCGCACGCCCTTCCTTATCGTCGCCGCCTTCTCCGCCTCCAGTCCGATATGAAAACCGGGGCAGTCGCACAGATAGACGACCGGCAGGTGAAAGGTCTCGGCGAGATCGACAAACCGGATGATCTTGTCGCAAGCATCGGCGGTCCAGCAGCCGCCGTAGAAGAACGGGTCGCTCGCCATCACCGCGACCGGCAGCCCGTCGACCCGCGCAAACCCGGTAATGATCGGCCGGCCGAACATCCGGCCCATCTCGAAGAACGAGCCCTGATCGATCACCGCCTCGATGATCGGGCGCATCTTGTAGACCTTGCGGCGGTCGCGCGGGATCGCCTCGAACAGGAATTCCTCGCGCCGCTCGGGATCGTCAGTCTGCGGCCCGCGCGGCAACACCTCGAATACCGAGGACGGCAGATACGACAGAAACCGACGCGTGCATTCGAACGCTTCTTCCTCGGTATCCACCGCGTGGTCGACCGCGCCGCAGCGCGTCTGGATCTCCCAGCCGCCGAGCTCGAACCGGTCGAGATGCTTCGCGGGGTCCTTCATCAGCGCGTTGACGACCGGCGGGCCGGCGACGAACAGCGCCGAGGTCTCCTTGGTCATCACCGAGTAATGGCTCGCCGCCATGCGCGCGGCGCCGAGCCCGGCGACCGAGCCGAGACCGAGCGCCACGACCGGCACGCGGCCGAGATTGGCGGTCGTGTAGTAATAGGGCAGGTTCGACCCGACGCGGCCCGGCAGATTGGCGCGCCCGGTCGTCTCGATCGTCTTGACCGAACCGCCGCCGCCCGAGCCTTCGATGACGCGGATGATCGGCAGCTTCAGATCATGCGCCATCTGCTCCGGCATCAGCGCCTTTTCGCGGATCGTCGCATCGGCCGAGCCGCCGCGCACCGTGAAATCGTCGCCGCTGACGACCACCGGCCGGCCGTCGATCGCCGCCCGCCCGAATACATTGTTCGAGGGCGTCAGCTCGATCAGATTGCCTTCTTCGTCGTATCGCGCTTTGCCGGCGATCGCGCCGATCTCGTGAAAGCTGCCGTCATCGACCAGCGCGTCGATGCGCTCGCGTATCGTGAGTTTGCCGGCATTGTGCTGGCGCTTGACCCGCTCGGCGCCGCCGAGCTCGCGCGCCTGCCGCTCGCGCTTGCGCAGCTCCTCCAATTCCGGCCGCCAGCTCATTCTCATTCCTCCGACTGCAGCCGCCTTATACGAATACGAGCGTCCTCGACCAGCACAATGGCGCCCGCTTCTAGCGTATCGCCTGCATCGGTGATCGCGACCCGAAGCCGCTCCCACAAGTATGACTGACGCGTCCGTTTCAGGCGGAGCAATATAATGCTGGTTCTCTGATCGGCGACCCCGACGATTTCGCCGAAATCGAGATCGAAAGTGACCACCACCCGCTTATCTGCGGCAGCTCGCTCGAAGATCTCTCGGTCCGACAGATTTCCGTATCCGGCAGCCAGTACATGGACTGCGTCATGATCCTCCGCGTTCAGCCGATCGGCAAACGCGGGCGGCCGGTTCACGTCGAGCAGAAAGCGCATCCGGAACGGTTCAAGTCGGAATGACTTCCTCGCGCGCCAGCCAAGCCGCGTAAGACAAAGCCTGACGGATGTCCTCCCGCTCCAGATACGGGTAGTCGGTGAGGATCTCGTCCCAAGAGAGCCCTTCGGCTACCAAAGAGACGGCGAGCCCTACGGTTATCCGCATGCCGCGGATGCAGGCGCGGCCGCCCATTTTTCCAGGCTCGAACGTAATGCGGTCGAAAGCCTTTATGCCGCCCTCTTTCTCACTTGCGCCTTTTCTATTCGCCATGATCCCCACCACCCCTGCGACCAGTGCTTGCGATCGACTCTAGGAGCATCCACGGGAACCTCAAAGCGCTCATGGGCCCGGCTCGGGTCCGAAACCGAGGTTGAGGCATCCTTCTCGCCGCGGGCGCAGGATAGTCTATTGCGCCTTGCGGCTTGCGGCCATCGCGGTAATGCTGCCGGCCGCCTGCCCCCGCGCGAACAGGAGACCCTCGCCGATGAGCATCGAATTGTGGACCTGGAACACCCCGAACGGCCGCAAGATTTCGGTCGCGCTCGAGGAGATGGGGCTCCCCTACACCGTGAAGCCGGTCAATATCGGCAAGGGCGAGCAGTTCAAGCCCGAATTCCTCAAGATCAGCCCGAACAACCGGATCCCGGCGATCATCGACAGCGAGGGGCCGGGCGGCCAGCCGATCAGCATCTTCGAGTCGGGCGCCATCCTGATCTATCTCGGCGAGAAGACCGGCAAGTTCTGGCCGAAGGGTGACATGCGGCATCAGGTGCCGGTGCTCGAATGGCTGATGTGGCAGATGGGCGGCTTTGGCCCGATGCCCGGCCAGGTGCACCATTTCCTGCAGGTCGCCAACGAGCAGGACCGCCGCTACGGGCTCGAACGCTACATGAAGGAGACGCACCGGCTGTACGGCGTCTTCGACAAGCGGCTCGGCGAGGCGCCGTATGCCGCCGGCAATGATGTCTCGATCGCCGATTTCGCGATCCTCGGCTGGGCGTGGCGGCACGAGCGCCATCAGGTCGATCTCGCCGACTACCCCAACGTCAAGCGCTGGTACGAGGCAATGATGGCGCGCCCCGGCACCAAGCGCGGCTTCGAGGTGGCGTTGAGCTGACCCCGTTTGCCCCTCACCCCGGCCCTCTCCCCGTAAACGGGGAGAGGGAGGGCTGCGGCGGGGTCGGGGTATGATGGCTGCGAATTTCGCGCGGCATCTCAGTTGGGTTCCCTCTCCCCGCATGCGGGGAGAGGGACAGGGTGAGGGGCACTGTTCCGCAGGTTCCATGCAACTCGCATAGGGAGATTATCCATTCCCCTCCTCCGCAGTTTTCTGTTCGCGCCGGGCAATCATCCGCGCCGCGTCGAGAAGGCGCTAACCCTCGATGCCGACTCGGTCATTCTCGATCTCGAAGACGCCGTCGCGACAGCCGAGAAGCCGGCGACCCGCAAGGCGATTGCGGCGGCGCTCGCAAAGCCCCGCACCGGCCTGTTGTATGTCCGCGTCAACGCGGCGGACACCGAATTCTGCTGCGGCGACCTGATGGCCGTCGTGCGGCCGGGTCTCGACGGCATCATCCTGCCGAAGGTCGAAACCCCGGCGATGCTGACGACGATCGATTGGGTATTGCTGCAGCTCGAACGCCAGTTCGATCTGCAAGAAGGCGCGGTCGACTTGATCCCGATCATCGAGACGGCGCGCGGTCTGACCTATCTCGACGCGATCCTCGCTTCCGGCACCCGCGTCAAGCGGGTCGCGTTCGGCGCCGGCGATTTCACTTTGGACGTCAACATGCAGTGGCAGCGCGAGGAGGCCGAGCTGTCCTACGCCCGCGCCAGGATCGTCACCGCCTCGCGCGCCGCCGGGCTCGAGGCGCCGCTCGATACGGTGTGGGTCGATCTGCAGGATGCGGGCGGGCTCGAAGCCTCGGCGCGCGCCGCGCTCGCCTATGGCTTCCAGGGGAAGATGTGCATCCACCCGAACCAGGTCGTGACGGTCAACCGCGTCTTCATGTCGAGCGGCGAAGAGATCGCCTTCGCCGAGCGCGTCGTCGCGGCGTTCGCGAAAGCCGAGGCGGAAGGCGTCGCCTCGATCCAGCTCGACGGCAAGTTCATCGATTACCCGATCGTCTATCGGGCACAGCGCCTCTTGGAAAAAATCGCCGTGATCCGCGCCCGGGAGCGCCGCATATGACCCCGGGCCTGACGAGAGAACCCGCCGGGCCGCTCAGCGGGGTCACGATCCTCGATCTGTGCAGCTATCTCGCGGGCCCCTACGGCTGCACGTTGCTGGCCGATCTCGGCGCCGATGTCATCAAGATCGAAGCGCCTCAGGGCGACATGCTGCGGCAATTCCCGTCGAGCCTGCCGGGCGAGGCCCGCTTCTTTCTCGGCACCAACCGCGGCAAGCGCGCCTTGGCGCTCGATCTGAAGCAGCCCGAGGGGCTCGCAATCCTGCATCGGATGGTCGAAACCGCCGATGTGCTGGTCGAGAATTTCCGCCCGTCGGTGCCGGCCCGGCTCGGCATCGACTACCCGCGCCTGAAGAAGATCAATCCGCGCCTCGTCTATGCCGGCTTGACCGGCTATGGCGACACCGGGCCGCTCAGCGAGAAGGGCGGCTTCGACCAGGTTTTGCAATCCCTGACCGGCATGGCGGTGTTCCAGGGCGGCGGGCCCGACAAGCCGCAGCTCGTGCTCGGCTCGGTGCTCGATTACTTCACCTCGGCGCTGCTCGCCTACGGGGTCGCGGCGGCGCTGTTCCACCGCGAGAAAAGCGGCGAGGGCCAATATCTCAGCTTGTCACTGCTGCGCAGCGCGCTGACGATCCAGGCCGGCCGTTTTGTCTGGGCCGACAGCGAAAGCCGCGACGTCGCGCGCGACTCCGGGACGGGCGGGTTGACCGGCATCCATCCAACCAGGGATGGCGCGCTCTACATCTCCGTGCATTCCAACCATTTCTGGGCGGCGCTGTGCGAGCTGATCGACCGGCCGGAGCTGGCCACGGATCCGCGTTGCGCATCGATGCGCAGCCGCGCCGAGCATGCCGCCGAGCTGGTGCCGGAACTGCGCGCCGCGCTCGCAGCGCGCAGCGCGCTCGAATGGGAAGAGATCTTCGGCGAGCGGGTGCCCTGCGCGGCGGTACGCCCGATCGAGGAGATGTTCGATCACCCGCAGGTCATGGCCGAAGAGCTGGTCACGACGCTCGATCACCCGACCGTCGGCCGTTACCGCACGATGACAAAGCCGATCCGGCTCAGCGACACGCCGGGCCCGGCGCCGACCGCCGCGCCGGTCTTCGGCCAGCATAGCGACGAGGTGTTGGCCGGGTACGGCTACTCCCCGACCAAGATCGCCGCGCTGCGCGAGCGCGGCGTCGTGCGCTGAGGGCCGCGCCCTAGCCGGTCCTTCGGCAATCAAATTTTTCGGTCGGCGGAGCGACGCAACTCTTACTCGAATCTTAATAAGCGGCCGCAACCCTGGACAACATGTCGCACCCGGGATCCCGGCACTTTTACGCTTCCTCAATTGATCGCGATCATTTTGCCGACATTCGAGCTTTGTTTGAGTGAGAGTTATGACGAACCTTTCGGTTGAGGTCGGTAGCGCTCGCGCCGCCAGTTGGGCGCCACCGATCGGCGCGGCGACGGCCATGGCTCTGCCGTGGCGTCGCTACGCGAAATTCGGCCTCGGCGCGGCGCTGCTCGCGGTCGGCGCGCTGACCACCTATCAGCAGGTAATCGTCCGCGTCAGCCGCGAGGCGGTGATCAATGCACGGGTCGCGACGATCCGGGCACCGATGGACGGGATCATCAAGACAGCATCGGCTATGCCGGGCCGCGCGGTGCAAGCCGGCGCGGCGATCGGTGATATCGAAGACCCGATGGCGGACGACGCGCGGGTCTTCCAATTACAGCAGGACACGCACGCGACCGAGCGCGAGCACGACGCGCTGTCGCGCCGCCTCGCCGATCTGCGGCAGTCGCGCAGCGAGGCGGACGCGCAGGCCGAGGCCTACCGGCTGGGCCGGGTGCGGCAGGACGAATTGCGCGTCGAAGAATCGAAAGCAAGCGTCGCGGCGGCGATCGCGCGCGAAACCGATGCGGCCGCCGCCGAGAGCCGCGGCGCCGCGCTGCACGCGCGCGGCTTTATGGCGCATGCGGCTTACGAGCGCGTCCAGCACGCCCGTGAGGTCGCGCAGCAGGACACGATCGCGGCGCGCAAGCGGCTCGACGCGCTGATCGTCGAATTGGCCGCCGCCCGCAACGGCACCTATCTCGGCGACAATTACAATGACGTCCCCTCCTCGTTTCAGCGGGCCCGCGAATTGACCGTGCGGATCGAGGAGACGCAGGCAAACCTCGACCAGCTGGCGCGCAAGCAGGAAACGCTTTCGGCCGAGCTCACCGCGGAACGCAAGCGCCTCGCCGCGCGCAGCAGCGCCTCGCTCGCGGCGCCGATCGACGGCAATTTGTGGACCGTGCAAGCCGCCTCCGGCGAATACGTCCGCAAGGGGCAGGAATTGTTCACGGTATTGGACTGCTCGACGGTCGTGGTGACGGCCTCGGTTTCCGAGCGCGACTACAACGAATTGCGGCTCGGCGACCCGGTGCGGTTCCGCGTCTCGGGAAGCGGCCGCGACTACAGCGGCACCGTCTCCAAGCTCGGCTTGACCGCGACCGGCCGCAGCTTCGCGATCGCGCCGGAAGAGCGGCGGCATCAGGTCGCCGTCCAACTCGCGGATCTGCAGGACAGCGACCGTTGTGCCGTCGGGCGCACCGGGGAGGTGGTGTTCGAAGGCCGCGGGCAGGGTCCCGCCGGCCGGCTCGTTGAAGGGTTGCGCCATCTCCTCGGTCTCGCCTGAGGCCGGGGCGAATGGACGCTCTCGGCTCCTTCGGGCTGACATTCGCACTCGCCGGCGCCGCGGTCGTCGCGCTGCCGTTTCTCGATCCGAAGGACGATCGGGCCCGCACCGCTCTCTTTGCGATCTGTCTTGTGCTGACCTGGCGTTACGTCATTTGGCGCTTCACCGATACGCTGCCGCCCTTCGAGCTACACTTCGACAGCCTGTATGCCTGGGCGTTTTCGGTCGTCGAGGCGCTGGCTTGCCTCGGCTGGACCCTAGGCTTCCTGAACCTCTCGCGGACGAAGAACCGCAGCCAGGAGGCGACCGAGCAGGCGGCGCGGCTGGCCGGGCAGACACCGCCGCGTGTCGATGTGCTGATCGCGACCTACAACGAAGATTGGAGCATCCTGGAACGCAGCATCGTCGGCGCGCTCGGTATCGATTTCCCGGCTGTGCGGGTCTGGGTGCTCGACGACGGGCGACGGCCCTGGCTCGCAGCCCTGTGCGAGGAAAAGGGCGCGCTTTATCTGACGCGGCCGGACAATGCCCACGCGAAGGCCGGCAACATCAACCATGCATTGGCCGTGCTGCGCGATGATCCCGACCCGCCCGAGTTTGTCGCGATTTTCGACGCCGATTTCGTGGCGCATCGCGACTTCCTGTCACGCACCATTCCGCTGTTTCATGACCGGAGCGTCGGGCTGCTGCAGACGCCGCAGCACTTCTTCAATCGCGACCCGATCCAATCGAACCTGCTGGTCGGGCATGTCTGGCCCGACGAGCAGCGCTTCTTCTTCGATCATGTCATGGCCTCCAAGGACGCATGGGGTGCCGCCTTCTGCTGCGGCACCTCGTCGGTCACCCGCATGCGCGCGCTCAAGGATTGCGGCGGTTTTCCGACCGACAGCGTCACCGAGGATTTTCTGCTGACACTGCGGCTCGACCGCAACGGCTGGCGGACAATCTACCTGAATGAGCGGCTGAGCGCCGGGCTCGCACCGGAAGGGATCACCGAATACGTCACGCAGCGTGGCCGCTGGTGTCTCGGGCTGATGCAGATCGTCCGCTCGGCGATGGGCCCGCTGACGCGCGGCCGGCTGAGCCTGTCGCTGCGGGTCGGCTTGGCCGACGCCTTCCTGTACTGGTCCGTCAGCTTTTTGTTCAAGCTGCTCTGTCTTTTGGTGCCGATTGTCTACTGGTTCACCGGCGCCACGGTCGGCGCCGCGCCGGCAGGCGATGTCGTCAGTCACTTCCTGCCGTATTACACCGCGGTGATGATCACCTTGTACTGGGCGACCGGCGGGCTGGTTTTGCCGGTGCTGACCGATGTGTCGCATGTGCTGACGATGCCCGCCGCTTTGCGGGCAACTGTCACCGGCCTACTGAAGCCGCGCGGACACCGCTTCAAGGTGACAGCGAAGGGCGGCGATCGCGACCGGCTTGTCGTGCAATGGCCAATGCTGGCGCGCTTCGGGCTGCTGCTCGGCCTGACAATCGCCGGCATGCTGTATGGCAGCTTCGCCGATTACGCGCCGGAGCGGCAGGAGGTCGGTTCGACCGCGATCGTCGTGTTCTGGAGCGTCTACAACATCGTCGTCCTGCTGCTCGCGATGGCGGCCTGCGTCGAATTCCCGCGCTACCGCGCCGAGGAGCGCATTACCACCGCGGAACGGGTGCGGGTCTCGGCCGGCGATTGCACCTTCACCGCGCCGCTCGCCGATATCTCGGTTGGCGGCGCGCGCATCCGGGCGCCGTCGCCGGGCCAGGCCGGGGACATGATCCGACTGACGCTACAGGATATCGGCGAGGTCGCCGCGCGCATCATCCGGGATACCGAAGACGGGTTTGCCGTCGCGTTCGACGCCGCCGACGGTCAGCGCGATGCGCTGATCCGCAAAATTTATTGCGGCGACTACGAGCAGCCTTACTCTCGGGTACACGGCCGCGAGGTCATGCGGGCGCTCGTCGCGCGGGCGCTGCGCTGAAAGAGAGTTGTTCCCTGGCGCGAATGAGCGCGCGGCAGCGCGCAGAGACGAACCCGCCTCGCCTCAGCCGGTTTTCCTGGCGGGATGCCGGTTCAAGAAAGTGTGAATGAGATCCACAAACCCGGTGATTTGGATCGGCGTCGGCATGTAGGCGTCGCAGCCGCATTCGCGAACCTCTGCCTTATCGGCATATGGGCCATAGGCAGAGGTGACGATGATCGGGATGTCCCGCGTCGCCTCTTCGTTCTTCAGCGTGCGGGTCGCCTCAAAGCCGGACATGTCCGGCAACCGCACATCCATGATGATCAAATCCGGATCGTTCTCTCGCGCGAGCTTGAGGCCGTCCGCGGCATTGGCTGCCTTGAGCACCTCATGGCCTTGCGACTCGAGCAGCGCGCTGAACAGGGCCGAATCCAGATGATTGTCCTCGACGATGAGGACCCGCTTCTTTTTTGGCTTCGACCGGTCGGCGCTCAAAAAACCTTGCGAACCTGATTGCATGCCTGAAATTCCGCCTTCGCGAGTGGAGGAACAACTTACCCGGATCGCGTTGTAGAATGGTTAAACCGCCTTGCGCCTCGTTCCGCGTGCATGCCAACCGACAGCGGCAGGTGTAATCTCGTCGCCATGCTGAAGCTCAGCGTTCTCGACCAGTCGCCGGTGCGGCAGGGCGTCACCCCGCGCGACGCGCTGTTGGAAACGGTCGAGCTGGCGCGGCATGTCGACGCGCTCGGCTATTGCCGCTACTGGCTCGCCGAGCATCACAGCTCGCCGGGGCTCGCCGGCACCGCGCCCGAGATCATGGTGGCGCGGGTCGCCTCCGAGACCAGCCATATCCGGGTCGGCTCGGGCGGCGTGATGCTAAGCCATTACAGCTCGCTGAAGGTGGCCGAGCAGTTCCGCATGCTGGAGGCGCTCTATCCCGGCCGCATCGATCTCGGCATCGGCCGCGCTCCCGGCAGCGACCAGCTGACCGCGATCGCGCTGCAGCACGGGCCGGGTGCGCTCGGCATCGAGCATTTCCCGAACCAGATCGCCGATCTGCTGGGATTTCTCGACAACAAGATGCCGGCGGACCACCCGTTCGCGCGCATCCGCGTCATGCCGGCCGGCGAGACCAGCCCCGAAGTGTGGCTTCTCGGATCGAGCGATCAGAGCGCGATCTTCGCCGCCTATTTCGGCTGCGCCTTTTCGTTCGCGCATTTCATCAATGACGAGGGCGGGCCGGAGATCATGGATGCGTATCGCCAGCGCTTCCGGCCCTCGGAGCGGCTCGCGAAACCGCAGGGCAGCATCGGCGTGTTCGTCGTCTGCGCCGATACCGAGGCGGAAGCGCGCCGCCTCGCCGCCAGCCGCGATCTGTGGCGGCTGCGCCAGCGCCAGGGCATCCTGGCCCCGTTTCCACCGCCCGAAGATGCCCTCGCCTATGCCTACAACCCCGCCGAGCTGCGCCTCGTCGAATACCACCGGCAGCGACAGGTCGTCGGCGAGCCGGAGCCGGTGAAACAGCAGCTCTCTGCGTTCGCCGAGGCCTACGGCGTCGATGAAATCGTGG
>Ga0209474_10002869_pt1 | contig 15526 bp, 11 predicted proteins | sample GraSoiAngelo_145_FD_185902 | JGI IMG/M metagenome (GOLD analysis project Ga0209474, IMG submission 185902) | Grasslands soil microbial communities from the Angelo Coastal Reserve, California, USA - 14_1009_05_20cm (SPAdes) (version 2) | ecosystem: Environmental > Terrestrial > Soil > Grasslands...
GCGAAGCAAAGCTTCGTCGCCTCGCCCGGGCATGACGGAGATTTGTTCCCCTGTTCTCGCATTGCATTCGCGCCAAAATGCATCGACCATCGGTCAAATCTCGCGAGTCCTCTGATGCGCCCTCCTCTGCTCAATCCGCTCTTTGCGCCGATCACCAGCCTTGCCGGTATTGGGCCGAAGCAGGACCGGCTGTTTCGGCATCTGCTCGACCGGGAAGACACCGCACGAATCCTCGATCTGTTGCTGCACCTGCCGGCCAGCGTGATCGATCGCCGCGCGCGACCAAAAATCCGTGACGCCATCCCGGGAACCGTGGTGACGCTGGAGGTTACGGTGGATCGGCACCGGCCAGTGCCGGGTCGTAACCCGCGCGCGCCGCATCTGGTTTATGCCAGCGACGAGACCGGCGATGTGGTGCTGACTTATTTTCGCGCCCAGCCGGGCTATGTCGAAAAACTTCTGCCGGTTGGGAGCAAGCGCTATGTCTCCGGCACCTTGCAGATGTTCGATGGAATACCGCAGATCGTGCATCCCGACCGCGTGGTGGACGAAGCGGGCTTCGCAAAACTCTCAGGCATCGATCCGGTTTATCCGCTGACGGAAGGCCTGGCGCTGGGTTCGGTGCGGCGTGCTGTTGCGCAGGCACTGCAGAAGCTGCCGCATTTGCCAGAATGGATCAGTCCGGAGGTGATACGTCGCTGCAAATTTCCGCCGTTCGCCGAAGCACTCAACCGCGTGCACATCCCAGTCGAGCTGACCGACATCTTGCCCGAGGGTCCGTTCTGGTCTCGGCTCGCTTTCGACGAATTGCTGGCGGGTCAATTGGCGCTGGCGTTGGTGCGGGCACAGCTTCGGCGTCCCGCCGGCGATCGTCATGCCGGTGACGGTCATCTCCGCAGCAAGATCATCGATGCGCTTCCTTACGCGCTAACCCCGTCTCAGCGCCAAGCGGCCGCCGCCATCACGCAGGATCTGCACCAGCCGGTTCGGATGCTGCGGCTACTGCAAGGCGACGTCGGGTCGGGCAAAACCGTGGTCGCGCTGTTGGCGGCCGCCGCCGTAGCCGAGGTGGGCAAGCAAGCTGCACTGATGGCGCCGACCGAAATCCTCGCGCGCCAGCACATCAAGACGATCGCGCCGCTCGCCGAAAGCGCCGGTTTAAGGGTCGCGATCCTGACCGGGCGCGAAAAGGGCCGGGAGCGCCGCGATATCCTGGCGCGGCTTGCCGAGGGAGAAATTGATTTCCTGGTCGGCACTCACGCACTAATCCAGGACGACGTGGCTTTCAAGGCGCTCGCACTTGCCGTTGTGGACGAGCAACATCGCTTTGGAGTGCGCGAGCGCCTGGCGCTGACCGCGAAAGGCGAAGCGGTCGACGTTCTCGTGCTGAGCGCTACCCCGATCCCGCGCACGCTGGTGCTGACGTATTTCGGCGACATGGACGTTTCTGAATTGCGCGAGAAACCGGCGGGCCGGCAGCCGATCGACACCCGCGCCGTGCCCGACATCCGGCTCCAGGAAGTGATCGATGCCGTCGGCCGCGCGCTGAAGGCCGGCAAGCTGGTGTACTGGATCTGCCCTCTGGTTGAAGAATCCGAGATGGTTGATCTCACCGACGCCGCAGCGCGCTTTGAAAGTCTTAAAGCGCGATTTGGCGAAAAAGTCGGCCTGGTGCACGGCAAGATGCGTGGACCTGAAAAAGATCGCGTGATGGCGCAATTCGCCGCCGGCGAGATCGGGCTGCTGGTGGCAACCACCGTGGTGGAAGTCGGGGTCGATGTGCCCGCCGCCAGTATTATGGTGATCGAGAATGCGGAGCGCTTCGGGCTTGCGCAACTGCACCAGTTACGTGGACGGATCGGCCGTGGCTCGGAAGCCTCGACCTGCCTTTTGCTTTACAAGGAGCCGCTGAACGAGATGTCGGCGGCGCGGCTGAAAGCGATCCGGGAAACCACCGATGGTTTCCGCATCGCCGAGGAGGATCTCAAGCTGCGCGGCGAAGGCGACGTGCTCGGCGTGAGACAAAGCGGCCTTCCGGGCTATCGCATCGCTCGCCCAGGCGTTCACGCCCAACTCATCGCGCAGGCGCGTGACGAAGCGCTACGCATCATGAAAGACAATCCGAGGCTTAAGGGCGAGCGGGGGCAAGCGTTGCGCTGCCTGCTCTATCTGTTCGAGCGGGATGAAGCCTTGCCGCTGATCGGCGCGGGGTGATTCGCGTCATTGCGTCGCGCGAATGCGCGCCTGATGACAGGCTCCGCGAAGCAATCCATCTCGCAGCTCGCTGAAACATGGATTGCTTCGTCGCTTCGCTTCTCGCAATGACAGCAGTAGTTCCCTATAACGCCGCTAGATTGTCCTGGAAACGAAAATGAAACAGCCGTGCGTTTACATCATGGCCAATCGGCGCGACGGGACCGTTTACACCGGCGTGACGGCAAACCTGCCGCGGCGCGCGTTTGAGCACCGCGAAGGGCTACTGAAAGGCTTCTCAGCTAAATATAGTTGCAAATTGTTGGTCTGGTACGAATTGCACGACACCATGATCGACGCCATCGTTCGGGAAAAGCAGATCAAGGCAGGCAGTCGTGCGAAGAAATTGGTCCTGATTGAAGCTTTGAATCCCGAGTGGAATGACCTCTACGAATCGCTTGTATGAGCTTAAGCACCGAACCATCCTCGTCATTGCGAGCGCAAGCGAAGCAATCCATCGTGCATCGGCTGAAACATGGATTGCTTCGTCGCTTCGCTTCTCGCAATGACGCCGGTATGCGTTGTGTCCAGTGAAGGCTGAGAACAATGCATCAAGCCGCCCTGTTGAGACGAAGTAACCACCAGGACTCTCCGGTCATTGCGAGCCAACGGGTCGCGCGAATGCGCGCCCGATGACAGGCTCCGCGAAGCAATCCATCTCGCAGCTCGCTCGACCATGGATTGCTTCGTCGCTTCGCTTCTCGCAATGACGCGGTAAATTCCATTTCTAGCAAGGACGGCGAGGCTCACTCCGCCTTCGCCGGCTGTGGCTGCAGGGAGGCTGAATTCGCTATCCGAGCGGCATTAGCCATGCCGGCCAAGGCGGCGATTTTCTTCTGCGGGTCCGAGCCGGGCTGCACCACGCCTGCGGACATGATCAGCGTCGCGGCGTCTTCGGCGGTCATCTCGACTTCGATAATCCTGCTTTTCGGCACATAGAAGAAGAAGCCCGTCGTGGGGTTCGGAGAGCATGGCAGGAAAACCGAGATGTGCTCCTCGGGGCTTGGAAGCTTGTTTTCGATTTCTACGCTCGGCGACTGCGAGATCAGCACGATCGACCACATCCCCGGCGAGGGAAATTCGACTAACCCAACTCGGCGTAAGCTCGATCCCTGTCCCGAAAACAGTGTTTCAAACACCTGCTTCAGACCGCGGTAGATCGCGCGCACGACCGGCATGCGTCCGAGCAGTCTTTCACCGAGATCGACCAGCGTCCGCCCAATCAGGTTCGCGGTGAGGAAACCCAGCAACGTCAGCGCGATCACGGCGACGATGAGTCCCGAGCCGGGCAGCCCAAACGGCAAATAGGTCTCCGGCCGATAGGCGATGGGCACGAACGGGCGCACGATCCCGTCGACCCAGGTCACGAACCACCAGGTCAGATAAAATGTGATGGCGATGGGCCCGGCAACGATGAGACCGGTCAGGAAATAGTTGCGAAAACGAGCCATGAAGCCGCTATGGACCTCCGGCGGGAGTTCGGCCGGGGGCAAAGGCGGTGACGGGTTGTTGCGGTTCATGGGAGTTCCAGGTCGGTCCGGCGCTATCTTAGTACGCCAGCTAGGGTCTTCCAGCTACTTTTTGAAGAGTTGACCTGGCGAAACGGCACCCAACGAAATGACCTGGCAAAGTGAGTTGGGCTTCGCCTATTCGACGGTTACGGATTTGGCGAGGTTGCGCGGCTGATCGACGTCGGTGCCCATCACCACGGCTGCGTGATAGGCAAGAAGCTGCACCGGAATGGCGTATACGATCGGGGTGAAAGTGGCGGCCATGTCGGGCAGCACGATCGTGACCAGCGACTCCATGGTTGCTTCGGCCGCACCCCTGGCGTCCGTCATCAGGATGATGTTGCCGCCGCGCGCCGCGACTTCCTGCATATTGGAGACCGTCTTCTCGAAGACGCCGTCGTGAGGCGCGATCACCACGACCGGCATGTTCTCGTCGATCAGCGCAATCGGCCCATGCTTGAGTTCGCCGGCGGCATAGCCCTCGGCGTGGATGTAGGAAATCTCTTTCAGCTTCAGCGCGCCCTCCAGCGCCAGTGGGTAGCTGGTGCCTCGGCCGAGATACAACACGTCCTTTGACTTTGCGATCTCACGCGCCAGCTTCTCGATCTGCGGTTCGGTCGCAAGCGCATCCGCAATCAGCCGCGGTATTTGGACGAGCGCATGCACCAGCTTGCTTTCGTCGGCATCGGACAATTCGCCGCGGGCCTTGCCCGCCGCCACGGCAAGCGCAGCCAGCACCATCAACTGGCAGGTGAAAGCCTTGGTCGAGGCGACGCCGATTTCCGGTCCGGCCAGCGTTGGCAGCACCGTGTCGCTTTCGCGTGCGATGGTCGAACTCGCCACATTAACCACGGAGAGCGTGTGGACGCCCTGTTGTTTCGCGTAGCGCAGCGCAGCCAACGTGTCGGCGGTCTCGCCCGATTGCGAGATGAAGATCGCGAGATCTCCCTTGCGCAATGGCGCCTCGCGGTAGCGGAATTCGGAGGCGACATCGAGTTCGACCGGCACGCGGCCCAGGCGCTCGAACCAGTATTTCGCGACGTAGCCCGCATAGCTGGCGGTTCCGCAAGCCGTGATCGAAATACGCTGGATCTCCTTGAAGTCGAACGGCAGTTCCAGCGGCAGCGCGACGCGTTCGCTCGCCATGTTGACGTAGCGCGCCAGCGTATGGCCGACCACCTCGGGCTGCTCGTGAATTTCCTTGGCCATGAAGTGGCGATAGTTCGCCTTGTCGACCAATGACGCTGTCGCAGTGTGCTTGATGACATCGCGATGAACGATGGCGTTGTTCTTGTCGTAAATGACCGCGGTTTCACGGGTCAAAACCACCCAGTCGCCGTCCTCGAGATAACTGATGGTGTCGGTAAACGGAGCGAGCGCAATGGCGTCCGAGCCCAGGTACATCTCGCCATTGCCATAGCCGATGGCGAGCGGCGGGCCGTTGCGCGCGCCGATCATCAGATCGTCGTCACCAGCGAAAATAAATCCGAGTGCGAAGGCGCCTCGCAGCTGTGACAGCGAAGCCTTGACCGCTGCGATCGGTTTGACCCCCTTGACAACATAGCTGTCGACAAGGTGCAAAATGATTTCCGTATCGGTTTCAGTCTGAAAGACGGCGCCGCTTTTCTGAAGCTCAGCACGCAATTCACGAAAATTCTCGATAATACCGTTATGAACGACGGCGACGCGATCGGTGCTGTGCGGATGCGCGTTGTTTTCGGTCGGCTTGCCGTGGGTGGCCCAGCGCGTATGGCCGATCCCGGTATGCCCGGCCAGCGGCTCGGCCCCCAATCGCGTTTCAAGATTCTTGAGTTTGCCTTCGGCGCGGCGGCGCTCGATATGGTCGCCTTCCAACGTCGCGATGCCTGCGGAATCGTAGCCGCGATATTCAAGGCGTTTGAGCGAATCGACCAGTTGCTCCGCGACCGGACCGCGCCCGAGAATGCCGACAATGCCGCACATGCGGATCAATATCTCCAATCAACGAAAAACGCGATGGACCCTCATAACGAAAACAAGATCGCTTTATACTCAATAATTGTTGCCGATTGAGACAGCGTTAGATTGAAAGTCAACGATCAAGCGTCCTTAGGTTTGTTGCCGCGCGTCTTCCGCTCGCGAATTCGCCTGGCGCCGCCCTCCCGAATTGTCTGCTCGTTGCGCTCCAGGGCCGACGCATCGTCGGGCACATCGCGGCTGATCACCGATCCCGAACCGATATAGGCGCCACTGCCGATTTTCACCGGCGCGACCAGCGAAGAATTGGTGCCGATAAAGGCGCCCGCACCGATCTCGGTCTTGTGCTTGCCGAACCCGTCATAATTGCAGGTGATGGTGCCCGCGCCGATGTTGGCTTTGGCTCCAACGTGGGCATCGCCGACATAGCTGAGATGATTGACCTTGGCGCCCGCCTCCAAAATCGCGGCCTTGGTCTCGACGAAGTTACCGATTTTCGCGCCATCGCCGAGCGTCGTTCCCGGTCTCATGCGCGCAAACGGACCGACAGAAGCATTCTTGCCGATCGATGACTGCACGATATGGGAAAAGGAATGGATCACCGTGCCGTCCGAGATCGAGACGCCAGGACCTATCACAACATATGGTTCGATCGTGACGTCATCGCCAAACTTCGTATCGGCAGCGAGGTAAACGGTATCGGGTGCGATCATCGTGACGCCAGCGTCCAGCGCCGCCTTGCGCAACCGCGCCTGCATCACCTGCTCGGCTTCAGCCAGTTGGGCCTTGTTGTTGATGCCGCGCACTTCATCCTCGTTCGCTTCGACCACAATCGCCTCCAATCCGAGGTCCCTGACGATGGCAACTGCATCGCTCAGATAATACTCGCCTTTGCTGTTGGCATTCCGGATTTTTTCGATGACCGCCATCGCCGTCCGACCATCGAACGCCATCGCGCCAGCGTTGCACAGGTTGATCGCGCGTTCCTCGGCGGTGGCCTCGGCCTGCTCGCGGATCGAAATCAACCGGTTTCCCTGCACCAAAAGCCGGCCGTAACCGGTGGGATCGGCGGCACGAAAGGCGAGTACGGCAAGATCTGCCCCTTTGTTCAACGGCTCGCGCAGGCGTTTCAAAGTCGCGGCCGAGATCAGGGGGGTATCGCCGAACACCACAAGCAGGTCGCTTGCGCCCCGCCTGATAGCGTCGCGCGCCGCGAGTACCGCGTGCGCGGTGCCCAGACGCTCGCGCTGAACGAAGGTAGCTGCCTCGGGGCGCAAGCGTTTGGCCTCTTGCTCGACGGCCTCCTGGCCGGGCCCGACGACAACGGCAAGCGCAGCCCCAGCCCCGTTTGGGGCTGCCCCGAGCACATGGGCCAGCAGCGACTGGCCAGCCACGGGATGTAGCACCTTGGGTATCGAGGAGCGCATGCGCGTGCCCTCACCGGCGGCGAGCACAATCGTGAGGCTGGATCGAGGGGCCATCCAAATCCTTGTTGCCGAAACCTTCCGCCGCCCTCATAGAGGGTTTTGGCCTCCCATGGAAACGCCGTCCGCGCCCCGGGCAAGCCCGGATTCAAGCCCGAGACACATTACTGTTAATGTTTACCGGGTGATTCGGGTGGGCCGCAGGGGGGCCAAAGACTCGTATGGCAAGGGATCCCTACAGGAAGGCTGCCAGCACTGATAGTACCGGCATGATGTCCGGCTTTTTGGCCGATGAAGACGTTTCCGATCGCGGTGCACTTTGGCGGTTGGGATGGTGGGGCGTCGCTGCCGTCGGTGCGGTCCTCCTGGCAGTCTACGCCAGCCAATTCTGGATAGGCTTACGGCGCGAGCAGGTCGCGGCCGTCGATCTGGCCCAGCAGGCCCAACAGATCACCTCGCTCGCCAGGGAGATCCAAAATGAGAACCGTCGCCTGGCATCCGCGATCGATACGCTCAACGGCGATCGCGACCGGCTGTATTCCCGCGTTACTGTGTTGGAACAGGGTCTGGATTCCGTAACCGGGGCAATAGCCAGGCAAAGCCTCGCCGCGCCGGCGTCGCAACCTGTGCCTGTGATGGCGATGACAGAGCCGCAGCCTGCCGCCGGGTTAAACCCGAACCCGACCCCGGCTCCCGGTTTGTCCCCTGTGGCAGCCGCGGTTGCGAAAACACCGGAAAAGGCGGCGACCGAAACGGCAGCGCCTGAGCAGGCTCTTGCGGTCTCGTCAGCCGCGCAAAAAACATCGAGGATGGCAGCGCCAGTGCCGTCAGCCCCGCTGGTGGCTGCCAAATCGATCATGGCCCCGCCGGACGGGGCGGCTGCAAAATTGATCGAACCCGACAAAGCCGCAAAAACCGTGTCGGCGACACCCAACCCGGACATGGTTGCCTCCGCTCCGGCAGTCGAAAACGTCGAGCCAGAGGCATCGGCGGTGACCGCGCCCAAACTTGCCATCCAACGCACCGAATTTGGCGTCGACGTTGGGGGCGCGAATTCGCTTCCCGGATTACGCGCTCTGTGGCTGGGGCTTCTGAAATCCAGGTCGAATGCCGCGTTGACGACACTGCGCCCGATGATCGTGGTCAGGGAAGGCAGCAACGGACTCGGCATGCAACTGCGGCTCGTTGCCGGACCGCTCAACGACGCCGCAGCGGCGGCGAAAATCTGCGCGGGCATGATTGAAAATAAACGGCCCTGCCAGACAGCCGTGTTCGAGGGTCTACGCCTGGCGATGAGTGTCGAGGAGCAGGCCGCTATCTCAAGTCCGGAATTGACCAAGCCGGCTCCCGCCAGACGATCTGGCCACTGGCGCAGCACGGCCAAACGAGTTGTGGTCGAGGAAACTGCGACAAAGCCAGACCCGCCTTCCGTCTTTTCCACGTTCTTCCGCCGATAGGCTGAACAAAACCTAGCGCTTTCAACTTCTTCGGGGTGAATTCTAATCGTTCTTAGCAGCACCGGGCGTCCGCCCCGGCTTGTCCGGCTCTGCATTCCCGACCATATTCGAAAAATGAAGAAAACTCCGTTTCGGCTCACGCCGTACCAGGTGCAATGGTTATTGGTGGTCGGTTTCCTGACCGTCGGCTACGCGCTGTATCTGCGCTATCTGGCGATCGAGTTCTCGACGGTGGCGCTGGCCTGCGATGCCGGTTTGCAGACCATGCTGTGCAAAACCCGAATCCTCGCCACCTACCTGTTTCGCAATTCGGTGTTCGGCGCCGTCGCTCTGCTCATTGCAGCGCTTCACGTCATCAGGCCATCGATCGTTTTGCTGACCGGAGGATTGATCGCTGCCGGATTTGGCATCGTGCTTTACAACATCGTCCTGTCTGGACTCGCGATCGGCCTGCTTATTCTGGGATTTGCACGGCCCGCGCCTGCCACAGCGTAAGGGCGAGGGTCAAATACAACGCGCAGCTCCATAGCGACTGCCAGTTTTCCGCGCCTTCGTTGAAAAGAGTGTAGAGCGCCGCTCCCGCGAGCACGGCTGCAAACACCGTCTCGGACATCGGTCGCAGCCCTTGTTGCGGACGGTTCAACAGCGCCAGCATCGAGAACGGCACGACCGCCATGGCCAGCGCGGCAAATGGAAAATCGCGGTAGCGAGGATCGAACGCAAACCCAAGCGCGCTCTCGGCGCCGATCAACACCACCACCGTCAACGCCAATCCCAGGATAATGGTCAGCACCGATCCGGAGCGCACTTCGCGCGGACCCAATAGATCGAGAAATGTTGGCAGCGCCCGCCCGGACATCAACGCGTTGGCGCACAACAGGGGCGACGCAATAGCAGCCGTCAGCAACGCGCCCCACACAAGCCAACCGCCCAAACCATAGCTTTCGTAGAACATCTTGTCGGCAGCGACCCCGAACAGGATTCCGGCCGTGGTCGCCGACATTCCAACCGCTATCCAGGATGCAAGTCTCGGCGTCCAGGGCCGGCGGCGCAGTGTCATCCATGCCGTGCCAAACACGAAAAGGGAAAGTGCCATTCCGCAAGCCATCTGCAGCTTCCAGAACGGAAAGTTGCTGATGGCCACGCCGGGCGGGTATTTCACCGCGCGCTGCACTGAATCGAACAGCCCCCAATTGCCGCCCACGGTGCCCTCGAGCTGGCGCTTCCAGGGCTGGTCGTAAGCTTCGATCAGGTTGACGCGAAAATTTTCCCGTTTCGCCAGATCGAGAATTTCCGAGACAACACGGGCCTGGTTTGTGCGCGAAGGCAATGCTCCCTCGCGCATCCGTCCCTCGCTCGGCCAGCCGGTTTCTCCGATCAGGATCTCCTTGCCAGGAAACGCGACCGCCATGCGCCGCCGGATCGAATCCACGTGTGATGAGGCAAATTTGGCGCGGATCGGGAAATCCTCCCAATAAGGCAGGATGTGAATCGTAATAAAATCGACGGCCTCATAAACTTCCCGATTGCGCAGCCAGTATTCCCAGACATCGGCATAGGTGACGGGAACGGCAACCTGCGATTTGACCGAACGTATGGTGGAAACGAGGTCGGCTGCGGTCATCTCGCCGCGCAACAACACCTCATTTCCGACCACCACCGATGTAATGACGCCGGGGAATTCCTTTGCCAGGCGAACGACCGTGGATATCTGAGTGAGGTTTTTCAGCCGGTTGCTGCCGAGCCAAATTCCCTGAATGACTTTCAGGCCCGCCCTTGCCGCGAGCTCGGGAACTTGATCGAGGCCGTTTTCAATCGAATAGGTGCGCACGCAATCGGTGATTTTGGCGAGCTGTTCGAAATCACCGGCGATCTGCTCGGGAGCTATATGTGTAGTCGGCGACAGCGGGCTCTGGGCACCGCGAAACGGCGCATACGATACGCACATCAGCTTGGCGTCGGGATCGATCGGCGCGCGCGCCAGCATGATCGGCGTGGCCAGCCACCACCAGACCGCGGCAATCGCACTGAGTGACATGAGGAGAAGCGCCAGCGGCGTACGAAAAGAAATCGGTTCCATCCTCCGGGCGACGACCGTCGATTAGCTGGTCAGCGGCCATCTGCCAAGGGCGGGAGCGGCGCAATCGGTGCCCTGACGCCGGGGCCTTTACCACAACATGATAAACTTGTGACGTTGCTGGACAAAATCCGAAATGTCCGTCATGGGATTCTGCCAGGTGTCTCCGCCGCATTGGGGACCTATTTGGACGCCATCAAACCAGCTTGTAAAAGCTGGATACGATTAGAACTAATCGGGGAATTTATGCGTCGACGGGTGCCGAAGCTCCAGGATTTGGTTTTGCGCCACCTCGCCGGCTCTGTTCTTGTACTGCTGATAGGCCTTGGAAGCGCGCTGTCCCAGAGTGGTGACAGCCGTGCCCAGGATCAATCGGGTAAACCCGCCTCCCCCAACGCGGCTCAACCAGCCGATGCGGCCAAGGATGGTCAGCGTAAGACCGACGAATTCGCCGAAGCGGCGCAGGCGATCAACGGCCCGGCGGGAAACCCGGAATGCGTATGGTTTGGCCGTCGCGTGGTGCGGCTGATGTGGCTGGATGATATCGACACCGCGCTCCGGCATCTCGATCTCTACGACCGCTTTGGCTGCCCCGGCGGTCACGTCCAGGCGACCTTTCGCTGCCTGACCCGGTTTGGCGCCCAGATCGATCCCAAGGTGGCCGAGACGCTTGGCAGCCGGGTTCACGCCTGCTGGATCAATCCGGCGGCGCAACCGCAGGCGGCTGCCGCTGCGACCGCCGCGCCCGCAACCGCTGGCAGCGCCGCGCCGGCACCTGGCGCCTCCCCTTCGCCGGCCCCGGCAGCAGCGCCCGCCAAATAAGCTTGAGACGCCGCCGGAGCGACCCCATATCTGTTGTTCGCTGGTGTTCGCGCCCTCAAAACGCCACGGCGCCATAAGAGTTGTTAAAACGCGTGGCAGAGATATGCTCGATTTGCCGCTGACTTGGTCGGATCTCGGGGACGGATCCGCTTCCCTGCCATCTTGGCCCCGTATGGTTTAGGTGCGATGCGCGCCGTCGTCGCTGTTCTGTTGCTTGTGACCACCGTTCACGCCGCGATGTGGGGCGCGCTTCGGGATAGGCAGCAAGCTCCTGACTTTACCGGCGTGCTACCCAGCGTGTCGTATGCTCCGTTCGAAGGAACGGCCCATCCCGACGTCGACAATCTCCCAAGCGCCGAAAAAATCCGCGCCGACCTGAAAAAGCTTGCGCCGCTGACGCGCGCGATCCGGCTTTACTCATCCACGGGCGGCGTCGAACTGGTCCCGCCGATCGCTGCCGAGTTCGGACTCAAAGTCACCGTCGGCGCCTGGATCGACAAGAATGTCGACCGTAACGAGCGCGAGATCGATGCCGCAATTAATCTCGCGAAACGCAACAGCAACGTCATCGGCATCGTCGTCGGTAACGAAACGGTTTATCGCGGCGAGCAAAAGGTCGATGACCTTATCGAGCTGATCAAGCGGGTAAAGAAGTCTGTCAATGTTCCGGTGACGACCGGTGAAATCTGGAACATCTGGCGGGACAATCCGCAGCTTGGTTACTCCGTCGATTTCATCGCCGCGCACGTGCTGCCGTACTGGGAAAACTTTACTGACAAGCAGGCGGTGGACCAGGCCGTTTCGATGTACCAATTGCTGCGCAATCAGTTCCCCGGCAAGCGGGTTGTGATCGCCGAATTCGGCTGGCCGAGCGCCGGGTATAATTTGAGAACTGCCGATCCCGGACCCTTTCAACAGGCCGCGGTGTTGCGCAATTTCGTAACGCGCGCCGAAGCGATCGGCATGGAATACAATATCGTCGAGGCGATCGATCAGCCGTGGAAATTCTTCGAAGGTGGCGTCGGTCCGTATTGGGGTATTTTGAACGCCGCGCGCGAGCCGAAATTTTCCTGGACCGGACCGATCGTAAACCCGGACTACTGGAAGCTCGCGACCATTGCCGTGCTCGTCGGCATTCTGATGTCGCTCCCTATCCTGCGGCTGGTGCAGCCGACGCAAATGCAGGCGCTGATGCTATCGGCCGCTGCAAATGGCGTGGGGGCGTGGACTGCGACCGTGTTTGCCTATTGGGCAGGCCACTACTTCGTTTTCGGCTCGGCCTTTGCGTTGGTATTAGGGCTAGTCCTGTTGGTTCCGCTGGTCTTGATAGCACTGGCGCGAATCGAGGAAATTGCCGCGATTGCCTTCGGCCCCACGCCGCGCCGCTTGCTGGTGAAGGGTGCGAACTGTGCCGCGGAGGGCGCGTTTCCCAAGGTCTCGATCCATGTGCCGGCATATTTCGAGCCGCCCGAGATGCTCAAGCAAACGCTCGATGCGGTCGCGCGGCTGGATTATCCCAACTTCGAGTGCGTGGTGATCATCAACAACACGCCCGATCCGGCGTTCTGGCAGCCGATTCAGGATCACTGTCGCGCGCTTGGTGAGCGCTTCAAGTTCATCAACGCCGAGAAGGTCGAAGGCTTCAAGGCCGGCGCGTTGCGCATTGCCATGGACCGAACCGCCGTCGATGCCGAGATCATTGGCGTCATCGATGCCGACTATGTCGTGGAGCCGGATTGGCTGAAGGACCTGGTACCGATATTTGCCGATCCGCGCGTCGGCCTGGTGCAGGCGCCGCAAGATCATCGCGACGGCGAGCGTTCGCTGATGCACTACATCATGAACGGAGAGTACGCCGGATTCTTCGATATCGGCATGGTGCAGCGTAACGAGGCCAACGCCATCATCGTTCACGGCACCATGTGCCTGATGCGGCGTGCGGCGATGGACATGGCGGGAGGCTGGGCTGGCGATACCATCTGCGAGGATACCGATCTCGGCCTGGCTATCATCGAGCATGGCTGGCTGACCCATTACACCAACCATCGCTACGGTCACGGCCTGCTTCCCGATACGTATGAAGCGTTCAAGAAACAGCGCCACCGCTGGGCCTATGGCGGCTTCCAGATCGTCAAGAAGCACTGGCGGCGCTTTCTGCCGCGCGCCAGCCGCCTGTCGCCTGATCAACGGCGCGAATTTGCCTTGGGCTGGCTGAACTGGCTGGGCGCCGAAAGCCTTGGCGTGCTTGTCGCCATTTTAAACCTGATCTGGGTGCCGGTAGTCGCATTCGCCGACATCGCCATTCCCGACAGGATCCTTACGCTGCCGATCATCGCCGCCTTCGTGGTCTCGCTGGTGCATTTCGCGGTGCTGTACCGTCTGCGCGTGCCCGTGAAGTGGGGACAAATGCTGGGCGCAATGGTCGCGGCCATGTCGGTGCAATGGACCGTTTCGCGCGCCGTCGCGAACGGACTGATTACGGAGCACCTCGCCTTTGCCCGCACCTCAAAAGGCGGTTTGTCCCGGATGTCGATCGAGTTCCAGGCATTCTGGGAGGCCGTCATTGGCGTGCTGCTGCTGATCGGCTCGGCCGTGCTTGTCGTGACCAACAGTTTCAAGGAAGTGCGCGAAATCTATGTATTCGCGGCCGTGCTGGTGCTGGAGAGCCTGCCGTTCCTGTCTGCGGTGGCAATCGCCATTCTGGAAAATTCACGCCTCAACTCGTTCGGATTCTGGCGCACTACCGGTATCCGTGCCGCGGAGCTGATTGGCCTGCGGCCCGTAAGCCTTCCCACTGTCGTCAGCGCCTCCCAGCCGGTGGCATCCGAGATCCATCCGGAATCCGGATGATCCGGGGGCGGACTTTCCGCCTGGCCGACCGCTCGAAGAATGCAAGCTAATCGGCGGCAGCGCCTCAGGAATCGGCACTCTCTGGCTGGCCGTTTGCAGGTGGCCGAGCTATTGACCCGTACCAAGCGGACCCCTACACAGCGCGGCAAGTGAGCGCGTAGCTCAGGTGGTAGAGCACGTGACTTTTAATCATGGGGTCGAGGGTTCGAGTCCCTCCGCGCTCACCAATAAAACCGGGCACTTCTTGCATTATTTTGGCCCCGGATGCAGTCCCGAAAACCAGCGGGGACCCGTCGGGGACACAAAATTGTGAGTTATTCCCGGCGCCCGCACACTCGCGATCTGATGCCCACAATGTTGCGTAAAACTCAGTACCTGCCCTGCATCCCGACGCGCCGCACCGAAGTCCCTGCCGGGGCCGATTGGCTGCACGAAATCAAACATGACGGCTATCGCCTCAACGTGCAGCGTGAGGGCAAGCGCGTGCGGCTGTTCACAAGACGGGGTTACGATTGGTCAGACCGCTATCCGCTGATCACTGAAGCTGCGCTCAGGCTACGCAAACAGTCATTCGTAATCGACGGCGAGGCCGTGGTGCTGGGCCCCGACGGGATCTCCGATTTCGATGGCTTGCACAGCGGAAGGTGCAACGAAGAGGTCCGACTGTACGCCTTCGATCTTCTATCGGATGACGGCGTTGATATGCGCGATGAGACCCTGCAAATCCGCAAGCTGTGGCTGGGCAAGCTGCTGAAGCGTTCCAGCGATGGTATCATTTACAACGACCATGACACCGGCGCGATCGGCCCTCGCCTGTTCGAGCAGGCTTGCTTGTTAGGCCTGGAGGGGATCGTGTCGAAGCGTCGGGACAGCACTTACAAGGCAGGTCCGTCTAAGCGTTGGATCAAGGTCAAAAACCCGCAGTCCCCGGCAATGGTTCGCGCCAAGGAAGTCGAGTGGTGAAGCGGTCATGGCTTTACTCTGACCAGCGCTGGAACGCGGCAATGTGGCCTAATCCAACTGGTTGTTGCTGGGCAGACCCAGCCAAGCAGGGTCATCATTGAACCGAAGTCTTTGAGCAGGTCTCGTTCGAATATCGGCTCGTGATGAGAAATTCGGTTACGCAAGAAACCAACGTCTCTTGCCGCTTCGCACAAAGAATGACGCGATTCCGTG
>Ga0209474_10002872_pt1 | contig 15517 bp, 12 predicted proteins | sample GraSoiAngelo_145_FD_185902 | JGI IMG/M metagenome (GOLD analysis project Ga0209474, IMG submission 185902) | Grasslands soil microbial communities from the Angelo Coastal Reserve, California, USA - 14_1009_05_20cm (SPAdes) (version 2) | ecosystem: Environmental > Terrestrial > Soil > Grasslands...
TTTGGAAAACTAGGGCGGGGGGCCGTTCTACAACCAGGCTGACCAACCAACGACGGTCGCCTAAGGGGCGCACGGCCTCTCCGCCAGAGTGACTCGCCTCCGCGAGCCCTCTCTAAGATACAAGGGGCGGCCTTCTGAGGCCGGCGCTTCTCGCTCGAGCGCCAGCGACCCCAGGTGTTGCGTTGCCTTTGTAGAGGCGCAGCACCGCTGCGCCCCCTCTTTGCTTGTGCAGGGGCACGATATATCGTGCCCTCAATTTGTAGCGGCGGGTTTACCCCGCGTCTTTCCTTTAGCACCCCGTTCCGGCCAGGGGCTCCTAGTGCAATCCTCAGAATCTCGAAGTTGCTTGCAACAAATCGATCTACGGCTTCGTATAGCGAACGATGAGACACTTTTTGGTTTCTGCCTCCCTACGACTTGGTATCTGCATTCCCTTTATGTACTTCGGGATTCAACTTCTGGCCGTCCCTTTTTATCCGGGATTCAATATCCTCGTTAATTCGGCCAGTGATCTTGGCACTGCACACTCTTTGAAGCCCTGGATTTTCAATCTAGGAGCGATTGCCACCGGGCTGACAACGTTCGCCTCGGTTTACGGGTTCTATCAATCGCTGAGATCGTCCGCCACGAACTTCCTGCTGGCAGCTCTCGTTTGCCTCTCCTTGATGTGCTACGGCACCTCAAGCTTGGCCGCGGGAGTGTTTCCGATGCCGCATCCCTATCATGGTGCAAGCCCTGTGCAGTTCGGCATTATTCTGGGACCCGTTTTGTTTGTCGCAGCGTTCTGGAAACGGCGGCGCGGATCCGGTTGGGTGTTTTGGTGTCTGGCTGCATGCCTGGCTTTATTTGTGGTAGTGCTTGTGCTCATGAGACCCGGAGTGACTGGCATCAATACGGACCCAATCATGGGGCTGCTGCAACGGATTTTGGCCGTCGCGGGGTTCGCGCCCCTCGGGCTCGGAGCATACGACTTCCTGAAACAGCAAATGGAGAGTATTCGTTTGAGTTTGGACTTTCCGAAATCGGCAGAAAGCTGAGACATCCTCGCTGGCCGCCGGAGCACCTTGCTCTCCCCCTCTGGCCCTCCAATCCGCGAAATCCGTCCCATCCGCGGTTTCCTCGATATCCTCGATTCCTTTTGTTTTCATATAGTTCGGCACTCTTTGCATGCAACGGAGATTCGCAACCCCTTTCCTATCAACCACTTGCGCACTCTTTCCCATTCAATGGGGCGGTGGAGAGTACGTTGTGACCCGATCACTCGCCACTTGTTTACCCGAGCTTCAGAGGGTCTGGTCCCATTCATCCGGTGCGATTCTTTCCATCGCTCCCATGCAAAACACTGCCTTTCTTCAGAACACCTCTAACCCCTTTCTTTGCCACACTTCCGGGAAATCGCCCGTAACTCCAATCATTGCCACACTTCCAAAAACCTCCCCCCGCAAGTCCTTTGTTTGCCACACATACGAGACCCCCCAGGGGTGGGGCAATTCCACAATTCGCCCGTTCTGCCTTCTGCTTTCTGCCTTGTCTCTTTGCGCGTGCTACAATGCCGGGACTGGAAATCACCCGTGTCGGAAACCGTTCTCCCAGGCGAGGATACCGTTCTCGAAGTCGTCTCTCCGGACGGCGCACGCCGCTACGTTCGAGTGACGCAAACGCCTTTCCTGATCGGCCGGGGCGCGGAAACCGGCAACCACCTGCAGCTTTCCGACCGCCGCATTTCCCGCAATTGCGCCGCCATCGTCATCGAAGCCAACCGTTTTTACATCGAGGATCGCGGCCAGCGCCGCGGGCTTTACATCAACGGCGAAAAAGTGGAGAGCCGCGAGCTGCAGAACGGCGATGTCATCACCTTCGGCCTCGAGGACTCCTACGAAATCCTTTTCCGGTTCTCCAGCGGCTCGGACGAAGCCTCCATCCCGCATTTGCTCACGCAGATGGAGCACATCACCAGCTCCGAGCCGAGCGGCGGATTGCGCAAGCTGAATGAGCTGCTGAAAGCTTCAGCGCTGTTGCATTCTCAGCTCCCGCTGGACGAAGTGCTGGCCCACATGCTGGATCAAGCGCTTTCCATCACGGACGCCGACCGTGGATTGCTACTCGAACCGGACGCCACGGGCATGCTCAAAGTGAAACTGGCGCGCCGCAGCGGCGGCCTTCGGCTTCCTCCAGAGAGCGTCACACCAAGCCAGACCGCCATCCAACTGGCGCTCCGGCAAGAGGCTCCCGTCATCACCGAGGATCTGGCGCAGGCGGAGATGGATCTGCAGGCGGCGCAGAGCATTGTGGCGCAGCGGCTGCGCGCCGTCGTGGTCCTTCCGCTGTGGGCCATGGCGCGCGCCAACACCCAGGAATCCATGGTCAACATCAAGCGTGGGGAATCTCTTGGCGTCCTGTACCTGGACTCCCGCCGGCCCGCGGCATTCTCCAAGCTCGACCGGCAGATTCTGGACGTCCTGGCCGGGGACGCCTCCACGACTCTTCACAACGCGCGCCTGATCGAGCGTGAACGCGAGCGCCAGCGCCTCGAACAGGAAATCAACATTGCGCGGGATATTCAGCAAGCGCTGCTGCCCCGCGATTTTCCCAACACGCCCGAGTTCGCCGTAACCGGCGTGAATTTCCCCTGCCTGTCCGTGGGCGGCGACTATTTCGACGTTTTTTCATTGGGCGACGGGCGCACTGCGTTTGTCATCGCCGACGTTTCCGGCAAGGGGCTCGGTGCAGCGATTGTTACCACCATGCTCCAGGGCGCGCTTTCCGGGATGACGTTGGGCACAGACCCGGCGCGCGTCTTCAATCACGTGAATCGTTTCCTTTGCAATCACACCGAAGTGGGCCGCTACGCTACCGTGTTTTTCGGCCTGCTCGATAATGACGGCCACCTGGAATTCATCAATGCCGGGCATCCCTCGCCATTTCTCATCCGCCGCGGCGCGGCTGAAGAAGCGTTCACGGAAGGTTCGTTTCCCGTAGGACTGGTGCCTGAGGCGCAATACACAGCTGCTTGCCTCAAACTTGAGCCGGGCGACACGCTGGTGCTTTTCACGGATGGCGTAACGGAAGCGATGGATCCTGACGATGAGCTGTTTGGCGTGCCGCGGTTGAAGCAAGTTTTGACCGGGCAAGTGGAGTGCCCGCTCGAAAACCTGCAGAAATGCGTGCTCGAAGCCGTGGAAAATTTTACGCGAGGCGCGCGCCAGGCCGATGATCTTACGCTGCTGATTGTGCGTTACCGCGCCACCACGGCCTCGGCCAAGCAGGACACGGACGTTTCCGAATCTGCCTCGGCTTCCTCATCCCGTTCTGTGGCCTTAAGGGCCACACAACAAGCCGGTGGTGGGTCCAGTTAGGTTTTGCGAGTGAGTCGCTTCACGAGCGGCTCTGAGAGGAATTTAACACTTGCCAACCTTTGCGCTGGCATAGGAAGGCAATTGGCTCCGACGCAGTTACTACTCCTCCCGGAGCAATCGCGCGGGATGAACGCGCAAGGCGCACTGCGCCGGAATCCAGGTGGCCAGGAGACCCAGCAGGGCCATGGAGATCACTACTCCCGCCAGTACCAGTGGATCGCGCGGCGTGGCTTGATAAACGATCTGCGCGAGCAATTGGCTGGCCATCGCTCCCAGGAGCAAACCAGCCGCGGAACCCGAAAGCAGCAAAATTAAAGGACGGCTCAGGGCGGACCGCATAAGCTGGACCGGCTGGGCCCCTACTGCCACGCGGATTCCAAACTCTCTCATTCGTTTCGAGACGGAATACATGGCCATTCCGAAGACTCCGGTGACAGCGAGCATGGCGGCAAGCAGTCCCATCACGCCAAGAGTGGCCGTGGCCGCACGCGCGGGAAATTGAACAAATGCCAATGCATCCGGCCAAGTATGAAATACAAACGGCAAGCTGGGATCAATTTGGGCGAGCGCCCGGCGGACCTCGGGTACGATTTCGCTCGGCGGCAACGGCGAACGGACAATCAGGGACGTATCACTGTCGGGATTCTGTTCGAGAGGAAAGAACATTGCGGCCCAAGGTGTTTCGGTGAGGGAATCGTACTTCCCGTTTTCGACCACGCCGACAATCTCATAAGGGACCTTGTCTCCCATCATGAACTGGCGTCCGAGCGCGGATGTATTACCAAACATGGCGTGTACGAAGGTCTGGTTGATGATGGCAACTCTAGGCGCCTTGGCATCGTCGCGCCAAGTGAAATCGCGTCCCGTCAGCAAGCGCGTTCCAGCCGCCTCCAGGTAGCCGGGCGAGATGGAGAAATACTTTGCGCCGAAGGCGCTGTTGGACCCCCGGAAATCGGTTGTACCCATACGATAGATCATAGTGCTACTTCCGCCGGTGCCCAGTGGCGTCTCATCGATGATTCCGACAGAAATAACTCCGGGAATGCGTCCAACTTCTTCGAGCATGCGCTTGCGAACCGGCGTGATTGAAGCACCAGAGTGCCCGCCCATGTGCAAATCGGTTTCGGCCAAGAGCGCGCCTTGTGGCTGAAAGCCCAGCGGGGCGTGCAAGGAGCGTTGCATGCCGCGCAGAGCAACGAAGGAAGCCGTGACCAGCAAAGTGCAGAGTGTAATCTGAACGCCCAGGAGAAGATCGCGAAGCGTGAAGCGCCGAAAGACAATCGCGGCTCCGCCGCCGCTCTTCATCACTTGGGCGGAATCCGTCGCCCAGACCTGCCGCATGGGAACCAAGCCCCACAACACTCCGCTTGCAATCGACAGCAGCAGGGCCACCAGGAACACTTTTGGATCGGGAGTGACGGTCACATGAATTGGAAATTCCGGAAACGGCTGCCAGCGCGTCAAAGCATTCAGCAAGGTGGTAGAAAAAAGTGTTCCCAAAGCGCCGCCGAGAACGGAGAGGAGGACCGCCTCGGCAAGCAGTTGACGGAGGACATTCCACCGGCTGGAACCAATGGCAAGGCGGATGGCGAGTTCGCGGCTGCGATCTGCGGTGCGCGCTGCAAAGAGGCTTGCGAGGTTCGCGCACGCCGCCAGCAACACCAGAAATGCGAGCAGCATAATGCCCGCCAAGAAGGATCTGGCCGGGTCACCGAACATGTCGCCCAGCAATCCGGGTTTTACAAGACGCGCGCTCAAGGCGTCATCTGCGGGATTCTGGCGCGCCAGTTCCTGTGCGATGGCGTTGAGATTATCGGTGGCTTGTTGCGGAGTGACGGCAGGCTTCAGCTTCCCCAGGACCCAGATATTGTGCATGCCACGGTTGGAAAGAAAGTTTGTGTCTTCAGGATCCGGGCTGTCGACGATGGGCATCCAGAAATCGAGCCACAAGAACAGGTCGGCTCCGTGAAAGCCAGCCTGGGCGACTCCGACGACCGTAAACGGATGCTTATTAATATCGACCGTAGCGCCAACAATGCGGGGATCAGAATCGAAATGTCTGCGCCAAAAATCATGACTCAGGACGATATAAGGAGCCGAGTTCAGCCCATGTTCATCGCTTGCATGAAAGAGCCTGCCATGCTCAGGCTGCACGCCCAGCATGTCAAAGTAATTCCCGGAGACCTTGTAGTACCAGCATTCGTAGGCAGCGTCTTTTGTGCTGAGGCCTGCCCTGTCGATCCGGTAAGCCGCCATATCGCTGAAGGTCGAATTCTTGGTCCGAAAATCCACGTAGTCGGGGTAGGACTGATTGTCGTACCCCTGTTGTTTGTGCACGACGTTGTAAAGGCCGTTGGGCCGCGGGACGTCGAGCGGGCGCAGAATCAACGCATTCAACACGCTGAACACGATGACGTTCGCGCCGATTCCCAGGATTAGAGTGATCAGGGCTGTGGCGCTGAATGCCGGCGACCGGCGCAACTGGCGCGCGGCGTAGCGCAAATCACGTCCGAACGCATCGAAAATCGTCGCCGCGTCCGCAGCGGTTATGCGTTCCCTCATCACAACCCGGCTCCCGAAACGAAGCAGAGCGTCGCGGCGAGCCTCCTCAGGAGACATCCCGGCAGCGATGTTATCGGCAATGCGCATCTCGACGTGCGATTGCATTTCCGCATCGATTTCCTGATGCAATTTCGAGCGGAAGAAAGTATTCACAATGCGGCGAAATATGGACATGGATTACCTCACGCATACCGTAGGATGGCGCGAATCCCTTTGACGAGCTGTTCGAAGCTCTTTTCCGCGCGCTGCAATTCTTTCTGCCCGGCGGGAGTCAGCCGGTAGAACTTGGCTTTGCGGTTTGTGTCCGTCGCTTTCCACTCGGAGCGAATCCATCCGCTCATCTCCATGCGGTGCAGAGCGGGATAGAGCGAGCCTTCCTCCACGGACAGCAGTGCATCGGAGGCTCTTTGGATGTGCAGGACAATTCCGTAGCCGTGCAGCTCTCCCATTTGCGAAAGAGTTTTCAAAACGAGGAGGTCGAGACTTCCCTGAAGGTCATTTCTTGCCATGCCAAGCACCCCTAGACAACTTGGTGTAGGGTGCAGGCTAGCCCTAGAAGTAGAGGTATGTCAACGAGAAAGTATTTGTATTTGTCTTAGGGCATCCCCCTGAGACCGGTTGGCGAGCGGAGTTGAGCTAGTCCGAAGGCTACGACTTAAGCCGCTCTCGTCCAGAATTTCCCTTTGCGCTTCGCTCGACCCGAAGGGCAAAGGCGAGGAGCATATTTTTCGTGCTCCTCGCCAGGATGAAATCTCTTGGAACTTAGGAGCCGAGAATGTTCAGATCGTCTTTGGCTTGCTGCTCGGCGTTTTTCGTGGCACCTTTGGCATCGGCTTCAGAGTTCATGGCGCGAATCGCCTTGTTCAAAGGCAGCGCTTTTTCTCCGTCGGCCACTTTGCATGCGGAAACATCAGCATTGGTATGCACACCGGTCATGGCAGCACTCATGCAGATAAAATTCAGCCCAAGGTTGTGGCTGGCGTGAAGCGCCGCGAGACACTCGTTGAGAGCGGTGAATGCCGAGCAGGCTTCCGTGGCGTTGGAACTTGCGGGTAGAAGCCCCTGCGCCTGCAGCTTGGGAGTGAGTTTCTTCTCGATGTCGGCGCGGCTGCCGTTCGCATCCGCGGCCTTCTTGTCTTTCTTCACCCATTTGATGGGATTCAGAGAATGAGAGCTAATCGAAGATGACTTCGCGGCCTCGGCAGCGCCTGCGCCGGCGGGCCCCTGCGCCGCAGCGTGCTGTGCATTAACGACGAGAAAAGCAGACAAACCCAGGGCTACGAGCGAGACCTTGAGAACATTTCCTTTCATGTTTACCTCGTCGAGGATTTTTTGAATGCGCGGAGAGGTATTCGCATTCGGCCTCACCTCCAGTAGGCCACGAGGCGAGAAAATGGCTGCGGTTCCGATCGAAAGTACTCCTCGAATCGGTCACGTTGTACGTCAGTACAGGTGGAGTGATTGGAAGTGGAAAGGCCGGAATCCGCAAGTTTACGGCAGTGCGAGAGAAGTAATTAAGATGCAGATCAGGATTTGGCTTTCAGAATGAGGCCGTAGAGTGTGAGTCCCAAACCGCCTAGGAAAAGCAGCGGGCACAGATAACTCACGACGGCGGGCTGAATGGCCACAGGAATCTCCAAGGGCTTCGCATATCCCGCAGCAAAGTAATAGATCACGCCCGCCAGCAACATGTACAGAAGCCCGCGGCGGGTTTGCCGGCCGCCGGCGCCGCCTGAAGTGCGGGACAGACGCACTTGCGGCTGCAGCGGCTGCATCTCGCGGCAAAAGGGACACTGGTTCAGGTGTGCGGCGATTCGTTTCCCGCAGAAGGCGCACTGCCGCATTTGCATAGTTTGATGTCCTATAGCGCTCATGAATCTGCCAAGAAAGGGGCCCTCTTTCAGGCTAAACGGAGGGGGTGCAAGGGTCAAGGCAAGGTGATGTACATGGCAACAGGGCCGCCAGAATTGCATCCAACGCAACACGGTTTCGCGGGCGGGTCGCTCTCTGCCGCCCTACGAGACGGCGCTCTAAAGTTCGCGGAGGGCGGTAGCTACAGGAAGCCGCGCGGCGCGGACGGCGGGGAAAAAGCCACCGAGGACTCCCATCACCAAAGCGAAAATTACACCTTCAGCCAGCAGTCCGGGAGTGATCTGGAAGGCGAAGGCAAGATTGGAGAAAGTCTGAAAATTGATGGTGCTGGTAGTTAAGCCGTTTAGTCGCAGAACGGCAAGGCACCCGAGAACGCCTCCCACGAATGAGATCAGCAGGGCTTCGAGAAGAAAAGAGAAAACGACCGCAGGACCGCCGAAACCGAGAGCACGCATGGTGGCAATTTCCTTACCGCGATCGGCGACGGCCGAGTACATGGTGTTGAGCGCACCAAACACGGCTCCGATGGCCATGATGAATGCCACGAAACGACCGAGAACAGTGATCATCGTAGTCATGGTTCTGGATTGCTTGGAGTAGTAGTCGATCTCGCGCATGACATCCACGTTAAGACGGGGATCGGTGGTTAGCGCATCCTTCAGCCCATTCAAAGCGTCCGGCGAAGTGAGGTGGACTGTAGCGGACTGAAAAAAAGTGTCGGGCCGGTCATAAGCGGCGGTAAGCAGATGCGAGTCGCCCCAGACTTCGGAATCAAAGGAGCTGCCACCGGCGTCGAAGACGCCCACGACTTGCCAGCGCATCTTGCCGAGGCTGATGGTGTTGCCAAGCGTCAAGCCGGAGTACGTCTTATTGGCGTTCTTCCCAACAGTCACTTCGCCAAGGCCGGGCTGAAACATACGTCCCTGAACAATTCTTACCTGCTTGCGAATCTCCAGCACATTGGGCGAAACGCCCCGAAGCTCCACATTCGCGTCCGTGCCCGTGGAGATCAGTGGAATAGGCGCCATGAGCACGGCTTCTGGGGTTACGAGGGGCCCATTGGGGCCCCGGGCAATGCCGGGAGCATCTTGAATGATCTTCACGGCATCGAGCCCAACTCCACTGGTCATTTCCGAGGTGGCGCCCGCGCGAACAATCAGGGCGTTGTCGGGGGAGCCTGACGAAACTAGCGTCGCTCTAAAACCGTTGGCGAGAGAAAGCATCGCAACAAAGACTCCCACGGTGCCTGCGATGCCCACCACCGCCACGATGGCTGAAGTCCATCGAGCTCTGACACTGCGAATGTTGTAAACAATGGGAATGGCCATGTTCAAACCCTCCGTAGCGCGTTTACGACACGCATGCGCATGGCGCTGATCCCGGGAAGCAAACCGCTAATCACGCCAACAAGAAGAGCGAAACCAAGGCCAAACGACAACATGGGCTTCGATAACAGCAAGGGCGGCAACATGCCCGTGAGCGCCGCGCCGATGCCTGGAATCATCACTAAGGCAAGGGTGAGACCGAGCACACCGCCAAAGAGTGCAATGGTCACCGACTCCGCCAGAACCAGGAAGAGCACCGAGCGATCCGAGACACCGATGGCTTTCAAGACCCCCAATTCGGCTGTGCGTTCGCGGACTGAGATGGCCATCGTGTTGCCCGTAACCAGAAGAAGCGTAAAGAAAACGACGCTGCCGATGGCCAGGATGAGGAATTCGATGTTTCCGAACTGCTTGGCGAAATAGCCAGCGAAGGCGGACTCGGTCTCTGTTTTAGTTTCATGAGGGGAGTTGACAAATTTCTCGTCAATGGCTTTTGCGACGCGAGTCGCGTCATCCGGGCTGTCAAGCTTGATAATGTACCATCCTGCGGTGCTCTTGATGACGCTGGGGATATTCTCATCAAAATATTTCCACTGGAGCCAGAACTGACTCTGGTCGCCGTCGGCTTTCTCGGTGTGATAGATGCCGTCGAGGTTGAATTCCCAGACTGCGCCGCCGTAAAGCGTGGTTTTGATGGGGATGCGGTCTCCGACTTTCCAGTGGAAGCGTTCCGCGAGTTTGGCTCCGGCGATAGCCCCCTGGCGGTCGTTCGCGAAATGATTCCACTGGTCGTCGGGAACGCTAAATTCCGGGTACACCTGGCGGTGATTCTCTACGTCAATTACAAACTGGGGGAAGAAATTCTTTTCATCTTGATAGACGCCGCCGAACCAATGATCGTGGGTGACATACTTTACGCCCGGAATTGCGCGGATTTTGTCTGCGTAGGAAACGGGCATAAGGTTCATCAGGCCAACCCGGTCGACGACTACCAGCCGATCGGCGCCCGCGATTTCGACGCCGCGATTGAAGGCGCTCCTTACGACGGCCAGGAACGTGAAGAGGACGAGCGCGATCGCAAATGATCCCACGGTCAGAATCAGGCGAACCTTCTTGCGAAAAAGATTGGCAAAAATCAGCCTGCGAAATTTCATGCCGCACCTCCGGCAAGAACGCTTTGGCGCGGTGTCTTACCTTCGACGAGGACGCCTTTCTCAAGATGCAGTGTGGTGTGGGCGCGCGCGGCGACGACAGGGTCGTGCGTGACCATTAAAACGGTCTTGTGGTACTTTCCGACAAGTTCCTCAATGAGCGCCATGATTTCGTCCGCGCTTTTGCGGTCGAGGTCGCCAGTCGGTTCGTCGCAGAGAAGGAAAGTGGGGTCGGAAACAATGGCGCGGGCGATGGTCACGCGCTGTTCTTGGCCTCCGGAAAGCTGGCGCGGGTAATGATGCATGCGGTTGGCGAGGCCGACAACAGCAAGGGCGGTTTCCACGTGCTTGCGGCGATCTGAACCGGAAAGCTTAGTAAGCAGGAGGGGCAGCTCGACGTTCTGATACGCGGTGAGAACGGGAATCAAGTTGTACATCTGAAAAATGAAGCCGACGTGGCGGGCGCGCCATTGGGTGAGTTTGCTGCCGGACATATGGGTGATTTCATCGCCATCCACGGTGATGTTGCCCGCGGAAGGCACATCCAGACCGCCCAGAAGATTCAGCAGCGTGGTTTTGCCGGAGCCGCTGGGGCCCATGAACGCGACAAAGTCGCCCTTGTCCACGTCCAGGTTGAGTCCCTGGAGCACCTGGATTTTCTCGCCGCCGCGGCTGTAGGTCTTGTTCAGGCCGCGGACACGGATGAGGCTTTGCGAATTGCTGCTTCCATCCACTCGGACCATGCTTCTCTCCTATTGGCGGATTTCGACCTTATCTCCATCATGCAAACTCTCTGGACCTTTGACGACGACGGAATCGCCGGGAGTCACGCCCGCGAGAACGGCAACTTCGGTTCCCCGATCCGTACCCAGGCTTACGGCGCGACGCTCCACTTTCCCATCGTGAAGCAAGTACACGAAAGAAGCACTGGAGTCCGAGCGCACGGCGCTCTTGGGAATGAAAGCGACTGCTTCCGGACCTTTCTGTTTGCCTTTCGCGACGGGCTTTTCCTCCTCGAGGAACGCAACCTTTACGCCCATATCGGGGAGGATTTTGTCGTCCAGCTTCAAGAAGGAAATGCGGACCTTGACAGTTGCTTTTTGACGATCGGCGGTGGGAATCACCGTCCTGACTTTCGCATCGTAGGGATCATTGGGGAAAGCATCCAGCGTGGCTTTCACCAGCTGCCCTTCTTTTACCCTCGCGATATAGGATTCGTTGACGTCCACTTCGATTTCGTTGGACTTCATGTCCACAATGGTGGCGATGCCAGTGCGAGTGAATCCTCCGCCCGCCGAGATCGGGGAGACCATCTCGCCCACCTGCGCGTCTTTGGAAACGACAATTCCCGGGAAAGGCGCGCGAATAACGCAGTTGTCCACAGATTGCTGCGCCACCGCAATGCGCGACTGAGCGGCGGCCACTTGTTCCTTAGTAAGCGCGATTTTGGCACGCAGGCTGTCGGCTGCGGTGCGGGCGTTGTCGAGGGCCTCCTGCGTCTGGATGCCGGAGTCTCGCAACTCCTGGGCGCGCTTCAATTGAATTTCCGCATTACGGAGCTGAACCTGGAAATCCGCAATGGACGCTTGCGAGGCGTCGCGGTCTGCTTTGGCGGAATCAAGAGCGCGCTTGTAATCGGAATCGTCGAGCGTGGCGAGGAGCTGTCCCTGTTTCACGCGCGTTCCCTCGTCAAAGTAAACGCCGGTTACGCGCCCAGTAATCTTGGCCGCGATCGTGGCTCGGCGGCGAGGGGTAACGTACCCGCTGGCGTTCAATGCCGTCTGGGGACCCTCGCTATCCGGCTTGGCGGCCATGGCGACCTCGACGACGGGCTTCTGACTCCGCAAGGCAAACGCCGTGGCGACAATGGCGCCAAAGATAAGGACAGGAATCGAGGCGTAAACCACGCGCTTGCCCATGCCAGACTTCGCGCGCTGGCCATCATGAATACGCAGGGACCCAAGATCGGGCTTTGACGAATCCACAGGCATTGCCAAAGAATCTCCGTAGTTGCTCAAGGCGGTGCTCCATCTGGTTCTACGAATAGCGCGGGGCTAAAATTACAGATGCGTTCCGCCTGTCTTAGGACACATGCATTTTAGCTCGGAAAGTCCTTTTCTTAGCACGAGTCAGCATGGCGAAACCGGCGAAGAAAAGCGCCAATGAAGGCACTAGGGAACTGCTGAGACATTGTACGCGATTGCCTAAATTTTGATGAGCAGAAGATGAAAGGAATCCACCCAGAGGACCGGGGGGTGAGGGTTCACTGCATCATTGCTTACAGAGGCGGCAGCGCGGTCCATGGGGAGCCCCTCGCAGGCGAAAATGGCTTTCACAAACACGTTTTGACAAGCCGGTCTCTTGCAAGAACGATCTCCGAAAACTTTGACTGACAAGAAAAATTGCAAACTCTTTTGGGACCTGCCATGTGCCAAAATGGGGCGGTTTTTCAAGCTCGAATCGGTCGCGTCCTTAGGTCGCTCGATCTTCCGAAATCAAGCAATCGTAAGCTATACATACTAAAGGTCTTATTTTGGAACTTGGGTTCAACCTTGAGACCGGGGATGGAGTACGTATTGCACCGATATCAGCATGGTGGTGTGTCCAAGACCTGCTTTTTATGGCGCGCGCGGCTCTTTTGCTCGGAGAGCAAAGGTGGGCGGGCTTGCTCTGGTCCTTCTGAGCGCCGCCGCGCTGGTTTGCGTTCCTGCTTCGCGCGCACAGAACCAAGCTACGGACTGGCAATCGCAAGTACGAAAATATGCAGAAGCCAAGGACTGGGACTCCGCCATGCGGGTGGTCGAGCAACAAATTGCGTGCGCCCCACAGGACATGGACGTGCGTGCGTGGCGGGCGCGCGTGCTGGCCTGGTCCGGAAAACTGCCGGAAGCTGAGAAGGAATATCTCGAGATCCTCAGAGTCTCGCGCACGGATGCGGACAATTGGATGGGACTCGCAAGCGTTTATTTACGCGAGGGAAAACTCTCCGAAGGTCAGCAGGCTATCAGCACGGCAGAAGAACTGGATCCGAAACGGTCCGACATTCACGCAGCGCGCGCTCGAATTTTGCGAGCCGAAGGCCAAAGAAAAGAAGCGCAAGCGGAGTTTCAATCGGCGCTGCATTTGGATCCGGAAAGCGCGGAGGCGCGCGAAGGCCTGGTTCCTGTTCGCCGCGAAGCGCAACACGAATTGCGGATGGGCCAGGACAACGACCTGCTTAGTTACTCAGCCGGCTTTCGCGATGAATGGATAAGTGTTTCGCAATGGACTTCGCACTGGACCACGTACATTGCGGGAAATTTCTATCAACGGTCGGGAATCGAAGCAGGAAAGTTTGTTGGGAGCATCACGCGGCGTCAATCCAAGTGGGGCGTGCTTACCGTGGGCGGCGCCATCGGCCACGACAACTCGGTGATTCCCAAGAGTGAAGCTTTTTTTGACCTCGACCACGGATGGAAAACCGGCGAAACGGGTTTCGTTCGCGGAGTGGAATTCAGCTACGCACAGCACTGGTATTGGTATCAATCGGCGCGAATCCTTTCTTTAATGAGTACGACCCTCGTCTACTTTCCCCAGAACTGGACCTTTACGCTTGGAAGCACCGGCTCACGAAGCGCGTTCTCAGGAACGAACGCGGAATGGCGGCCTTCGGGAATTGCACGCCTTGGATTTCCCCTCGCACACTGGGGCGACACACGGCTTTCCGGGAATGTGTCCTTCGGCGCCGGCACGGAAAATTTCGCGATCGTGGATCGAATCGGCAGCTTCGCTTCGCAAACTTACGGCGGCGGATTGCGGCTGCAGATTACGGACCGCCAGGACATGACGGGATTTGCAGGCTATCAGAAGCGCACGCAAAACCGGACCGACACCAGTTTTGGATTGAGCTATGGGATCCATTTTTGAAAAGCTTTGGAGGCTGGGCCCGGCCGCGTTTGTGTTCAAGGCCATCATTGCCGCCATCGTGGCGGATGGTTTGCTCCTTGCATTTATTTTTATTCGCCGGACTTATCGCAAAAGATTCTTCGCCAGGCGCGATAAACGCGTTTTCGAACTGCGCCAGGAATGGGACGCACTTATCACTGGAAGGATGTCTTATGACAGATGGCGGAAAAAAGCATTTGACCGCCGCATCGTCGAAGCCATGGCGCTGGACGCATTCGAAGCTGCAGGGCCGGAGGAATCCGCCCGCCTGCTGAAATTCATGCGCGTCAGCGGGCTTATCGAAAAGCGGATTTTCGAGGCGCAGCACTTAAAAGGTTGGAGGCGCATGCGCGCGCTGGTGGCGTTGGGCAGAACCCGCGCACCGGAAGGAGTGCCCGCGCTTGCCGAAGCGCTGCGGGATGGTCATCTCGAAATACGGCTTGCGGCGCTGCGCGGGCTGGGGCGGACGGCATGCCCCCAAGCTGCGCAAGAGATCTTGGCATGGGTCGGTGAATCGGGGTTGACCGTTCCGGCGTTGCCGCTGCAAAGCGCGCTGATTCAATGCTGCGCGGAACGTCCCCAGTTGCTTCTGCCCTACGTGAAACAAGCCGAAGGGCCATTGCGGGAAATTCTGGGGCGGGTGCTAGGCGAAGTCGCGACTCCCGCACTGGGATTGGAATTGCTGCAGTTCGTAGGGGATGAACGCGAAGAATTGCGGGCAGCCGCGGCTCGCGCGATGTCCCATGCGGATACAGGAGTGGCTTTTGACGCGCTCAGTGAGTTGGCGGAGGACCGAACTTGGTTTGTCCGGCTGCGCGCGATTATCGGGATAGGAACTCTTGCCGATCCCCGAGCGATTCCCACGCTGCTGAAAGGGCTGACCGATTCGAACCGCCTGGTGCGGCTGCGGGCGGCGGAAGCGCTGGTGCAATTCAGGGCGGTCATGGTTTCGATCTTTCAGCAAGTCATTCATATGCGGGATCGCTACGGACTGCACGCCTATCTGACCGCTATCGAGAATGCCGCCTTGCGCGAAAAATTCGAGCTGCAGCTGCAAAACAGCAACATGGTTGAAGACGAATTGCAGCGCTTACAGGCCGTGCTGCAAACAGGCTCGCTACCTCCCGAGGAGCCGGAGTCCGCGGAAGCAGTAGCGACTCAACAAGAGTCACGGCCATGATTCGCCTGCTGGAAATCTCGAACCAGACGCTCTTTTGGTATTACCTGGCCACGAATTTGACTTATCTCGCGATGTTGATCATCGCGCTGAAAACGAGCGCGAGGCACCAGCGCAGGCTGGAAAGCCATCGGCTGAGCTGGTACAAAG
>Ga0209474_10002873_pt1 | contig 15515 bp, 18 predicted proteins | sample GraSoiAngelo_145_FD_185902 | JGI IMG/M metagenome (GOLD analysis project Ga0209474, IMG submission 185902) | Grasslands soil microbial communities from the Angelo Coastal Reserve, California, USA - 14_1009_05_20cm (SPAdes) (version 2) | ecosystem: Environmental > Terrestrial > Soil > Grasslands...
GGCAAACGTGCAGTTTTACGGATGGGCTTTTGTTAATCGCCCGGCGTTGCTCCCAACGCGCCAACAAGTCGTTCGCGCGCGAGGAGTCGCTACTGCAGCAAAGGCGCGACTAGCCGGCAGGATCGACATCTTTTATGTACTGCCGGACTATTATGAAATCCGTCCCAAACCGTGTCTCAACGGGTGGGGACAACGTTACATTACCGTCAACCCGATAGGTGACGTGCTCCCCTGCCCGACCGCTTCATCGGCCATCCCCGATTTGCGTTTTGAAAATGCCCGGGCGCACACGCTCGATTGGATCTGGCGCGAATCGGAGAGTTTCAATCGATTCCGCGGAACGGAATGGATGCCGGAACCGTGCCGGAGTTGTCCGCAAAAGGAAATTGATTTTGGTGGTTGTCGTTGTCAGGCCACGTTGCTGACCGGAAACGCCGCGAACACAGATCCCGTTTGCACACTGTCTCCAAACCGCACAGCCGTAGATGCGGTGTTGCACGATATAAATTCGTCAAGCGAGCAGGCGCGCGATTGGACCTATCGTATTAACCCGGGTGTACCTGTTTCAGCGTGGTCGACCGGCTGTAACCGCGGGCGCTGATCGCGGTCTCGCCCGTCGGTTTTAATCGCGCATCTAACCGAGGTCCTTCGACCCGGCCCGCGGAGCGCGCACTGCTTGAAAAACCGGCATCAACGATGGCGGCTACAACACTACCTGCTGGATTCTTTGGGTGATCCCTTCTCAGCTGTCTTAGTCTGAGCAGGCGAAGAACCTTTCGCGGTCTCGTTTGGTACGGCGGATTTTTCGTGACAGCACGGGCATTGCAGAGTTTCGGGGTGCTCCGCGGAAACCTTCGCGGTAGTTGGCTACAGTCCTGCTGGCAATCACCGCCACGGTTAACCGCCGCCGTCAGAACGTCACCGTTGCTTGATTAGAACAGGTTTGGCTGCCCGCGTTGCACACTTGATAGGTGTAGGTGGCATGGCCACGGCCACCGACGGGGTCGGTATAGAAACCGTCATTCGCGGTAGTGACGATCAGCACGCCATTACGATAAATGTCAACGTTGGTCGACGTGGCCCCGCTCCACGAGAGGTCCACTGTCTGCCGCCCATGCACTTTGTAGCCGCGCGCCGTGAGGGTGATCTGCCCGGGTGTGGGTATAGGTGTAGCCGTTGCTGTAGGTGTCGCGGTCGCAGTGGCTGTAGGTGTCGCGGTCGCAGTGGCTGTAGGCGTTGCCGTAGGTGTCGCCGTTGCAGTAGCTGTCGGAGTCGAGGTTGCAGTCGCAGTTGGAGTAGCAGTCGGCCTAGATGTTGCCGTAGGCGTCGCAGTAGCGGTAGGCGTAGGCGTGGGCGTTCCGGCCGGGAGCTTAAAGGCATAGACTTTGTTGTCGGCCGCGTAGTAAATGCGACCGCGAGCGACAATGCCGGTGTTCCAGCGCCGTGTGCCGCTCATCAATTCGTTAGCGCCACCACCGGTATAAACGACGGCGCCGGTATCGCCATTGTAACCATGCAAACGCTGGTCGCCTCCAGCACCTGCTACCCACACAATCACATCACTAGCGCCATCTGTTGAAGTGACCCAGGCTGAGCCCAGGCCGGTCTGGCTTACGGTCCAAGCAGAGCTTATGATAGGGGGACTTGTTGGGTTAACTTTATAAGCTGAAACCGCATTGCCTTCAGTATGAAAAACAAAATATGTTCCCTGGCTGGTTCGGTAGGTGGCAGCCGATTGACCCCTCACAGCAGTTGGAAGGTTCGCCGAAGCCACCGGCGCAGCGATGCCGCCCAGATTGTTGCGGTTGAGTAAATATCCCTTGCCGTCTTTACCCAGTGCGAGCACTAGTTTGGGAGGCGTAGCTCCAGGCACGTCGATGAGCGTGGCGCTGCAACCGCCCAGATCTGTGTCGCCTTGATCCAGCGTGAACCAATTCGTAGGTGCCCAATAGTCGGTGGGCTGACCGGTCCAGATCGGCCCGGCTTGCAGGCGAATAATTGCTTCGCCGCCCATCCAGTTACCTCCAGTGTTGAACGTGTTGCCGGTGACCACGAACATGTTGGTACCATCACTGGCCACGCCGCCATGTCCCCAAATTCCACCGCCGATGGCCGTTGTCGCCCAGGCGCCCACGTTCGAAGGATTATTGATTGGCACGCCCACTACCCAGCCGTGGTAAGTGCCGCAATCGCCCAGGTGGCCGGACCAGGCGACATAGACAATACCGTTAACGACAGCCAGTCCGCCGCGCTCGTTCTGCACCAACGAACTAAAGGTGATGCCGTTGTAAGTGGCAGTGGCGTTCACATCCACTGGCCAGCCTGCATTCGTGGCGCCAGTGTCCACGTTCAACGAGTAAATGAAGTGCTTCTTAGTCGCGCCATCGATCATTGCATCAAAGAAAAGTGAGCGGGAGGCGAGATCGACAACTGGTGTACCAGTGATGCCGAGCGGGCTGATGTTGCCGCATGGAAGACCTGAGGTGACGGGCGGGCCGACGTTGCGCTGCCAAATTACCGTGCCAGTAACGGCGTCGAGCGCATAAATGTTGTTCGATTCGGTCACGGCAATGATCATCGGCCCGTTCGGACCGCCCTCGATGTAAAGCGGTTGGGCGTAAACGTTGCCGGAAATCGTGCCATCAAAGTTCAGGTCGCGCATCAGATTTGCAGCGGCAGAAGGCGTGAAGCCTGCATCGATGTAAACGCCGTCGCGGTAAAGATTGTTGTGTTCCTGTGTTACGTTGACCTGCCCGATTGCTGGAACAACTGCGCTCCACAAGCCGACAAGGATGAGTGAGAAAATATGGATCGAAGGATTCATACGCCCGCCGCTGAAACGCCCGCGCTACCTTCTACCATAATGCGCCTCCGCTTTGTCAAGAATTACAGCAAAATTACCCGCTGGATTCTTTTGCTGATCCTTTTTCCGGTGTCTTGGTCTGCGGAGGCGAAGCAGCTTTTGCCGGTTCTTTCGGGGCAGCTGACTTTTCTCCACCAGCCGAAGTGGCGGGAGATTCCTTTTTGGCAGCTTCTTTGTACGAATCGCTTCGGTAATCGGTGGTGTAGAACCCCGATCCCTTGAAGATCAGGCCCGCACCGGTGCCCAGCAGACGTTTCACTTTCCCGTGGCCCCACTTTGGCAACCGGCAAAGCTCCTTCGGGCACTCGCGGAACGGTTCGTCGCGCATTGACTGGAATGCTTCGAAATTCTGGCCGCACTTCTGGCAGGAATATTCGTAAGTTGGCATGAGCAACGTGACTCGGCCCGCTCTGCGGACGACGCTGGGAAGTCTGCATTAAACAGATTACAATTCAACCCGCACCGATGGTAATTGACGACAGCCGCCCCAAACGCATTCTTGTGAGGTTCAGCGGCATTGGTGCCAGTCTGAAACAGGAAGATCCAAAGAAAGAGGACAATGACAGAAGGAAAAATACTAACCAAGCACCCATCGGGTAAAACCGGGAGAAATATCGACCGGCAAAAGTACGAACCGGTCAAGCGAGCCATCCTGTCAGCTTTGCAAGATAAGGAACTCACTCACACCGAGTTGTTCAGTCAGCTGAACAAGAGCTTAAAGAGCAAATTTTCAGGGAACGTAAGTTGGTATGGAGAAACGGTTAAACTCGATCTGGAAGCTAGAAAAATTATCGAAAGAACATCTTCAAAACCTCAAAAATATCGGCTCAAACCGAACTAAGCACCATGAAAGCAAACGAACCGACCGTCTACGGTGTCACTAAAATCGCGCAACTCTTTCCCAGCATCAGGAAGATCAAGAACAAGTCGCTGCGCGAAAAGGTCGCCGCGGTCTGGAGCGAGGCCATCACCACGGGCTGCGGCGGCAAGGGCTGGACGTTCGATGAGTTGCGCGCGGTAAAGTTCACCCTGCTGGCCGGCGACATCAACATGACTTTCGTCGAACATCTCAACTCTTGTTCCCGACAGTGCATCGCCATCGCTGATGTGCTGAAGAAATCCTTTCGCTGCAGCATCCCTATTCAGCGCGATTATCTCATTGCCGGTGCGCTCCTGGCCGATGTGGGCAAACCGCTGGAGTATGATAAGGACGCGTCGGGCAATGTGATCCAGGGGAAATTTGGGCAGCAGGTCCGTCATCCTTTCAGTGGCGTCGCCCTTGCCTACAAGCACAGAATCCCCGGCGAAATCCTCCACATTATCGCTACGCACAGTCACGAGGGCGACAAGGTCGAACGCTCGATCGAATCAATCATTTTTCATCACGCCGATTTCGTTGATTTCGACATCGCCAAGGTGCTTGGGAAGCGCACGGCGAAAAAGCTGTAGCCGGGATCGGTGATCCCGGCCGACTGGCATCAGCGATGCCGGCTACAGCGACACTGGACGCGCAAACGGCGACTGGATACTTTATTGGACAATTTATATGGGCCTGACGCTTGTTGAGAAAATTGCGGCGCGGCATGCGGATGGACTCGCTGTTGGTAAAGTTGTGCGCAGCGGCGATTTCATCTCCATTCGGCCGCGCCATGTGATGACGCACGACAACACCGGCGCGGTGATCCCGAAGTTCAAGCAGATTGGAGCGACGGCGATCGCAGATCCGGCGCAACCAGTGTTCGCCATCGATCATGATATTCAAAACGTCACGCCAAAAAACCTGGAGAAATACGCCAACATCGAGAAGTTCGCTGGCCAGCACGGCATCGATTTTTATCCGGCGGGCACCGGTATCTCGCACCAGGTGATGGTGGAGCAGGGCTATGTTGTTCCGGGCGCCATGGTGGTGGCCAGCGATTCGCATTCGAATCTTTACGGCGCGATGGCAGCACTCGGGACGCCGGTCGTGCGGACCGACGCCGCCAGTATTTGGGCTACCGGAGTGACTTGGTGGCAGGTTCCGAAGGTCGCCAAGGTAGTGCTCAAAGGAACTCTTTCGCCAGGCGTCGTTGGTAAGGATGTCATTATCGCTTTGTGCGGACTCTTTAATAAAGATGAGGTCCTCAATCACGCCGTTGAATTTGTGGGAGATGGCGCAGCGAATCTTCCCATGTCGGCCCGCATGACCATCGCCAACATGACTACCGAGTGGGGGGCGCTGGCAGGCGTTTTTCCGTTCGATGAAGTGACAGTGAACTATCTGCGCTCGCGTGTGCCTGAGTTCACGAGTTCGAATCGTCCGGGAAAACGTGGGCCGAATAGTCGTTCCGGCTACAACACCACCGACATCGACAATTGGTGGAAGAATCGCACCGATTTGAGCGCTGATTCCGATGCGGAGTACGCGATTGAGCTTGAACTCGATCTCGCGACCGTCGTTCCGCATGTGTCCGGTCCTAACGAAGTAAAGACCATGGTGTCGCTGCCAGAAATGGAGCGAAAACATGTGCCCATTCAGAAGGCGTATTTATTGTCATGCGTGAACGCGCGTTTCGAGGATTTGCATGACGCTGCTGAAGTCGTGCGCGCCAAGGGCGGCCACGTTGCCGACGGTGTGGAATTTTATCTGGCTCCCGCAAGCGCCGAAGTGCAAGCGAGATCGGAATCGAACGGCGATTGGCAAACGCTGCTGGGCGCGGGCGCGATAGCATTGCCGCCCGGGTGCGGTGCTTGCATCGGCCTGGGGCGCGGTCTGGTGCAAAAAGGCGAAATCGCGATCAGCGCCACCAATCGTAATTTCAAAGGCCGCATGGGCGATCGCGATGCGTACGTGTATTTGGGTTCGCCCGCCGTCGTCGCCGCCAGCGCACTGGCCGGATTTATTTGTGCGCCAAAAAATTTCGCGGAACGCGCCGCGGGCACCGCTGTCCGACGTGCCCAAAGCAAACCGAAACCGCCCGCGTCTGTGGAAATCATGGCCGGTTTTCCGCCAAGCGTGCACGGTCGTGTTCTCTTCATTGATAAAGATAATTTGAACACCGACGGCATTTACGGGAGCAAACACACCTACCGCGACGACATGACGCCAGAGGAGATGGCGGCAGTAACATTTGAAAATTACGATCCGAAATTCAACACGCTTTATCAAAAGGGCGACGTCGTCGTGGGCGGACTCAATTTTGGAAGCGGCTCGAGCCGCGAACAAGCCGCGACGGCGCTGAAGTTCAAAGGAATTCCTTGCGTGATCGCCGCCAGCTTTTCGGAAACCTACAAGCGCAACGCGTTTAATAACGGCTTCGTCGTGTTCGAATGTCCCGAGTTAGTAACACACCTGCGAACCATCCCGCGAATGCGGGACGCGCCGACCACCGTCGGCCAAGAGATCACAATCGATTACGCCGGGTCGACGCTCACAGTGGACGGAAAGTCATTCCCCTTCCCGCCGTTGAGCCCCGCCGCTCAGGAATTAATCGTTGCCGGCGGCGCCGAAAAACTCGTAGCCTCCCGGCTTCGGCGGGGTTCGGCGGGGGAGTGAGCCTTATTCGAAGCCAAGCTGTTTGCGGATGGCGCGAGCAAGCGTGTTTTTGATTTCAGCGTGACGCGGCACCGGAGCGACTCTGCCGTTCGCCGGATTTAGATAAATGTCGTGATTCGCACCGTGGCGTTTGACGTAGCAGCCTCGATCAACGAGACCTCGGACAAACTCCCGCCGTTTCACAGCGAGATCGACAGTTCCTGCTTCTCCTGCGGGACAAATGTGTTTTCGGCAGCGTCCTCAACCATCAGTTTATAGGCATCACGAATCATGGCCTGAAGTTCTTCCAACGTTTCACCCTGACTCATTACAGCTGGCATTTCTTTCAGGCGGCCAACGTACCAACCATCATCCTTCCAATATTCGAGCGTGAACTGCTTCATCGCGTTCCATTTTAACAGCGAAGCTTGGAAGCGTAAAGCTATGCTCTATTCATCACGGCGACCGAAATTGATTTTAGATCGGAAAGATGTGCTTCCTACAATCGATCCGTTGCATCCGCGTAATCCGCGGTCCCAAAATTTGCGGCGCTTGCGGGTGGTGACGCCCGCCGATAAAATCGCCTTCCTATGGCTAAATACAGAATTGCATGGATGCCCGGCGACGGCGTGGGCAACGATGTCATGGAAGCGGCGCGGATCGTACTGGACCGAATGAAATTCGACGCCGAGTACGTTCCCTGCGATATCGGGTGGAAGTTTTGGTGCACAGAAGGGAACGCGCTTCCGGACCGCACGGTTAAAGCGCTCAAGGACACGACGTGCGCTCTTTTTGGCGCGATTACTAGTAAGGCGCAGGACAAAGCGAAGGAGGAACTGAGCCCGGAACTCAAGGGAAAAGGATTGAGCTATTTCTCGCCTATCGTAGGGCTGCGACAACTGTTCAACCTCCACACCAACATGCGGCCGTGTAAAAGTTATCCTGGCAACCCGCTGAATTACCGCGGCAACAAGATTACGAATCCGACCGGTGAAGACGTGCCGATCGATCAGGTCGTGTTTCGGGAAAATACCGAGGGCATGTACGGTGGCGTGGAGTTTTTCCCCTTGCCGGAATCGGTTTACACGGCGCTGTGTGCGAACCCCAAGATGAAAAAATGGAAGGACAAAGCGGGCTTGGAAAACGTTGCTCTCTCCACTCGTATCATGAGTGTGCAAGGCTGCACCAACATTTGCAAAGAAGCGTTCGAGTACGCCAAGAAGACCGGGCGTAAGCGAGTGACGGTAATCGAGAAACCCAACGTGCTGCGCGAGACCGGCGGCTTGATGATGGATTGTTTCCGGAAAGTGGCGAAGAATTATCCGGACATCTGGGCCGACGAAGTAAATATCGACGCCATTTGTATGTGGATGTTCAAGAATCCGCAGGATTACTCGGTGCTCGTCGCAGAAAACATGTTCGGCGACATCGTCAGCGACTTGTGCGCGGGCCTTGTCGGCGGACTCGGCTTCGCTCCGAGCGCCAATCTCGGTGACAACTACGCGGTCTTTGAGCCGACACACGGTTCGGCACCGAAATACACCGGTCAATACAAGGTGAATCCAATCGCCATGCTCTTAACCTCGAAGCTAATGCTCGATTGGTTAAAGGAAACCGACATGGCCACGCGTCTTGAGTCGGCGATTGCACGCGTCATCGCGGAAGGCAAGGTGCGCACCTACGACATGGGGGGCAAGGCTTCCACACTCGATGTAGCCAAAGCCGTCGCCGACCACGCCAGTTCATAAATCAAGATCCGCGTCGCAAAATAGTGAAGGTCACTTTTCATCCGCACGCCGGAGAGCGGCTGGCTGAACGCGGCGCGACCGAAGCTGAAGTTGTCGCAACAGTGATCGGCGGCGAACAGTTTCCGGCAAAGTTCGGCCGAACTGGTTTTCGGAGGAACTTCACTTTTCAGAAGCAATGGCATGGCCGATCTTATACGACCAAACAAGTCACCGTGTTTGCGGTTCCAGACGATGACGGCTGGCTTGTGATTACTGTGATTGTCAGATACTTTTAGCTCGATGAAACTGACCTACGATCCGCGTCGGAATATCGGTTACCTGCGCTTTCACGAGAAAACCGCGGAGGTCGAAACCATCCAGGTGAGCGATTCACTCAACGTGGACATTGCGCCAGATGGTACGATCTATGGCATCGAGCTTTTGAACGCCAACCAACAGCTCCGTGGCGACAATGGCGGTCACTTTGTCATCGTCAACGAAGCAGCCGGCAAAACCGAAGATATCGCATTGGAGCTTTAGACGCAGATTGTCCGCGTCATTGCGGAGGGCAAAGTGCGCACCTACGAAAAACATGTCCGGTCGCCGCGGCGACACGGACTCGCCCCACTGCGGCGGGCAGGCTGTGGCGAGGGCGGCAAAAATTCCGCGCTCGGTTCGTGCCGGAAGGATGGCCGACTTGCTTATTTCTCTTGCCCTATCGCCCCTACTGAAGCGTTTATTGCTGCATGGCAATGTGGCGGAACCGGCCCAAGCCGAGAAACTTCAATCGAAACGCTGAGCTGCCATTTCAATTGCGCCTCGGAGATTTCGAGATCGCCGACCTCACGAGGTATCAGGCTGACATTTACGGTCCCTTGAATCGCGCTCTGCGCGGCCTCGAGCCAGTACCGACAACCAATTTGGCGATCGCGACAAAAATCGACAGCGCAATCGCATGCGGGGCGATTCCGCGGGACGTGACTGTCTATCGCGGTTTCAGGCGAAACGTGGTCAACGAGCTGGAGCCAGGCGACACTTTCACTGACAACGGATTCTCCTCCTCCACTCTCTCTGAAACAGTAGCGCGGGAGAGATTCGCCTATGGCGGCGGGGCGATTTTTCAGTTCGTCGCTCGGAAGGGGACGCACGCTATTTATCTGGACGATTTGATAAAGTTTCCAAAACCGGAGTTAGAGATCCTCTTTCCGCGCGGCGCTTCCTTTCGAGTATTGAGTAAAGAAATCCGGCGGGGAATCACTTACTTTCTGGTGGAATTAAAATGAGCAAACTCAGACGACAAACCCCCGCTTCATCGTCGGCAATATCGCCGGTGACTCTTTGCGGGCGCCGACTGCTCTGCGCGTTTGGCGACGAACTGATTAACGTGCAATTTCGGCGTCGAATGTGTTAAATGCTGCTTTGAAGCGCGCCTTGTTCAGAGCATGTAGCGCAGTTGCTGACGAGCACATCATGATTGCGCCGACTTCGAATGGAATCTCATCGGGAAGCGGAAACGCATTCGCACCGGGAACTTTGATGAATTCCGCGTAACCGCCGTCGCGATGTTTGCCAATCATCTGTCCGCTGCGACAGAATTGTTCCAAGCCGCGCACACAAAACTCGCACCTTCCGCAGTGGACCAAGTAATGCACGCAAACGCGGTCTCCCGCCGCCAGGTTCGCGACCTGCGCGCCAACTTTTTCCACGCGGCCGGCGATTTCGTGCCCGAGTGTTAGCGGCAGAGAACCAATTCGCGAAATACCGGCGCGATAATGCGCATCCGAGTGACAGATGCCGGCAGCTGCAACGCGAATCAAAACGTCCGACGATCCCAGCTCGGCAATTGGAATGTCCGCCTCCTCGAGCGGTTTTCCGAGCTGCACGAGCCGCACCGCTCTCATTTTCTCGCCATCGCAACTCGTGTTTTAAATGAATGCTTGAGCCGACCAGCGCTGACGACGCCGCACCTTGGTGCCGATCTATTTCTTTGTCGTTACACGCGTAACGGTGAAAATCTCGCTCGGAAGGACCTGCCCCTCGGGCTTACCCGGGCCCTCCTGTGAAATGATGCGGGACTTAAAAATCTTTTCGGTAAGCTCGATGATTTCTTCCACGGACGTCGAATCCGAAGACTCGTCGCTAAATCGCCAGGTCTCAATCAACCGGCCGTGTTCAATCCGCCATTTTCCGCGGGAGTTATCGCCTTCATCCGGGGGATCGAGGACCCATGTCCCGTCAGCGCGGTATTGAGTCTCGTGTCGAGGACCCTGCCACGTGCCAACTAAAAGCCGCGACAGAGTTGCATCGTCCGGAAGCGCGAGTGCTATGACCGGTGCAAGGAAACCGACAATGACGAAGACGCTACGCATCAATGCTTCTGAGTGATGTAGGCGTAAATCTTCTCGTTATACCGGCGGGCATACTCTTCCTGTCGTTCTCGAAGTGGTATGTCGTTGGTGACACAGCCATTTCCGGCGTCAGCTTTCGGATACTTCTTAGCCACGTCGAACGGGACACCAACTGGGAACGATGCAATACTGCCCGCCCAATAAAACTTGATGTGCCCGGTGCGAATGTCTTGTTCGGCTTCCTTGACTGCATCAGCCGGATTCCAAGTCGGCTCGGCCGCAATGCAACACGCAGTGACGAGGGCCAGTATGAGAATGCGCGAGATCTTCATCTAACGAGACAATAAGATCAGCTGTGGTTAGCGAAGGCGAGATTTTTTAGCCCGTGATGTCATTCCACGGTGATTACTACTTTTCCTCGGGCGTGTCCTTCTTCTACGTAGCGGACCGCATCAGGCAGTTGCTCCAACGTGTAAGTACGGTCGATCACTGGTTTCACTTTTCCGGACTGCATGAGATCGGCCAGAACGACCAGATCGTTTTGCTTCGGATCCGTCAGCATCATGCCCATCTCCTGGCTCACAAAAGGTTTCAACAGCATCGCTTTGAATGGACGCGTCATCATGCCGAACAATCCCTGCCAGTCTTTTGCTCCTGAACCACCTCCGATCATGATGTATTTGCCCTTAGGTGTTAAGACACGCCGGTATTCTGAAATCGAATGGTTCGCAACGTTGTCGAGAATAACATCATAACGCTGATCGCCCTTTGTGAAATCCTCTTTTGTATAATCGATGACGTGATCCGCGCCGAGCGATCGGACAAGATCGACATTCCGTGTGCTGCAAACACCGGTCACATCTGCGCCGTACGACTTCGCAATTTGCACAGCGAATGTGCCGACACCTCCCGACGCACCATTGATCAATACTTTCTGGCCGGACTGAACTTTCCCTTTGTCGCGAACAGCCTGCAACGCGGTGACACCGGCTATGTCTGCAGAGCCCGCTTGGTCAAACGTGATGTTTGCCGGTTTCGTCGCTACGAGGCGATCCTGTCGAACACATACATACTCCGCGAACGCCCCGCCTCTGCCGCCGAACACTTCGTCGCCGGGTTTGAACTGAGTAACATTCTTGCCGACCGCTTCGACCGTTCCGGCGTAGTCCACGCCGAGTCGAGTATCCTTTGGTTTGCGCAGTCCAACGCCTAACCGCATGATCTTGGGCGTGCCTTCGATGAAATGCCAGTCGTACGGATTAACGGAGGTCGCGCGAACTCTTATCAGGATCTGATCGTCATTCGGAACAGGCTTTTCAACATTCTCAAGCTTGAGGTTGCCTAAGCCGTAGTCGCAGTAAACGATCGCCTTCATCGGATTCGTCGGAGCAGCGGTGTGGCCACACTCGTTCGTCGATTTCCAATAGGCGATCTCGAACCAGGCGATTAACACGAGTAGAATTAAAACTACGGTCCACTTTATTACGCGCTTCCATCGCTTACGAGGGCGCTTTGCTTTTGGTTCATCATTCATAACTGTTTTCTTTCCTCGGTTAACTGTGGGCGTCGTGTTATTCAACAGTTATCACGACTTTGCCGCGCGCGTGGCCTTGTTCGAGATAGGCAAGCGCCTGCGGAGTCTCGGTTAATGATTTGTAGGTGCGATCGATGACCGGCTTCATTTTTCCGGATTGCATGAGATCGGCAAGATACGTCAGGTCGTTGTGATTTAGTTCCGCGATGAAGAACTTGAATTTTTGGCTGGTGAACTTCGACATGAACGGCGTCGTAAAGGAGCGGGCCATATGCGACCACGTATCCTCGTGCCATCCCGCTCCGCCAATCCCGGCGAGCACGCACATGCCGTTTGGAGTTAAAACGCGCCGGCGCTCGGAAAACGTGTGGTTCTGCACGTTATCGAAAATCACGTCATAACGCTGGTCCCCTTTCGTGAAATCCTCTTTGGTGTAATCGATCACGTGATCTGCGCCGATGGACCGGACAAGATCGAGGTTGCGGGTACTGCAAACACCGGTCACTTCCGCGCCCATCGCTTTCGCGATTTGCACCGCGAAGGTGCCAACGCCGCCGGACGCGCCGTTGATCAAAACCTTTTGTCCCGGCTGAACGTGTCCTACATCGCGCAGGCCTTGCAACGCGGTAATGCCCGCAACCGCGATCGAACCCGCTTCCTCGAACGTGACCGTTGCCGGTTTCAGTGCGACGGCACGATCCGCCTTCGCGCAAACGTATTGCGCGAGCGCGCCGGTCCGCCCGCCGAACACTTCGTCGCCGACCTTGTATTGTATCACGTTTTTGCCGACAGCTTCAACGACTCCGGCGTAATCGACACCGACACGGGTGTCCTTTGGTTTGCGCAATCCGCCCCCCATCACGCGCGCGAGCAACATGCCGCGCACAAAATGTCCATCGAGCGGATTGAGCGACGCGGCGCGCACCCGAACGAGCACCTGAGTGTCATCCGGTTTTGGCTTTTCGATGTCTTTGACCTGAAGAACATCAGGCGTGCCGTAATCACATTTGAGAATGGCCTTGATCGGATCGGTGGGAACGCCGCTGTAGCGCTCGCAATCATTGGTCGACGTCCAGTAGGCGATAAAGCCCCAAAGGATTAACACGACAAAAATTGTGCCCAGAGTCCATTTAACGACGCGCTTCCATCGCTTACGAGGGCGCTTTGCTTTAGGTTTATCGTTCATAGTTCTTACTTCATTCCTTTTTCTTGTCAGTTGCCTCGGTCTCACTGGCGCCGCTTGTTTTTTGAGGCAGCAGTCCGAGCTGTTGCATCATTGAAAGTTGATCAAATGCAGACCACTCCTCCTTTATTTTGCCATTCACGATCCGCCAGATCGTAATCCCGGCCAGTTCCGCCTTTTTGCCAGTTGCAGGCAGCCCGTTGCCTGTGCCGGTATTTGTGCCGCGCGCGATCCAGTAGATGGTGACCAGATCGCCTTCGGCGATGAGCTTCTCAGGCACGATTGACACATCGGGAAATGCCTTGTGCCAACCTTTCAGCGCTGCCTGGTCTTCTTCCAAGCTGGCATTGCGATGAATCCCGTGGTTGACGAAGTCTTTGGCGTAAAGTTGTTCGGCGAGTTCGAATCGCCCTGCGCTTAGGATTTCCTCGAAGGCGCGTCTTGCGATCGCCTTGTTTTCTTCCTGTAACGAGGATGCGCAAACGAAGCTTACGAGGAAAAACGAGCAAGTGATAACAGCAGTTAGTATTTTCATGAGAGTTAATGCAAAGGTTTGGTGATAAAGGTTTTCTAATGCAGCGCACGCTCAGGGCGGTGATGTGCGGTAGCTATCCTGGATGGCTGTAAGCCCTTAACCAAGAGCCAAAGACTGACCACGAGTTCAAAGATGGCCATCGGTGTGTCGAAGACGTAATCGTTCACGATTTTGTTGAAGTTCGGGAAGATGAGGAAAACAAAAGCGCAGAGCACGCACCAGACGGATGAGATTACGCCAAAGATCGCCAGTCCTTTCGGGATGTAGTTCGACTTGAGCCACAACCAGGCGCAAACAGTGGCGGCCAATCCGAAGAAAGGCAGGCCCACGTAATAGTCATCGAAATTCGCGCCGAGATGTAATCGTGCCAGCGCTTGCAATCGATCCGGCTCAAAAACCTGCAAGTAATTCGCGTTACTCAAGAGCCGCAGCGCGCCCAGCAAATTGAGCGGCGCAAGAAGCCATAGCAACGCGAACACGAAACGGAAGAGCGCTCCGGCCAGGGCGAGGCCGGGATTTATTGGTTTAAAAATCACGTAGAGTGCGGTGAGCAGAACGACAACGCCGAGGGTGTAGGTGAGAAAGCAAACGACTGTTATGCGCAACTGGGTTTGGTGCGCCACGATGTTCTGAGCGGTCGCCGCAGCGTTGCCGGAAACCACGAGAGGATTGAGCAACACGTAGTTGCCAAAGACCACGATCGCGAAAGTGAGCAGACCGCTCCAGCCGGCAACTTTTGCGGCAGTGCGTTGCGAATTGTCGATCCGATCAATAGTCATCTCATTTATTTTTATTCCACTTTGATAACAAGCTTGCCGGTCTTCCCTGTGCACAGCCCCTGCAGCGCGGTCAGGCCGTTTAAGAAATAGAGGGCGGCCGCTATCCTGGGTTGTTTCTTTAGTGAGTTCATTGCTTTGTCGTTTCCATAGTCAGGTGGCGTTCTAGTCCACAACGAGTACTACTTTTCCGCGCGCGTGCCCTTGTTCGAAATAGCGCATCGCTTCTGCGGTCTCGCTCAACTTGTAAGTGCGGTCGATGACGGGTGTTACCTTCCCCGTTTGCATGAGGTCGCTCAATAGCTTCAGATCCTCTTTGTTCAGTGTCGTAACATACCTGACAAACTTCTGACGGACGAACCGCGACAACAGGTTCGCTTTGAAAGTCCCAACCACACGCCCCCACGTTTCCGGGTGTAGTCCTGCTCCTCCGATTCCGGCAAGGACGCAGATGCCATTCGGAGTTAAGACGTGCCGCCGATCTGAGAAGAAGTGGTTGTTAACGTTATCAAAAATCACGTCGTAACGCTGGTCACCTTTGGTGAAATCCTCTTGGGTATAGTCAATGACGTGATCTGCGCCGATTGATCGGACAAGATCGACTTTTTGCGTACTGCATACGCCCGTTACCTCTGCGCCGAATGACTTCGCTATCTGGACAGCGAAAGTGCCCACGCCTCCCGTTGCGCCGTTAATCAGAACCTTTTGCCCCGGCTGAATGTTAGCTTGGCGAAGACCCTGCAAGGCGGTGAATCCCGCCCAAGCGACAGAGCCCGCTTGTTCAAAGGTCACATTAGCTGGCTTAATAACCAATGCTCGCTCGCGAGCACACGCATACTCCGCAAGGGAAGGACGAGCCACGCCAAAGACTTCGTCGCCCGCTTTGAACAGCGTCACGTTTTTGCCAACCGCTTCCACCTGGCCGGCCACATCGGTGCCTAGCCGTGTCTTCTCTGGTTTGCGCAGCCCGGACATCAGGCGAAGCGGCCACGGCCCTCGCATCACGCCCGGATCAATAAAATTGAGGGAAGCCGC
>Ga0209474_10002875_pt1 | contig 15514 bp, 19 predicted proteins | sample GraSoiAngelo_145_FD_185902 | JGI IMG/M metagenome (GOLD analysis project Ga0209474, IMG submission 185902) | Grasslands soil microbial communities from the Angelo Coastal Reserve, California, USA - 14_1009_05_20cm (SPAdes) (version 2) | ecosystem: Environmental > Terrestrial > Soil > Grasslands...
ACCGGTCCTGTGCGCGATGTACTGCCAAGGCACGAAGTTCGAATGGTGCTCGAGTTCGGTCACGAGCACGACGTCACCGGGCCCGAGGTTGTTCAGGCCCCAGGCGTAGGCGACGAGATTGATCCCTTCGGTTGCGTTTCGGGTGAAGACGACCTCACGCGCCGAAGGCGCGTTCAGGAAGCGCCCGACCGTCTCGCGCGCCCCTTCGTAGCCCGCCGTCGCCCGCTCGGCCAGCTCGTAGACGCCTCGGTGGACGTTCGCGTACGAGGTCTCGTAGAAGCTCCGGAGCGCGTCGAGCACCCGCCGGGGCTTCTGCGAGCTCGCCGCGGAGTCGAGGAAAGACAGCGGCTTGCCGTGGATCGGCTGCTCGAAGATCGGAAAATCCGCGCGCAGCTTCTGCGCGTCGAGCTTGGGGGTTGCCGTCACGGCCACGCGGCCATCCTAGCCCTGCGAGCCCGCTAGCCCGCCCGGGAACGCGGATGGACTCGATCCCCCGGGGCGGCGCCTACCCTGTGACAGATGCGCAAGGCGGCATTCCTCGTGCTCGCAGCGACGTTTCTGCTCGCGGCCTGCGGCGGCGGCAAGGGCGGGACGAACGCGTCCGGCGCGAAGGTCTTCGCCTCAGCGCGCTGCGGCGGCTGCCACACGCTGTCGGCGGCGAAGTCGACCGGGCAGACCGGCCCGAACCTCGACGCGGCGAAGCCGAGCTACGACGCGGTCGTGCGCCAGGTCTCGAACGGCGGCGGCGGCATGCCCGCGTTCTCGGGCCGGCTCAGCACCGGCCAGATCCGGGACGTCGCGAGCTTCGTCGCCGCCTCGACCAAGAACAACTCGGCTGCGCTGACGGCGTTCCATCCGAATCACGAGCAGCTCTCCGATTGTCATGGCGACTACGCCTGTTACAAGCAGGCGTTCGGGAACATCGCCTACTACGACGGCCCGGAGACGGCGCTCGCACGGCTCGCCAGCGCAATGCGGACGAACCAGCAGGTCAACAGCGGCTGCCACCAGATCGCACACGAGATCGGCCACGCCGCCTACGTTCGCTACCACGACCATGCGGCCCAGGCGCTCGCGAACGGCTCGATGACCTGCTGGTCGGGCTACTACCACGGCGTCATCGAGCGGGCGTTCGGCGGCATCCCCCGCTCGAAGGTGGCGTCGATCGCGCGCAGCCTGTGCACCGGCAAGGAGATCAGCAAGACGTACTTCCTGCTGTATCAGTGCGTACATGGCCTAGGGCACGGGCTGATGATCTACAGCCTCAACGACCTGCCGTACTCGCTGCATGTCTGCGACCAGCTCGCGACTATGTGGGACCGGAGCTCGTGCACCGGCGGGGTCTTCATGCAGAACTTCCTGCCCGGGCCGATGCAGCTAACGCCGACGAAGTGGCTGAGCAAGAAGGATCTCCTCTATCCCTGCGACAAGGTGAAGGACCGGGACAAGCTCTACTGCTACCTGATGGTCACCTCGCGGATCCTGCCCGCCGTCCACTACGACTTCCGTAGGGCGGCTGCGTGGTGCCGGAAGGCCGAGAAGGGGTGGGTTCCGACTTGCTTCCAGTCCTTCGGCCGCGACGCCTCGGGCTTCAGCGTCCAAAACCCGCGCAAGATCGTGCAGTTTTGCCGCCTCGCCGGCTCGATGGAGCGCGAGTGCATCTACGGCGGCTCGCGCGATCTGACCTCTAACGATGCGGGCCCGGCGCGTGCGATCAAGATGTGCCTGCTCGCGCCGGCGGCGACGCGCTCGTACTGCTTCTATGGCATCGGCACGATCCTCGGCAGCTTCGCGAACGACACCGGCGCACGGCGGGCGAAGTGCGCCCCCGTACCGGCCGCCTACCGCCGCGACTGCTACCGCGGCGCGCGCGCTTGAGAGTGTTGTGAGCCGCAGCCTCATAGCGGCGCCGGCCATCCTGCTGTTACTGGGTGCCGGCTGCTCGTCGCATCACGCTGCGAGTCGTGGAGATGCTACGGACGCGACGGCGGCGTTCGGGAAGCTGATCCGGAACCGCTACGGCGAGCAGCTCGGGCTCTGGCAGTGTGCTCACGGCTACAGCAAGAGGGAGCTCGACTGCTGGGCGGAAGTCCATCGGGCCAGGACGTTTCGCACCATCTATGCGACCACATCGGCGCCGCCAGCCGCTCCGCGCTTCTCGAAGCTCTCGAGTCAGCGCTGGACACGGCGGTGGAGGCGCCTTCCGTCTGACCCGGCGGTCCGAGCATCCGAGTGGGCAAATGCTTCCGATTACGCTTTCGATTGGTCGTGGCTGGCCAGAGCGGCCGAAAGCGACTATGCGGGTCATAGGCTCCCGCGCCGGGAGAATTCGGTCGACGGCGGTTCGGCCGGGATGCCACGGGCGATCATCTTGTTCCGCTGCGGGCTCCGTGGTCACGACGTCGTCTGTCGCAACGGCCTTGGCGACGCTCTACGGCTGCATCCGCTGGTGCGATGACGCGGCGCGTTACCGGGGCGGGCTGAGACGGCGGAGAACGACTTACGCCTGCGGGATCCGGGCCTCGAGGGCCTCGGTGACCGCCTCCCGCACCGGCTCCAGCTCAATCCGGTTGAGGACGTCCGTGAAGAAGCCGCGCACGATCAGGCGCTCCGCCTCGCCGCGTGAGATCCCCCGCGCCATCGCGTAGAAGAGCTCGTCCCGGTTGACCGGGCTGATCGTCGCTCCGTGGGTGCAGCGGACGTCGTTCGCCTCGATCTCGAGGCCGGGGATCGAGTCGGCGTGCGCCTGCTCCGAGAGGATCAGGTTGCGGTTCTCCTGGTAGGCGTTCGTCTTCTGCGCGTCCTTCTCGACCTTGATCATCCCGCGCCAGACAGCCGTCGCGTGGTCGCGGAGCGCGCCCTTGAACGCGAAGTCCGAAGTCGTGTTGGGCGCAATGTGCTCCTGGAACGTGTCGTAGTCGAGGTGCTGCTCGCCGTCCGCGAAATAGGCGCCGGTGACACGTGAGGTAGCGCCGGGGCCGGCGAGGTCGTTCTGGATCCGCGTCTTGCCCTTCTTCGAGCCGAAGCCGCCGGCGACCCAGTCGAGCTCGGCGTCGCGGTCTACGCGCGCGCGGTGCGAGGCGAAGTGCCACGTCTCGGCCGACAGGTTCTGCAGCGAGACGTATTCGACCTTGGCGCCCTGACCGACGAAGAGCTCGGTCACCGCGTTCGAGTAGCCCCCGAGCTCGGGTGAGCCGGAGGCGTACTCCTCGACGACGCTGAAGCGGCTCTCGGGCTCGGCGACGACGAGCAGCCGCCAGAAGAGCGCGCCGCCGTCACGCGAGTTCGAGATCCGGACGTAGAGCGGCTGCTCGAGGACGAGTCCCTTCGGGACCTGGACGAGGAGACCATGCTCCCAGAGCGCCGCGTTGTGGGCCGCAAACTTCTCGTCGGCGCCGACGAGCGTCCCAAGTAGCCCGTGGTCGCGCAGCGGCTCGAACGTAATTCCGTCGGGCGCCCGCTCGATCTCGATCCCGTCTTCCGTCACCGTGGCGAAAGCGGCCACGTCGAGTTCGAGCATCGTCGCCGCGGGCCTTGTCGCGGGACCAGGTCCCGGGACATGGCCGTTCGAGACGAAGGTGTCCGGATCGAAGCCTTTCAGGTCGGTGAAGCGCCACGGCTCGTCCGTGGTCGACGGCAGCGGCAACGCGCGGTAGCGCTCGAGCAGGTCAGTTCTACCCATACGGCGCATATCTCCGATGGAGGATGACCGTGTTGCCGTCGGGATCGGTGCAGAAGGCCATGTGGCAGACCCCGCTGTCCTCGGTGCCCGCGAACTCGACGCCTTTCGCCTCGAGCTCGGCGCGTGCAGCGGCGACGTCAGGGACGCGCAGCGCGATTCCGCCGCCGTTCGCCGAGAACTCGATCCCGTCGCTCTCGGGCTCCCAGAACGCGAGCGTGACTTGGCCGGCGGTCACCTCGCGCTCGTTATTCGGATCGAGCGGCAGCTCGAGGGTCTCGTGATAGAAGGCGCGCGCCCGCTCCGGGTCGCGGGTCGGGACCGTGACGAAGTCGACCTGCTCGATCTCCATCAGGGCGAAGAGCCGTCGCGGTATGGCGCGTACCGGCGATGCAGCTGAAGCCGGTTGCCGTCCGGATCCGAGAACCTCGCAAGATGACAGACGCCAGAGTCGATGGTCTCGTGCTGGAACTCGACTCCCTCGGCCTCGAGCTTGGCGCGCGCCGCGGCGACGTCGGCTACGCGGAGGCCGATCGGCATCTGGTGACCCTCGGTGCGAAAGTCCGGGCCCATCGCCTCGGGCGAGACCAGCGCGAGCGTGACGTTGCCGAGCTCGTACTCGACCCACCGCTCGCTCGAGTTGGGGTTTCGATCGAGGCCGAGCGTCTTGCCGTAGAACTCGTCGGCCCGCTGCAGGTCTTGGACTGGAATGGCGACGAAATCGGCTCGCTCCACGCCGAGATCAGCCAACCGACCCTTCCATCTGAAGCTGGATCAGCCGGTTCATCTCGACCGCGTACTCGAGCGGCAGCTCCTTCGTGATCGGCTCGACGAAGCCGGAGACGATCATCGCCGCCGCTTCGGCCTCGGAGAGTCCGCGCGACATCAGGTAGAAGAGCTGCTCCTCGCCGATCTTCGAGACGGTCGCCTCGTGGCCGATGTCGACGTTGTTCTCGTCGATGCGGATGTACGGGTAGGTGTCCGTGCGCGAGTCCTCGTCCAGGATCAGCGCGTCGCAGACCACCTTCGACTTTGCGCCCTCGGCGCCCTTGGCGACCTCGAGCAGCCCGCGGTACGAAGCCCGGCCGCCGTTCTTCGAGATCGACTTCGAGGTGATCGTCGAGGTCGTCTTCGGCGCCACGTGGACCGCCTTGCCGCCGGCGTCCTGGTGCTGGCCCTGGTTCGCGAACGCGATCGAGAGCACCTCGCCGTGGGCCCGCTCGCCGAGCAGCCAGATGGCGGGGTACTTCATCGTCAGCTTCGAGCCGAGGTTTCCGTCGACCCACTCCATGGTCGCGTCCTTGTAGGCGACGGCCCGCTTCGTGACCAGGTTGTAGACGTTGGTCGACCAGTTCTGGATCGTCGTGTAGCGGCAGCGGCCGCCTTCCTTGACGATGATCTCTACGACCGCCGAGTGCAGCGAGTCGGTCGTGTAGATCGGCGCCGTACAGCCCTCGACGTAGTGCACGTAGGCGCCCTCGTCGACGATGATCAGCGTGCGCTCGAACTGGCCCATGTTCTCGGCGTTGATCCGGAAGTAGGCCTGAAGCGGCATCTCGATCGAGACGCCCGGCGGCACGTAGATGAACGAGCCGCCCGACCAGACGGCCGAGTTCAGGGCCGCGAACTTGTTGTCGTTCTGCGGGATGATCGTCCCGAAGTACTGCTTGACGAGCTCCTCATGCTCGCGCAGGCCGGAATCCATGTCCTTGAAGATCACGCCCTGCGACTCCAGCTTCTCCTGAAGCTTGTGGTAGACGACCTCGGACTCGTACTGGGCGCCGACGCCGGCGAGGAACTTGCGCTCGGCCTCGGGGATCCCGAGCCGGTCCCAGGTGTTCTTGATGTCGGCCGGCAGGTCTTCCCAGGTGTTGGCCTGCTCGGCGGTCGGCTTGATGTAGTAGTAGATGTTCTCGAAGTCGATCTGGCTCAGGTCGCCGCCCCACTCGGGCAGCGGGCGGGCCATGAAGTACTCGAGCGACTTGAGCCGGAATTTCCGCATCCAATCCGGCTCGTTCTTGCGTTCCGAGATCGCGGCGACCACCTCTGCCGAAAGGCCGCGCTCCGACTTGAAGACGTAGTTCTCCTCGTCATGGAAGCCGTACTTGTAGTCGTTGCCGATCCCGGCGACGATCTCGGTCTCAGGAGTCGCTGCCATCATTCACCACCTCCCGCGGCGACCGCCGGCATAAACGCCTCGTAGCCTTCGGCCTCCAGCTTGTGGGCGAGCTCGGGCCCGCCTTCCTCGACGATCCGCCCGTCGACGAAGACGTGCACGTAGTCCGGCTCGATGTAGTTGAGGATCCGCTGGTAATGGGTGATCACGACTGCACCCATGTTAGGCCCCACAAGCTCCTTGACGCCGCCGGCGACGATCTTCAGCGCGTCGATGTCGAGGCCGGAGTCGGTCTCGTCGAGCACGGCGATCGTCGGCTTCAGCATCGCCATCTGCAGGATCTCGACCCGCTTCTTCTCGCCGCCCGAGAAACCCTCGTTCAGATAGCGACTCGCCATTTCGCGCGGGACCTTGAGACGCTCCATGGCGGCCATCAGCTCCTGGCGGAACTCGGGGATCGGAATCGGGTCGTCCGCGCCGGCCTTTGCCTTGCGGATCGCGTTGATCGCAGAGCGCAGGAAGCTCGTCACCGTTACGCCCGGAACGGCGTGCGGGTACTGGAAGGCGAGGAAGAGCCCCTTCTGAGCGCGTTCGTCGGCCTCCATCTCGGTCATGTCCTCGCCGTCGAGCAGGATCTCGCCCTCGCTGATCTCGTAGGCGGGGTGACCCATCAGCGCGTAGGCGAGCGTCGACTTGCCGGAGCCGTTCGGGCCCATGATCGCGTGCGTCTCGTTCGTGTCCACAGCGAGGTCGACACCCTTGACGATCTCGGTGCCGTCCTCCAGCGCGACATGCAGATTCTTGAGTTCGAGTAGTGCCATGATCAGGACGCAGGCGCCGGTCGGCGTGCCCGCACTGACCATGCTAGCGGCTCTACGACATCTCTCCGGATGAGGGATGCAGTCATCGCGTAAAGCCGCCGAATCACGCTCAGAACAACTGTATGGCGGGCGGCCACGCCGAAGGAGGAACGATGGCCAACGCCAGACAGCCCACCTTTGGAACCGCGCTCATGGCGGTGCTCGCCGGGGGCGCGGCCAGCGCCTGGATCTCCGCAGCCTTCCTTGGCCTGGCCCCTGAGACCAGCGTCGAGGCTTGGGCGATCCTGACGAGCATCTGCGGCGGAGTCGTGGTCAAGATCGTTCTGCGGGTCCTGAGGTACGAGGTCCCCCTCGCCTTCGCGGCGGCGGCGCTGATGGCTGGCCGCCTCGCCGGCCTCGCGCTCGTCCAGGTGATGCCCGATCTCGGCGGTCACACGATTCCAGCTTTCCCGACGTACGGGCTCCTCTCGAGCTTCCCGAGCCTTGTCCTCTCGGCCTGGCTCGTCCAGATCACCGCCGGGCGAGGACGCGCGGTTATCTACTAGCGCTTCGGGATCAGCAAGCGCAGCCTGGTCCAGGCGGTCGACCCCTTCGCCTGCTGGTCGAAGCGGCCATGCGCACCGGGGTCGCCTGGCAGTGTCTCGAACAGGTTGTCGGGCGACTCGACCGGCTTGTCCTCGCTCGTGTGCTGCTTCTTCCAGCCGCTCCGGCGCAGGACCCAGTCTCCCGCCCTCGGCGCGAGCTTCTGCCCCCAGAGGAGCTTCTGCGCGCCCCACGAGACGGGTAGCTCGCGGATCGGCTTCTCTGCGCAGTGCAGCACCGCCTCGGCGTACGGCTCCGGCTGGTAGATCGGCGGCACCGGCTGCGGCTGCTTGCCGAGCTTCTGCCGGTCGCGGTCGAACTGGGGCGTGTTGATCGCGCCGGGCAAGACGAGCGAGATCGCGACATCGTGGCCGTGCTTCTGAAGCTCGACCCGCGCCGACTCGAGGTAGGCGCGCGCGGCCGCCTTGGAGGAGCAGTAGGCGGCCTGCAAGGGGATCCCGCGGTACGCGAGCGCCGAGGAGACGTGCAAGAAGGTGCCGCGGCTCTCCTTCAGCGCCGGCAGCGCGGCCCGGTAGCCGTAGGCGACGCCGAAGAAGTTCACGTCCATCACGCGCCGGAGCTCGTCAGGCTCGAGCTGTTCGACCTCGGCATAGACGGTGACGATCGCGTTGGCAACGAACGTGTCGATGCGGCCGAAGCGCTCGAGCGAGCGGCGGACGAGCTCCTCGTTCTGCTCCTGCCCGGCGAGGTCGCCCGGAACGGCCAGAGCCTCGGAGCCCGCGCGCTCGATCTCGTCGACCGCGGCGTTGAGGCCGTCCTCGCCGCGGGCCGCCACGACCACCTTTGCCCCGCGCTCTCCGGCCGCCCGCGCGATCGCGCGTCCGACGCCGCTCGAGGCGCCTGTGACGACGATCACCTGTTCGCGGATCGGCTTCTTCCGCACGGAAAGTCGGTTGCCGCGCAGCACCGCTGCGAAACGCGAGGTACTCTAGGCGTATGCCGAACGTCGGCCCGCTTGAGATCGTCGCACTGCTTTTGCTCGCGCTGCTTCTCTTCGGCGCGAAGCGGCTGCCGGAGATCGGACGCTCGCTGGGCCGGGGGATGCGCGAGTTCAAGGACTCGATTGCCGGCAAGGACGACGACGACGAGACGCCCGAGCTGACGCAGTCGACAACGCCTGCTGAGACTCCCGCGCCGCCGCCGCAGCCGCGCGAGCACGACACCGTCCCCTAGCGGTGAAGCGGCTGCCCCGTCGCCTTCGCCACGGCGAGGAGGCGACCCTCGTCGAGCACCTCGACGAGCTTCGCTCGCGGGTGATCGTCTCGCTGATCGCCGTCGGCGTCGCGTTCATCGTCGCGTTCGTCTTCCACCGTCACCTGATCCACTGGCTCGAGCACGCGCTGCCGGAGAAGCGCCGGCACCTGCTCACGCTCGGCGTCGCGGAGCCGTTCCTGACATCGGTCTGGGTCGCGATCTGGGCGGGTTTCCTGCTCGCGCTGCCGGTCGTGCTCTGGCAGCTGTGGAGCTTCCTCGCGCCGGCGTTCGAGGAGCACACCCAGCGGCTCGTGGCGTGGTTCGTCCTTCTCTCGACAGCCCTGCTCGCCTTCGGGCTCGCGTTCGGCTACTTCGTAGCGCTCCCCGCCGCCGTTCACTTCCTGACCAATTACGACAACAGCGTCTTCATCGTCCAGATCCGCGCGCGCGACTACATCTCATTCTCGATGACCGTGCTGCTTGCGGTCGCGCTCGTCTTCGAGCTGCCGATCTTCGTGCTTGCGCTCGTGCGGCTCGGGGTGTTGACGACGCAGCAGCTGCGGGGCAACCGGCGGATCGGCTACTTCATCGTCGCCATCGTCGGCGTCCTGCTGCCGGGAATCGATCCAGTGACGACTGCGATCGAGACGATCCCGCTCTGGATCCTCTACGAGCTTTCGATCTGGCTCTCCGTGCTGGTCGAGCGCCGCTCCGGCCGCGAGCTGGCGACGACGCAGGCCTCGTGACATACCCCAAGATCGAGCTCCACGTCCACCTCGAGGGCACCGTGCGGCCGGAGACGCTGCTCGAGATCGCGCGCCGCAACGACTATCCGCTGCCGGCGGACAGCGTCGAGGGGCTCGCGCGCCTGTACGACTTCCGGGACTTCGCACAGTTCATCGAGATCTGGATCCTGACCACGAACGCCCTCCAGAGGGGCGAGGACTTCCGCCAGGTCGTGGTCGACTACGCGCGGGAGGCGGCGGCGCACGGCGCCGTCTACGTCGAGGGGATCTTCTCGCCCGCGGAACGCGCCAGGCGGGGCGTCGACTGGGACGAGATGTTCGCCGGCTACTGCGACGGCGCTCAGGAGGCGCGCGAGGTTCTCGGGGTCGAGGTGCGGCTGACACCGGACATCCCCCGCGGCTTCGAGCTCGAAGAGGCAAAGGCGACAGTTCGGTATTCGGCGAAGTACCGGGAGCGCGGGGTGCTCGGCGTCGGGCTCGGCGGCTCGGAGGCGGAGTTCCCACCTGAGCCGTACGCGGACGCCTTCGCCGCCGCGCGGGCCGAAGGGCTTGCGTCGGTGCCCCATGCGGGCGAGGCGGCGGGTCCTGACTCGATTCGCGGCGCCCTCGAGGCGCTCGGGGCCCGCCGGCTCCGGCACGGCATCCGCGCGGTGGAGGATCCGGGCCTGCTGCGCGAGATCGTCGACCGTCGCGTCGTTCTCGACGTCTGTCCGATCTCGAACCTGCGGACGCGGGTCGTGCGCTCACTTGCCGAGCATCCGCTGCCGCAGCTCGTCTCGGCGGGTGCGGTCTGCTCCGTCTCGACCGATGACCCTGCGATGTTCGGAACCAACCTCGCGCAGGACTATGCCGTCGCCTGCTCGTTCGGCCTCGAGCCGCGCAGCTTCTACGAAGCCGGCCTCGAGGGCGCGCTCTGCGACGAGGCAACGCGGGCGCGGCTGCGCGCGATCGGCGAGGATTACGACTGGGCAGCTGTCTCTGCGGCGGAGGTCGAGGTACCCTAAGCGCCGATGGCGAGAGGAGCCGCACAGGCAAAGCGAAAGGCCGCCAAGGCACAGCCGGGAAGGCGGCGACAGGCCGCTGCTCGCCGGCCGCCGACCATCGAGCAGACGATGTTCTTCCCGCGCCTGCGCCGGCAGGCGAAGTGGGTCTTCCTCGCCCTCGCCTTCGTCTTCGCCGGCGGGTTCGTCTTCTTCGGCGTCGGTTCGGGCTCGACCGGCCTCGGCGACCTCCTCCGCGGCAACTTCAACATCTTCGGCTCGAACGGCGGCTCGACGAACAGCTCGGCGGTGAAGAGCGCCCTCAAGAAGACGCATGCACATCCGAAGGACCCGAACGCGTGGAACGCACTCGCCACCGCGTACTCGAGCGACGGGAGGCTGAGCGACGCGAACAAGGCCTACGAGCACGTGCTCAAGCTGCGGCCGAACGACACCAGCGCAATCCAGAGCGTGGCCGCCTACTACGAGACGAGAGCGCAGGACAAGGCGACGGAGGCCGCGAACCTCCAGGCGCAGGCGCCGCTCACGCTCGCAACCGTGCTCGGCGTCTCTGGCTCCAGCAAGATCGGCCAAGCGCTCGCCACCGATCCGTCGACGCAGCAGCTGACTGAGAAGGCGAACGCGGCGACCGCAGAGGAGACGACCGCCCTCCAGAAAGACACGCAGCTCTACAAACGGCTCGCCAAGCTGGAACCGACCGACGTCAATACTCAGTTCCACTACGCCCAGCTCGCGGACTTGATCGGCGATGCGAAAAGCGCGATCACGGCGTACAAGAAGGTGGTCAGGCTGGCGCCGAGTGACCCGAGCGCCCAGCAGGCGAGGCAACGGATCGCAATTCTCTCGGCTGCGACTCCGGTCGTGAAGCACCGATAGACTCCGCCGTCCACGACTCGGGGGAGCGATGAACTTCGACATCAAGACGGAGCAGGTCGACGGCGCCTACGTGATCGCTCTGGCGGGCGAGGTCGACCTCTACACGGCGCCAGAGTTCAAGCAGCAGTTGCTGGACGTGATCGGGAAGGGCGGCAAGGAAGTGATCGTCGACTTCTCCGACACGACCTTCATCGACTCGACAACCCTGGGAGTCCTCGTCGGCGGCGTCAAGCGGCTCCGGACGAACGACGGCCAGCTCTCGCTCGTCTGTAGCGACCGGAACATCACCAAGATCTTCGAGATCACCGGCCTCGACCGCGTCTTCACGATCTACCCGACGCGCGACGAGGCGCTCTCGAAGGTCGGAACCTCGAGCCAGCCTCCGGCGTAGCGCTCATGCGCCTCCTCGCCGCGGGACTGCTCTTGCTGGGGGTCGCGGCACTTTCTGCGAGCTGCGGCGTGGGACAGACGGGCATCGCCGCGTCTGGCGACGTCTCGCAGGGGAAGCAGCTCTTTGTCTCCAGGTGCGGTACGTGCCACCGGCTCGCGGACGCAGGCACGAACGGGACGATCGGCCCCGATCTCGACGGCGCCTTCGCAGGCGCGCAGGCACAGCAGTTCCGCCTGAGCACGATCAGGCAGGTGGTCTACGACCAGATCTACCACGCGGCCGATCCGATGCCGCGCAAGCTCGTGACCGGCGCGGACGCCGAGGCGGTCGCGTCCTACGTCGCCTCGGTCGCCGGCACGGGCGCTGCGAGCCACGGCGCGCCGCCGACAGTGACCGGCCAGACGCCGGGCGGGGGTGGAGGCGGGCTCGCTGCAACCGGCGGGAAGCTCTACGAGAGCCTGGGCTGCAGCGCCTGCCATTCCCTGACCGGCGCGAAGGGGACCGGGCCGACCTTCAAGGGCCTCTACGGCTCCAAGGTGCAGCTCTCCAACGGCCAGACGGTCACCGCCGACGCCGGGTACCTGCTCCAGTCGATCCTCGACCCGGACAAGCTGATCGTGAAGGGCTACCCCAAGGGCATCATGAGCGCCACGATCCGCCCGGGCTCAGTGTCGGCGGCGAAAGCGAAAGCGCTCATCGCGTTCATCAAGAGTAAGAAATAGCTGGGCGTATCGATCGCCCGCGCCGGACACGCCGGCGAACCTAGGAGGGGTGAGCGAAACGACTAGCGAAACCCACATCGAGTTCGCGCAACCGCGCTTCCACGACCCGACACGTCTCGCGGATCGCTTCCGCGATCTCATCCTCGCGGTCACCGAGAGCGGAAAGCACGTCGTGGCACGCTTCGAGCAGCGCCTCCAAGCGCTTCACTTCGGTGTCCATGGTGAGAGTGATGCCGCTTACGCGGCTCCTGAAACCGTACGTGCGCGCACGAGCGCCACCGAAAGGCAACGGGTGGTGGCGCCTCGCGGAGCGGCGGGCTTCGCCCGCCGCGACCAGATGGCTCGGTTGATAGACGCCTTTCCAGAGATGAGTCGTCATGGCTCCGGCGCAACCGGAGCTGGACTCATCGCTGCAACTCTTCGCGTTCGCGTTCCAGGTCCACGACTACGTGCGTGATCGGCACCGCGAAGCGTTCGCGGGCGCCGCTCACGACGCCCTTCTCGAGCCAGTTCGAGCGCCCCTCGGGATGGGTCGAGATGATGATCTCGTCCGCGCCGAACGTTCGGAGCGCGTCTTCGATCGCCTGGAGCGGCTCGCCGTCGCCGATCTCGCCGCGCGCCTCGAAGCCCGCCTCCCGCAGTCGCGCCAAGCTGCGGTCGAGCCGCTCCTGCGCGGCCTGTCTCGCCTCGTCCTCGTCCGACACCCAATGCTTGAGCGGCGAGTTCAGGGCCGGCGACACCACGAGGACCTGCGAGCGAAAGCCTTCGCTCCGCTCGCGGATCCTGTCGCGCAGCGTCTCGCCGCCGACCGTCTCGTTCGCGACCACGAGGATCCGTCGCTCGTCCGCGCCGCCTCGGTGCGCCGAAGCCACGACCCGCGGCCGGCGCTCGCCGCGGCGAAAGTAGAAGAACAGGACGACCGTGCTGAGGACAATGAAGACCGCGAGCCCGACCCAGCGGTTGATCAGCGCCCCGGCGACGATCAGGCCGAAGTAGCCGATCGTCAGCCAGACGAAGCGGTACGCCTCGGCCTCGCTGCGAAACGGATTCAGCGGCACGACGCTCCTTCGCTCGCTAGAGGATGTAGACCGTCGTAAAGACGACGATCCACATCACGTCGACGAAGTGCCAGTAGATGCCGCCGATCTCGACGCCGTTGTGCGCTTCCGGCGAGAAATGTCCGCGGAAGGCGCGCGTCGTCATCGCCGCGAGGATCGTCAGCCCGACGAAGACGTGCGCACCGTGCAAGCCGGTCAGGCAGAAGAAGATCGTTCCGAACGCCTGGTCGTGCGGTGTGAAGCCGATCCGTGCGTACTCGAGCAGCTGCGTCAGTAGGAAGGTCACACCCATCAGGAACGTGAGCGTCAGGCCCGCCTGCATGCCGGCGCGGTTGCCGCGCTTGATCGACTGGAGGGCCCAGTGCATCGTGAAGCTCGAGGTCACCAGGATGCAGGTGTTCACGAACGCGACGAACACCGGCAGGTGGAAGGGCGACGGCGGCCACGGCTGGTGATTGACGACGCGGACGAAGAAATAGGCCGTGAAGAACGAGCCGAAGAGCATCACCTCGGAGGCGATGAACAGGAACATCCCGAGCGTGCGCGCATCGACCCGCGAGCTCTGATGCGCGACGGGCGGGTGAGCCGCGTGGCCGGCTTCCACACTCATTTAAGTAACCGCGGCTTCCTCTTGGAGTACGACGTGCTCGACTGGCAGGTCGGTCGCCTTGTGCAGGCGCTGAATCAGGTCGCGGCGCAGCCACGGTGACTTCGAGGGCGCGAAGGTCGAGACGATGATCTCGTCGATCCGCTCGTCCTCGACCGCCTGCGTGGCGGCGGTGAACGGGTCGGGGTGCGCGACCTGGCCGTGCGCGTCGATCCCGTCCGCGCGCAGGATCGTCAGCGCGCGGCGCAGCCGCCGTTCGGCCTCGGGATGGTCGGCCTGCGTCGGATCGCTCTGCGGCGAGATGATCAGGAAGCTCGCGGGCCCGCGCCGAGCGCGCTCGCGAATCCGCGCCAGCAACGGTTCCCCGATCACCGTCTCGTTCGCGACCACGAGTACGTTCTTGGGACCGCCTTCCGCCTCGAGGTCGACGACGATGTGCTCGACCGGCGTCTCCCCGGCGACCTCGCGGATCTTGTCGACGACGTGTTTGCGGAGCCAGCCGGACTTCTCCTCCGGATGAGTGGAAACCACGATCCGGTCGGGCGGCGGCTCGAGCTGGGCGAGCGCATCCTTGACCGCGTCCACCGGCGAGGTGTCGACGACCAGCCCGTGCGCCGCGATACCGGCCTCGTGCAGCGCCTCCAGCGTCCGGCCGAGCCGGCGCCCCGCCGCCGCGCGGCGCGTGTCCTCGTAGACGACGTAGCCGCCCGACGGCGCGTTCACCGGCGCAAGAACGGTGACCAGGTCGACGCCGGCCTCGGTGCCACCGCGCACCGCGTCCAGCAGTCGCTTGCTCGCGACGGTCTCGTTCGCGATCACGAGCACGTGGCTCACAGTCGACTCGCCTTCGGCTCGCTCCCGCGGCGGAAACCATGTTTCCCCCGCGAGCCCCCTTCCTCTTCTATGTAGGCCTCCACGACGATGATGGCCATCATCGGCTGCGCACCTCTTCCTCCTCGGCGACGCGGTCGCCGAAGACCGCGTGCCTGGCTCCCGGGACGCCGTACTCGTACGGCCCGCCGACGACCTGGGGAACCTCGTCGAAGTTGAAGACCGGCGGCGGCGACGAGACCTGCCACTCGATCGTCATCGCCCGCCACGGGTTCGCCGGCGCCGGCTCGCCGCGCGCCCACGAGACGATCATGTTGTAGAGGAAGACGAGCGTCGAGGCGCCGAGGAAGAACGACGCGATCGAGATGAAGAAGTTCAGGTCGGCGAAGCGCGGCGCGTAGTCCGAGACGCGGCGCGGCATCCCCTGGATCCCGAGATAGTGCATCGGGAAGAAGGTCGCGTTGAAGCCGATGAACGTGAGCCAGAAATGCAGCTTCCCGAGCTGCTCGTTGTACATCCGACCGGTCATCTTCGGGAACCAGTAGTAGATGCCGGCGAAGATCGTGAACAGCGAGCCGCCGAAGAGAACGTAGTGGATGTGGGCGACGACGAAGTAGGTGTCGGAGACGTCGATGTCGATCGGCACCGCGGCCAGGTAGATGCCGGACAGGCCGCCGATCACGAACATCGAAACGAAGCCGAGCGCGAAAAGCATCGGCGTCCGGAAGCTGAGCTTGCCCTCCCATAAGGTCGCAAGCCACGAAAAGACCTTGATCCCGGTCGGGACGGCAATCACCACCGAGGTCACCATCATCGGCACGCGCAGCCAGGGCGCCATGCCGGAGACGAACATGTGGTGCGCCCAGACC
>Ga0209474_10002876_pt1 | contig 15513 bp, 16 predicted proteins | sample GraSoiAngelo_145_FD_185902 | JGI IMG/M metagenome (GOLD analysis project Ga0209474, IMG submission 185902) | Grasslands soil microbial communities from the Angelo Coastal Reserve, California, USA - 14_1009_05_20cm (SPAdes) (version 2) | ecosystem: Environmental > Terrestrial > Soil > Grasslands...
GACCGCCGCGCCCGATGAAATTAAGATCGAAATCCGATTCGCGCAGCGAACGCATCAGGGCCGCCCCGTGATTGTCGCCGCTGGCCTCGCCCGCGACAAAATAGATTGTGTTAGACACTCGGGGCGATCCGCTTGGTGATTTCGACCGCCAGTTCCAACGCCGCTGTCGCTTGAAACCCGGAAACGCGCGGCTCGCGTCCTGTGGTCGCGCATTCGATGAACGACATCAGTTGACACTTGAGCGGTTCTTCGCGTCCGATTTCGACTTTCTCGCGCGCAATCCGCCCTCCGATACGGCGATAGATTTCGCCACTCTGGTTTTGATAATCGAGCGAAAGATAAGCGTCCTCCTGAAAGACCCGAATCTTACGCATCCGTTCGGGACTGATTCGGCTCGAGGTGACATTTGCCACGCACCCGTTCTCGAAACGCATGCGCGCATTGGCGATGTCTTCGCCACGGCTTAGAACGGGCACCCCCACGGCATCGATGCTTTGCACGGGCGAGCGCACGAAATGCAGAATAACTTCCAAATCATGGATCATAAGATCGAGAACCACACCGATGTCGGTGCTGCGTTCCGGATAAGGGGAAAGCCGATGTGCCTCGATGAAGCGCGGATGGGTCAGATGCTTTTCGAGTGCGTTTAAAACAGGATTGAACCGTTCGACATGGCCAACTTGCAGGATGAGTCCGTTCCGCGCCGCGAGCTCCACCAATTCGGCCGCGTGCGCGGTATTGTCGGTAATCGGTTTCTCAACCAGTAGATGTTTGCCTCGCGCAAGCAGAGACCGCGCGACCTCGTGATGCGTATTCGTCGGCGTCGCAACCGAAGACGCATCAACCATTTCAATAAACTCGTCGAGCGATTTCGCCGTTGCTACGCTAAACTTTCTGCCGATCACGTGCCCTCTGTTAAGATCGAGATCGTAGACCGCGGTAAAATCGGCCGATGGAATTTCGGCATAGAGACGAGCGTGGTTGCTTCCAATATGGCCGACTCCGACAACACCAACGCGTAATTTTTTCATCGATATGTCCAGTCTCTAGTGCGCCAAATTTTTCAAAAACCAATCGTAAGTTTGCGCGATACCTTCCCGGAGCGGGATCGTCGCCTGCCAGCCCAAGCCATGCAGCCGGGTAACGTCGAGAAGTTTTCGCGGTGTGCCGTCCGGCTTGGTCGTGTCCCAGGCGAGTTCACCATCGAAACCAACCACGTCACAAATCAACTCCGCCAGTTCACGGATGGAGATATCTTCGCCGCAGCCGACGTTGATGATTTCCGGGGAATCATATTTCTCGAGCAGAAAGAGACAGGCCGAAGCAAGATCATCCACATGCAAAAATTCACGGCGCGGCTTTCCGGAGCCCCATACGATCAGCTCATGCGCCTTGCGCATTTTCGCTTCATGCGCCTTCCGCAAAAGCGCAGCCAGGACATGTGATGTCTCCAGGTCGAAATTGTCGTTCGGCCCGTAAAGATTTGTCGCCATTGCGGAAATAAAATTAGCGCCATACTCGCGCGCATATGCTTGGCAGAGTTTAATACCGGCGATCTTCGCGATTGCGTACGCTTCACCGGTTGGCTCAAGCGGACCCCCTAGCAAGGCTGTTTCCGGAATCGGTTGCGGTGCGAGTTTGGGGTAAATGCAGGAGCTGCCAAGGAAGAGAAGTTTGCGCACGCCGGCTTCGTGAGCGGCACGAATAATGTTGTTCTGGATCCGTAAGTTCTCGAGGAGAAACTCGACTGGAAAATCGTTGTTCGCCTTGATGCCGCCAACCCTTGCCGCAGCAAGGATTACGATTGTTGGTTTTTCGTCCCGGAAAAATTTCACAACGGCCGATTCGTCCTCGAAATCAAGTTGCGCCCGATCGCGCTTCGGCAGGTTATTGAAGCCTTTTTCCTCAAGGCGGCGGATCAAGGCGCTACCCACAAGCCCGCGATAACCGGCGACAAAGATTTTCTCTGATTTATCCATGATGAGCTACCCAGCTGCCGTTTAGCATTTTCCTTTTTGCGCCTTTGCGCAATCCTCACTTCGGTGAGCAAGCGCGAAATCGTGCATCCAGGGTTCAGGAGCGCGTTTTCAAACCGCGCACGGTGCCAATGGCATTGTCGAAAAATTGCCCTTGATCTTTTTCGGAAAGCTTTCCGGCGTCAGCTTGGGCAAGAGCGATCTTTGCTCGCACCGACAACATCAGTCAGAAGGCGGTCAGTCTTTCATCGGACAGCGCGAAGAGAATGGCCGGGCAACTGACAGGAAAGCTGCTTACAACGATTAGCCTACACCGCGAGTCGGCTGAGACTAGCAGCCTGTATCGAACCCTTTAGGGAGGGTGAAGGTCGCCATTCACAATAGAAGAGACACCGAGTGGCCCATTGCCTAGACCTTGTTCGGCCACCATGATTTAGCCGAAGCGAGTTGCTGATGGACCAACACGCCACGATCAACTCCACGCATCACTTCATGCATGAGCTTTTTTACTGCGGGATATTGATCAAGCTTGAAATAAGCGCCATGGATATCGCCTTCGTTACTGGCAAAGAACTCAGAGCAATCCGTATCCCAGACGTTGTCCGGCGTGGCGGCATGACCATTTCCCGCCGCGCGATCCAAGCCACTGCGACCGAGGCGACGTTTGAAGAAATGCTTTAGCCCAGCGGACACGCCAAGGACCGGATCCCGCCCGCTATAAAAGGCGGTAACCCGATAGGTGAGATTGGCAATGCCTTCTCCGTCCCCATCGCCGATTTGTTCGCCGCTGTCGAAGATATCATTGTCCACATCGGCAGCGAGCATGAGAAGCTGGTTAACAAGGCTGGTGGCGAGTGGACGATTGTTACGCTTCCAGGTATTGAACAACGCCATCTGCGTTACGAAATTCCCCATGCTGTGGGCAATAATGGATACTTTTGCTTTGCAAGCCTTGCTGGGATCGGCCGCGGTCGCAGTCTGGTTACGAGCCAGCACGTTGTAGAGCTTGCTAAGGACATCGGCTAGATCGTTGGCGCACATGCGCGCTCCGGCGCGATCTGCAAGATAATCGTAAACCTGACCTTTCGATGGCCAGGTAAAGAGGACACAGACGCCAAGGCTGCTTGGACCGGAAAAGAGGCCGTTGGACACACGGGTATAGAAATCGACCGAGTTTGCAAAACCGCTGTTGTACCCGTGGACGCATAACGCGAGATGTTTTTCCTCTTCCTGCTGATCTTGCGGAAGGTCGGGGAAGGTTTCGCAGGCCTCCGTAATCGCCTTTCGAAATTGTGAAAAGGAGATCCGATCCCAGTTGCCGATATCGTGAAGATTTCTTTTGCTATCGCTGACAAAATAAGCCGGCCCGTTTGCGTTTCGTTCGGTGCCTGCACCGCCCGCATTGCGATCACTGATCATCCAATACTTAGGCATAGCGCTATCGCAGCAAATAGCACCGCCCTAATCAAGGATTTTCAGATCAGAGCCGACCGGGCGAGAGGCTGACGAGCTGACGAATTCACGGCTCCGCGGGAGGTGCGCCGATCGACCGGGAAATCACAGCACGGAACGAGCATGTCCGTAATTTGTTTGCGCTTGCTGAAAATGGCGCAGGGATTTTCAATCCGGAAATGCTTCGTACTTTTGCGCTTTTTTTCTTTGCGACGATTACAATTTGTAGGGCAGCCGAGCCGCGGTCAACGATCCCGGCGACAGCCCAGGCCGCAGCGCCGGTCGACCAACTGATTCCCTGGTTGCTCGACGAAGACCGACAACTGCGCGGCATCGCATTTAGCGAAGTGATTCTCGACACCACGGGCAAACATGTTTTGGCTTTCGATCGAAAAAACGAAACCAACGAACGTGTAATCAAACAGATCGGTGCAGCGCTTGATGAGACGATGCGGCGGATGAATGCATCCGACAGTCCGATTCAAAAGGCCGCACGCATCAACGAAGTAAGTAGTCAGGTGGAGGATTTGCTGCGAGAATTGCTAAATACCACGGCCGGACTGAGCTGCGATTTTCCTCGGACTGCCGGTGGCAAAATTCAGCGCTCCGGTTATCCCGACCTTCGGATTGTCGATCTTGCGAGCACGCGCGTCTTTTATCTTGATCCGAAACTCTATGCAGTTGGCAGTCGGGACAGCAGTTTTCGAACCTTCTATTTCGAACCGAAGATCGCGACGAACAAAGTGCGCGATGACGCCGTCCATTTGATCGGCGGGTTCGAGCACGAACCCCGAAAAGATAACCGTTGGAACTTTACCCGCTGGGACCTGGTCGATCTTTCGCAATTTAAAGTGAAACTGAAAGCAGAGTTTCAGGGTAGCAATCACGACATGTATCGGCCGGAAGCGATTGTGGCGACAAGCTCGAAATAAATCCGTCGAACCGCTGAAGCGTTGAGGGGCTAAAGCGGCAGTGAATTGTGCTTCTTTGTTGCGAATTGTCCGCTTCAACGGTTTAACGCTTCAACCAATCCGCGACCAAGAGTAACGGTTGCTCAGAGCGGCGGGGGACGTAATGGTATGGTTCCGATGACTGCCAAGACGGAGGAGACATTTCAGTTCGACACGGTCGATGATGTGGTGAGCGACATCGCCAAAGGGCGCATGGTAATCGTAACCGACGACGCGGATCGCGAGAACGAAGGCGACCTCGTCATGGCGGCAGAGAAAGTGACGCCGGAAGCTGTGAATTTCATGGCTACTCACGGGCGCGGGTTGATCTGTGTGCCGATCGCAAACGAACGCGCCGAGCAACTCGGCTTGCAACGCATGGTGGCGCAAAACCGCGAAACGCATCGCACCGATTTCACCGTGTCTGTGGATGCAGCTCGTGGAGTAACCACCGGCATCAGCGCCTATGATCGCGCCACGACAATCCTGGCAATCGCCAATCCAAAATCGTCACCCGAAGATCTCAATCAACCGGGACACGTCTTTCCGTTGCGAGCGAAAGATGGCGGCGTGTTGCGGAGGGCCGGCCACACAGAGGCGGCTGTTGATCTTGCCCGGATGGCGGCCCTGCAACCGGCGGGGGTGCTTTGTGAGATTTTACACGACGACGGAACCATGGCGCGTTTAGGGGAGTTAATGGAATTCCGCAAGAAACATGGTCTGCGTATTTGCACGATTCAAAGCCTGATCGCGTATCGGCGCGTCCGTGAAAAGCTGGTGGAATTGGAGCAGATCGTGAAGATGCCGACCGATTACGGCGAGTTCGATTTGCACTTGTACCGGGCGAAGCTCGACGGCCAGCATCATCTCGCGCTCGTGAAAGGCAAGATCGACAAGAACAAGCCAACGCTGGTGCGCGTGCATAGCCAATGTCTTACCGGCGATGTTTTCGGCTCGCGGCGATGCGACTGCGGAAATCAACTGCACGCTGCGCTTCGGCAAATCCAAGAGGAAGGCACCGGTGTCCTGGTTTACATGAGGCAGGAAGGACGCGGTATTGGATTGGCAGCAAAAATTCATGCGTACAAGTTGCAGGAGGAAGGACTCGATACAGTTGAGGCAAACGCGAAGCTTGGTTACCCAAGCGACTTGCGCGATTACGGCCTCGGCGCGCAAATCCTTTTCGATCTCGGGGTCCGCCGGTTCCGTTTTCTCACCAATAATCCGAAGAAAGTTGTGGGACTCGAAGGTTACGGCCTGGAGATGATAGAGCAGGTGCCAATTCGGAGCATAGCCAATCCGCACAATGCAAAATATCTCGAGACCAAGAGAGTGAAGATGGGCCACCTGTTGTAGGACCTTAGCTGCTATGTCGATCTTGCAGTTCGCAGCACAATCCCACGGCTTTCCGGCAAATGACGAAATCCGAATGCCGAATGTCGAAGGAATGGAAAAAAGTCGAAGCCGGAAGAGAAACCCTTGTTTATTCGGGCTTCGTTATTTGATTCGTCATTCGTCGTTCGTCATTCGTCATTGCTAAATGTCCAATGTCACTCCGGCCCGGCCCCGCAGTATGCGAGGGAAACGCAAGTTCATCATCATCGCAAGCCAATTCAACGCACCGTACGTGCAGGGTCTGGTCGATCACGCCGATAGAGAATTGCGTACGCTTGCGCCGAGCGCGGCGATTTCTGTTCAGCGAGTGCCGGGGGCATTCGAAATTCCAGTCGTTGTCCGTGAACTGGCATCGCAGGCAAAGGCGGACGCATTGATCGCCTGCGGTGTCATTTTGAAAGGAAAGACGGACCACGCACAAAATCTGAGCCGCTCGGTCACCGACGCGTTGCAACGCATCGCAGTGGGTCATGGCGTACCCGTCATCAACGCTGTCCTCAGTTTCGACAACGAAACTCAAGCGCGCGAGCGCTGCCTCGAAAATAAAATCAATCGCGGGACTGAGGCTGCGCGCGCCGCAGTGGAAATGGCTGATGTGATGTCAAAACTTCGCAGAAAATAATTTTTATGGGAAAACGGCGAAAGGCGCGCGAAGCGGCCATCCAGTACCATTTCTGGCGCGATCTTCAACATGGCGAAGGGCCGGAGCAGATCGACGATTTCTGGGAATTTTGTCCGGCGACGCCACGCGTCCGCGAGTTTGCGCAACCGCTTATAGAAGGGATGGTGACGCATCTCCAAGAAATCGACGAGCGCATTCGGCGTTATTGCGAGAATTACGAATTCCATCGGATCTCGGCGGTCGATCGCAACGTCTTGCGGCTTGCCATCTACGAAATGCTTTATCGGGACGACATTCCGCCGATCGTTTCGATCAACGAAGGAATCGAGCTGGCGAAAATGTTCGGTGGCGCCGAATCGGGACGTTTCGTCAACGGCATTCTCGATCGGATACGAAAAGACTTGGACCGCCCGGCGCGTGAACCGGTGACGAAACGAGATTCGTAATTCGTCACTCGTTACATCGTCACAACGATTCACGGCTCTCGAATTTCGATTCACGGCTCATCGATATGGACCTTTTTAAATCCCTCGCCCAAACATTCGCGAACAAACCGATCGATTGGGATGAGCTCGAAGAGTCGCTTATTCGCGCCGATCTCGGTGTGTCGATGACAACTCGAATCATCAAAACCCTCCAAGACCGCGAAGCCTGGTCATTGATAGGCATAAACGATGTCGTAAAAGTGGTGCGCGAGGAAATTGCCCGCATTTTGCCGAGTAACCCGGCAGCTATCCGGCCGCTCAATGGCAAACCAAAAGTGATTTTGCTCCTGGGCGTAAACGGAACCGGAAAGACAACGTCGACGGCGAAACTCGCTCATTACTTTCAGCAAGATCGACGTAGGGTCTTGCTCGCCGCGGCTGATACTTTTCGCGCTGCAGCCATCGAGCAGCTTGGCATTTGGGCCGAGCGACTTGGCGTTGAAATGATTCGCGGGCAATACAACGCCGATCCGGCGGCACTTTGCTACGAAGCGTATCAAGCGGCGGTCAAGCGCGAGATCCAATTTCTTATCTGCGATACGGCCGGCCGAATGCACACAAAAACGAATCTCATGGCCGAGCTGAAAAAAGTGAAGCGCACGCTTGGCAAACAAGACCAGGACGCACCGCACGAAACGCTGTTGGTGGTCGATGCAACCACCGGCGGCAATGCGCTTAGCCAGGCGCGCGAATTCCAAAGTTCAATCGGCCTTACTGGCTTGATCGTCACAAAACTCGACGGCAGCGGCAAAGGTGGAATCATCGTTGCAATTCAGGAGGAACTTGGTGTTCCGACGCGCTTCATTGGCACGGGGGAAAAGATCGACGACTTTGCGCCGTTCGACGGGCGGGAATTTGTGGCGAAAATGTTGTAACTGACGTTCCGAACAGTGGGAGAAGCAATCAAAGAGACTTTCGTGCCGGAAGACAGCGTTGCTCCAATCGAAGCGACAGGCTTTCTCGCGAAATTCACGGTGCTCAAGGGAGCTGAACGCGAGTTGTGGCTCACGTTCTTGATAAAGCTCCTGATCATCTCCGCCTACTCGATCACGAATAAAACGTTGATTTTATGGCTTTCGTCAGATCTCGGGTTCAGCGATCAAGCAGCGGGGGCTTTGATCGGGTGGGTTTGGGCACCGGCGATGACCGTGTTCACGTTGTTGGCGGGCTCGCTCACCGACGCGCTCGGTCTTCGCCGAACTTTTTTTCTCGGTGTCATTATCTGTCTGATTGCTCGCTCGATGATGGTGTTTACGACTCTACCCTGGCTGGCGCTTGCTGGCGGGTTGTTTCCGTTAGTGATCGGGGAGGCGCTCGGAACGCCGGTGCTGATTGCCGCCACGCGCCGCTATTCGACTGTGCGGCAACGGTCGATCTCCTTCTCGATGATCTACATGGTCATGAACGTTGGCTATCTCATTGCTGGCAGCATTTTCGACTATGTGCGCCACTCGTTAGGCGAGTATGGCTATTTAAATCTTCTTGGATTGCACATAACGACCTACCGGACGCTGTTCCTGGTAAGCCTTGGCTTCGAGATACTGCTTCTTCCGACGATTTATTTTCTGAGGAGAGGAGTTGAAGCGACAGACGAAGGCGTTAAGTTCACGGCGGAGCCAGTGCTATACGCGGCCGGTAGGTTTTGGGAGAGCATCTGGTTAACAGTCCGCGACACTGCCCTCGATACTGTCGCGTTATTTAAGCGGCTACTGGGTCAATCCGGTTTTTATCGGCTTCTTGCTTTTCTTCTCTTAATCGGATTTCTGAAGCTCATCTTTCTGCAAATGGACTACGTGTTTCCGAAATTCGGTATCCGCGAGCTAGGGAATGGCGCTCCGATCGGTCACCTCTCGAATATCAATTACATTCTCATCATCATTCTGGTGCCAATCATTGGCGCGCTCACGCAAAAATATTCAGCCTACAGAATGGTGGTCGTAGGCGGAGCGATTTGCGCCGCATCTGTTTTTGTCATGGCCTTACCGACTCCGTGGTTTCAAGGATCGGCCCAAGGTTTCATCGGGCAATGGATTGGTCACGGTTATCTAGGAGTACAGGGGACCATTCACCCCTACTACATGATGATCGGGATCTACATATCGATATTCTCAATCGGCGAAGCTTTCTACTCACCCCGCGTCTATGAGTACGCAGCCGCAATTGCTCCAAGAGGTCAGGAAGCGTCCTATGGCGCACTCTCGTATATTCCTTTTCTTATCGGAAAACTGCTCGTTGGAACCGGAGGATGGCTGTTGGCTGCGTTTTGTCCCGCACACGGTCCTCGGCATTCGGGAACGATGTGGCTTATCTTTGCCTTCGCGGCATCGGTCGCGCCGATTGGATTAATTGGGCTGCGTCGCTACATTCGCGTCCCCGAAGCTGGGCGACAGGATGTCAACTAGCGATTTTCGCGCCCAAGCCGATCGCGATCCCGGATTCCCCGCCTGATCTCTCAACGCCGACTCAAGATTGTCCATTCGTGCCACGCTGCGAATACGCAGAGGAAAAATGCACTACACCGATAATCGTGTTGAAAGAAGTTGCGCCCGGCCATTTTTCAGCTCGGTTACGAATTGAATAAAAGGAGATCGACCTCGCGCCCGCGCATCTGCCGGGAAGCTTGCCCGAAGTGAACGGGCGCGCGCGGGCACCGGTCTAAATCTAAACGCTGGAGATTGGGAATGAACAGCACGCGATTGATATATAAGCGAAAGTCGCACAAAACCTTATGGTTCGGTTTGCTCGGAGCCACTGTTGTGATTGTCGGCTCGATTTTGTTCGGGTATGCTCAGGGACAGAAAAAAGAGGCCGAGAAAATGAATCCAACGAAAGCAGTTCCGAGTGACGCCGAGTTGCAAACGAAGTTAACGAAAGACCAGTATCATGTGACGCGAGAATGCGGCACCGAGACTCCGTTCCAAAACGCCTATTGGGACAATCACAAGGCCGGAATTTATGTTGATCTTATCACTGGCCAACCGCTCTTCAGCTCGCTCGACAAATTCGACAGCGGCACCGGCTGGCCCAGTTTCACCAAGCCGATTTCGAAAGACAAAGTGGTGGAAAAAAAGGATTCTTCTCACGGAATGGAGCGCACCGAGGTTCGTTCGAGTAAGAGCGATTCGCACCTCGGTCACGTGTTTGGGGATGGCCCCGCGCCAACGGGGCAACGTTACTGCGTAAACTCCGCCGCGTTGCGTTTCATTCCGGTGGAGAAATTGAAAGAAGAAGGTTACGGCGAATATCTGGCGCTCTTCAAACAGGGGGAATCCCAGAATAATCAGCCGTAAGCGACAACCAGAAGTTCGCTAGACTTGTGTGTCGACTCCGTTTCTCGAAGTCGGAGCCATAGAGACGTATTATCCGGTCGAGACGGGATTGATTTTCAAATGTCGCCTGGGCGTAATCCGGGCGTTGTAGCGGCGACGTTGTCCGCCGCCGAATCGGGAAAAAAGGCGCCCGCCGCGGCGAGCGCCTCTACAATCGATATCGAATCGCCAATATGTCGAAACAATCGAGCAAATCGCACGAGATTTCGGCGCTTATCGCCGGAATCGCGGCGTTCACGACGTGGGGACTTGTTCCGATCTATTGGAAACTGCTCAAAGCGGTGCCAGCCACTGAAATTCTCGCCCATCGATTTGTCTGGACGTCGAGCTTTTTAATCGCGCTGCTCACCTGGCAACGGCGCTGGACCGAACTGGAAACCAATGTTCGGTCGCGACGTGCGAGACTCTATTGTCTGGCCAGCGGCGCGATGATCGCGATCACGTGGTTTTTGTACATTTGGGCCGTGAACATAGGACGCGTCATCGAGACGAGTCTCGGTTATTTCATGACGCCGCTCATGAACGTTTTGCTTGGCGCGATTTTCCTGCGGGAGCGGCTGAGGCGATGGCAATTGGTTTCCGTTCTACTCGGAACCTTAGGCGTTTTTAATCTGACCTTTGGTTATGGACGTTTTCCGTGGGTGGCCTTGTCATTGTGCACAACATTTGGACTTTATGGATTGCTTCGGAAGAAATCCGGCACGGCGGCAATTCCTGGTTTGTTTATCGAAACGATTTTGCTCGTTCCGCTGGCCATCGCCTATCTCATCTTCCTAAACACGAACGGCCAATTAATGTTCGGGTCGGCGGATATTTCGCTGTCGATCTTGTTGATGAGCACCGGCATTGTCACCGCGTTGCCGCAGGTTTGGTTCGGGCACGCTGCCCAGCATTTGCGCCTTACCACCCTCGGTTTTTTACAATACCTCGCCCCGACCGGCACATTTTTCCTCGGCGTGTTTGCTTACCACGAACCATTCACGCGCAATCATTTCATCACCTTCGCATTGATCTGGATCGCTCTCGCGATCTTTACCGGCGAAGCCGTTATGCGATGGCGCAGACGCTCGGTGCCAGGGATGGCAATTCCGATCGCACAGTAAGGGCGATTGGCCTCAGAAACCGAACCACGGCGTTTCGTTTTGCCAGAAGCGAGCGCTACCTTACATTGTCGCTTCGATGATGAGAAAAGACGATTTTGATTACGCGATTGAGAACACCCAGGTGATTCTCGCGCCCGAGCAGCAGATCGCAACGTTTGGCACGACGAGCTTTCACTTCTATCTCATCTCCGAGTTGATGGACCGTGTCGATCAGGTCCGGATTCGCAACGGGAAAATTCACGCCGAGCGCCCGCAAATTCTCACTCCGGAACATTTCAGTCGTTTGCTGCTCGAAGGATTTGGCGAGAAAGCGCAGCGTTATGCCGATCAATTGCGCGAATACGCGCGCAACATCGCGGTGCTGCGTTACGGATTTCAATTTCGCAAAACGAATGTCACAGAAGAGACGATCCGCGATTCAGTTGACGCCGTCATCACGCGGACAAAGCGACGCGTGGAAGAGGCGGAGGAACCACTCAGCGCCGTCATTCAGGGCGTGGACGATGCCTGGGAGGTTTGCTTGCTTAAGTTCACGATCGACATGATCGAACGCTCCGCCGGCGGAAACCTCGGCGACTTTCGTAAGCGCGGACTAATTTGAAAGCGCGGATACGAGGAAAGCCAGAAATAGACCGCAAAATGCTGTCTAATTCTTGTTAGATGGCAAACAATACCGACAGACTGCCGGGCCGTCCTCGATTCCGCGTTGGTCATCCTTCTAGCCGCTAAACTTTCCGCTTTCTTCGATCCGCGCGTCTTGTCATTCTGCGCGTCCGCGTACCGCATTTTGAAAAACTATCTCCAACTTAATATCAGCCTGCTTTACTGGATTCTGATCGCGCCGTTTACGGGACAATTTTTCAAAATCTCGCCGGTCTTCCGGCAGATGGTGTTCATCGGCGTGCGCGCGGCGCCGATGGTCGCGCTGACGGCGTTCAGCGTAGGCGTGACTTTGGCGATGCAAGCGGCGCATTCACTGCAACAACTCGGCGCGGAAATCTATGTCCCCGACCTGGTGATGGTGACGCTTCTACGCGAGATGGGGCCGGTCCTGATCGCGGTGATCGTGATCGGTCGCAGCGGTTCGGCCGTCGCGGCGGAGCTGGGAACCATGAAAGTGTCCGAGGAGATCGAGGCGCTGGAAGTGATGGCTATTAATCCAGTCCAGTATCTGGTTGTGCCGCGGTTCCTGGCCATGCTCGTGATGCTGCCGGCGCTCACAATCTTCGGAAACTATATCGGCGTGTTTGGCGGCTGGGCCGTGTGCACGTTCGCACTTGATTTTAATACCGCCGGCTATGTCTTGCGCGCCTTACAAAGTGCGGACACGTGGGATTTGTATTCGGGAATGATCAAAAGCGCCGTCTTCGCCTGGATCGTCATCACGATCGCGTGCAACGCCGGATTGCATGTCGAAGGTGGCGCGGAGGGTGTAGGCCAGGCAACGACGGCTTCGGTCGTGCAAGCTTTGCTGGCAATGCTGGTCACGAACGCGGTGCTTACCGGAATCTTCTTTTTTGCTGTATGAACTCCAACGAAGCCCCCATCATCGAAGTTGTTGATCTTGTCCGGAAATTCGGAGATCGCACTGTACTCAACGATATCTCTTTCAACGTCCATCGTGGCGAGACGCTCGTGATCATGGGCGGAAGCGGTTGTGGCAAAAGCACGTTACTCCGGCATATGATCGGTTCGATGAAACCGACTTCCGGCTCGGTAAAAATCTTCGGCGAAGAAATCGCAACCATGAAGGAACGTGAGATCGGGCGTGTTCGGCAACGGTTTGGGATGCTGTTCCAATCCGGAGCCCTGCTGGCATCGCTCACCGTCGGCGAGAATGTAGCGCTGCCACTTTTTCAACACACTGAAAGGTCCGCCGACGAAATCGAAGAGATCGTGAAGCAAAAACTCCAGATGGTCGGGCTTACCGGTTTTGAAGATCTGAAGCCGGATGAAATAAGCGGCGGAATGAAGAAGCGGGTTGGTCTGGCGCGCGCACTCGCGCTCGATCCGGAACTGCTTTTCAGCGATGAACCCACCTCGGGGCTCGATCCGATTATGACCGCGGTTGTCGATCAGTTAACACTTAAACTGGCTCATGGAAGCCACATGACGGCAGTCGTCGTCTCGCACGATATGACGAGTGCTTTTCGCATCGCAACCCGGATGATCATGCTTGGTCACGGTTCGATCGTCGCCCAAGGCACACCCGAAGAAATTCGCACGAGCACTAACCCGGAAGTGCACCAGTTTATTAACGGCGAAGCAGACGGGCCGATCCCGTTAAATCTTTCGCAAGATGAGCACGAGCATCATCAACACGTGAAGCCGCGCCCGTTCGTGAGCGCGCGTTTTCGCTTTCATCATAAGACTCCATGAAACGAAATTTCTCCGACTACATCGTGGCCGTCTCGGTGATCTTGATCAGCTTGGTCCTCCTCGCGGCCCTTACCATCGCACTTTCCGGCTATCGCTTGAAAAAACCGACCCGCACTTTGCAGATCAACTACGAAGACGTCACCGGCATTAAAGTCCATTCCGAACTTCGTTACGCCGGTGCGCCAGCAGGACGGGTGATCGCGATGCGTCATCTGACTGCAAAGGAGCGCGAATCGTCACCAAACAAAAGAGACGCGGTGCGGGTGACGGTCAGCCTTGACGATGCGATTCCGCCGTTGCCCGCGGACGTGGTGGCAACGCTCAGCTCAGACACGCTACTCGCGCCAAAATTTGTCGCGCTCTCCGCGGGCACGCCGGGCGGCAACACACTTGCGAACAACGCTGCGATCGAAGGCCATCCCGCCTATGGTCTCGACCAGATTACCGCGGCGGCCGGTCCGCTGCTGGATAACCTCAACATCACAGTCGCGAACTTGAAAAACGATCTTGGCCAATTCACGCCGAAGCTTGGGCCCCTGGCCGATTCGCTGAAAATCGACGTGGATAATTTACAGAACGTGGTCAAAAACCTCGATGGCGTATCCAAAGATGCAGACACGGTGTTAGGCACAGCCGACACCTTTATCAGCGCGACTGACAAGCAGCTTCAGGAACAGTTGAAACAACTGCATGTGATTCTCCTGAATTTGAAAGTGGTCACTACGCACGCGAAGGCACTTGTCGAAACGCTCGCTGAAAAACCGAATCGCCTCATCTTCAGCGGTAAACCGGCCAAGCTCACGCCGGAATCGGAAATTCTCAAAAGCTCCAAACCTCTACCGGCAAAAAAACCGTGATTGTAGCCGCGCCGGTATGCGGCGCTTTGTAAAGAGAAGTGCAGAGCCGTTGGTTATACGAATCTGCGGGGCGATTAGGGTTCAATTGCCCCACCCTTTCGAATATCGACGCATCAGTTTGAAGAAGCGGAGAGTGTCGCGCACCGGATGGATGCTGCTTACCTCGTCGGAATAAATGGTGGTGATCGGAACGGATTCGATCCGATAGCCTTTGCGGCTGGCGATAATCAACATTTCGGTTTCGTAATCGAAGCGACGCGCTCCGACGAGCAACTCAGGAATCAATTGTCGATCTAACATCCGAAACCCGCATTGGGTGTCCGGGATGTCTTGCCCGCAGGTGCGGCTGATCCGATTGCTCATGTAACGATTTACAACGCGTCGAACAAATGGCATCACTGCGAGGTTGTTCATCCGATTACCGAGGAAAAGACTGCGATCTGCCGCCAAGGCGGCTGCGCTCATAAAACGCTCGATTTCCTCGGGAAGATGCTGGCCGTCGCCGTCAAGAATAATCACATGCATAAATTGTCGATCCAACCAGTGCCGTAAGCCTGTCTTAATCGCCTCACCTTTGCCACGGTTCCGATTCTGAACGATGACCTCAGCGCCGCCTTCACGCGCGCACTGCGCGGTTCTGTCGCCCGAGCCGTCATCGACAACGAGCACGTGATCGAGCTGGTTGCGCGTTCGACGAACAACGTCACTGATATGTTTCTCTTCGCGATACGCCGGAATGATCGCCGCGGCCTTTAGACGAATTTGTGCGACACGGTCCCAGTCCGCGACCGTCATCGGCGAACCACCGGGTGAAAATCGGCAGCATGATAAGAACTCCGGACAAGCGGACCGGAAGCGACATACAGGAATCCCTTTTTGCGCGCGATGTCGCCGTAATAACTGAATTGATCGGGCGTAATGTACTCAACGACGGGCAAATATTTTGGGGTCGGACGTAAATACTG
>Ga0209474_10002878_pt1 | contig 15505 bp, 9 predicted proteins | sample GraSoiAngelo_145_FD_185902 | JGI IMG/M metagenome (GOLD analysis project Ga0209474, IMG submission 185902) | Grasslands soil microbial communities from the Angelo Coastal Reserve, California, USA - 14_1009_05_20cm (SPAdes) (version 2) | ecosystem: Environmental > Terrestrial > Soil > Grasslands ...
CGGCCGGCTGGGTCGCGGCTGGGTGGTGGCGTCGGAGACGTGCGCCCTCGATATCACGGGGGCGACCCTGGTGCGCGAGCTCGAGCCGGGAGACTTCGTGCGCATTCACGGGGCCGACGTCGATGCCCTTCCCCGGCTGCCTGCCCGCCCGCACCGCCGCTGCGTGTTCGAGCTGGTGTATTTCTCCCGGCCCGACAGCACCGTGTTTCACCGCTCCGTGGACGGTGTGCGCCGGGCGCTCGGCCGTGAGCTCGCGCGCGAGCATCCGGCCCCCGGCGCCGATTGCGTCTTCTCGGTGCCCGACTCGTCCAACGCCATGGCGCTGGGCTTCTCCGAGCAGTCGGGCGTCAAGCTCGAGCACGCGCTGATCCGCAACCATTACGTAGGCCGCACCTTCATCCATCCCGCGCAGGCGGACCGGATGGCCAAGGTGAAGATCAAGTTCAACCCGGTGCGGGGCGTGCTCGAGGGGAAGCGGGTCGTGGTGGTGGACGACTCGATCGTGCGCGGCACCACCAGCCGGGCACTGGTCCAGCTGATCCGCCAGGCGGGTGCCGCGGAGGTGCACTTTCGCGTGGCGTCGCCGCCGATCACCGGACCGTGCTATTACGGCATCGACACGCCCAGCAAGAAGGAGCTGATCGCGGCGAACAACAGTGTCGCGGAGATCCGCGAGCACCTGCGCGTGGATTCGCTTGGCTATCTGTCGCTCGACGGCATGTTGCGCGCGGCCGGGGGCGATCCGGCGGACTTCTGTCACGCCTGCTTCTCGGGCGAGTACCCCACCGACATACCGGAAGACGATCTGGCGGGGGCGCGGCACGCCGCGCCGCTGCATCCGCTCGCGGTCTGATGCGCCCGTGCCGGCGCTCGAGCGGTGGGTGTACTTCTTCGGGCCGGGCCGGGCCGACGGCTCCGCGGCCATGCGCGACATCCTGGGCGGCAAGGGCGCGGGCCTCGCCGAAATGGCGAACCTGGGCCTGCCCGTCCCGCCCGGGTTTACGATCTCCGCCAAGCTGTGCCTCACCTACCTGGAGCAGGGCACCTTCCCCGACGAGCTGCGCGAAGAAGTCGATCGTCACCTGAAGCAGCTCGAGCGCATCAGCAAGAAGAAGTTCGGCGATCCCCAGAACCCGCTGCTCGTGTCGGTGCGCTCGGGAGCCGCGGTCTCGATGCCCGGCATGATGGAAACCATCCTCAACCTGGGCTTGAACGACGCGACCGTGGAGGGGCTGATCGCGGGCTCCAAGAACCCGCGCTTCGCATACGACTCGTACCGCCGCTTCGTCCAGATGTACGGAGACGTGGTCTTCGATTTGGGCAAGGAGCCGTTCGCCGAGGTGCTCGAGGAGTTCAAGAAGCGGCGGCGGGCGGAGCGTGACATCGACCTGCCGGCCGAGGACCTGAAAGCCCTGGTGCAGGAGTTCAAGTCCATCATCCAGGCCAAGCGCGGCGCCCCGTTTCCCGACGATCCGTTCGCCCAGCTGTGGGGCGCGATCGAAGCGGTGTTCAAAAGCTGGCGCACCCGCCGGGCGCAGGACTACCGCAAGGTGAACGGCATCCCGGACGACCTGGGAACCGCGGTGAACGTCGTCGCGATGGTGTATGGCAACATGGGCGACGATTCCGGCACCGGGGTGGCGTTCACACGGGACTGCCGCACCGGGGAAAACGTGCTGAACGGCGACTTCCTCACCAACGCGCAAGGCGAGGACGTCGTGTCGGGTGCCCGCACGCCCGAGCCCATCGCCAAGATGAAGCGCGGCGCCCTCGCCAAGGTGTACCGCGAGCTCGAGCGGATCGCGACGAAGTTGGAGCGTCACTTCCGGGACGTCCAGGACATCGAGTTCACCTTCGAGCATGGCCGGCTGTTCATGCTCCAGACGCGCCGGGCGCAGCGCACCGGGCTCGCGGCGGTGCGGAGCGCCGTGGAGATGGTGGACGACGGCCTGATCACTGCCGACGAGGCGGTGCAGCGCGTGCCGCCTCAGGACCTGGACCAGCTGTTCCACCCCATGGTCGACCCGCGCGCGAGCGTCACCGTGGTAGCCAAGGGCCTGCCGGCGTCGCCGGGGGCGGCCATGGGCGAGGCCGTGTTCGACGCCGACGAGGCGGAGGCGCTCGCGAAGCGTGGGCGCAAGGTGATCCTTATCCGGCCGGAGACCTCGCCCGAAGACTTTCACGGCATCGTGGCGGCCCAGGCGGTGCTCACGGCCCGCGGTGGCATGACCAGCCACGCGGCGGTGGTGGCTCGCGGCATGGGCAAGACGTGCGTGGTGGGCGCCACGGACATCGAGGTCGATCCCCAGGCGGGCCGGATGCGCGCCAACGGCCGGGTCGTGAAACAAGGCCAGGTGATCACCGTGGATGGCACCACGGGGCGCGTGATCCTGGGGGCGGCGAAACTGGTCGAGCCCAAAGTCGGCGTCCACTACACCAAGCTGATGGCCTGGGCGGACGAGCGGCGGCGGCTGCGGGTGCGCGCCAACGCCGACATTCCGGCGGACGCGCAGCGGGCCCGCGAGTTCGGCGCCGAGGGGATCGGGTTGTGTCGCACCGAGCACATGTTCTTCGAGGGCGACCGCATCACCGCCATGCGCGAGATGATCGTGGCCCCCGACGAGCCGGGGCGCCGCACCGCGCTCGCTAAACTGCTCCCGATGCAGCGTGCCGACTTCGAGGGCCTGTTCGAGGCGATGAGTGGGTATCCGGTGACGATCCGCCTGCTCGATCCACCGCTGCACGAGTTTCTGCCGCACGGCAAGGCGGAGGTCGCGGGGCTGGCGCGCGCCATGAACGTGCCCGCGGCGCGCCTCGAGCGCCTGGTGGCCTCGCTCGTCGAGGCGAACCCGATGCTCGGGCACCGCGGCTGCCGGCTCGGCATCACCTATCCCGAGATCACCGAGATGCAGGCGCGGGCGATCTTCGAGGCGGCGTGCCGGGTGGTGAGCCGCGGGAAGAAGGTGACCGTGGAGGTGATGATCCCCCTCGTCGCGCTGGTCGAGGAGCTGCGCCGCCAGACCGACATCGTGCACCGGGTGGCGCGGGAGGTGTTCCAGGCCGAGGGTCGCGCGGTGCCCTACCTGGTCGGGACGATGATCGAGCTACCGCGCGCCGCGCTCACCGCCGACGAGATCGCGAAGGAGGCCGACTTCTTCTCGTTCGGGACCAACGATCTCACGCAGACGACGTTCGGCTTGTCGCGCGACGACGCCGGTCGTTTTCTGCCGTTCTACGTGGAGCACGGTATTCTCAAGGACGACCCGTTCCAGGTGCTCGACCAGGACGGCGTCGGCAAGCTGATCGAGCTCGCGGTGCGACTGGGCCGAGGCAGTCGCAATGAGCTGAAGATCGGGATCTGCGGCGAGCACGGCGGCGAGCCCGCGTCGGTGAAGTTCTGCCACCATGTGGGGATGAATTACGTGTCGTGCTCGCCGTTCCGCGTCCCCATCGCGCGGCTCGCGGCGGCGCAGGCGGCGCTCGAGGAGCAGGGGGTGATCAACAGAACAAGAGCGACGGTTTAGGGACTCGGGGTTCGGGACTCGGGGCTCGGGGGTCGCGCACGGCGGGCTCGGAGACTTTTCCGAAGGCCGCCCAGCATGCGTCCAACTTGGTCGCACACCTCCAACAGATGTTCCGCGTGCTCCCGAGAGAGAAACCCTAGCCGGGCGCTGAGGGCGAGCTGGGTCTCCATCTCAGAGAGCGACCCGCTTGAGATGAAAAGATGGCGGATATAGTCGCCGCGGGACCGAGAATGACCCTCGGCGACGTTGGACGCGACTGAGACCGCCGCTCGTCTCAACTGGCTTACGAGTCCGTAACGTTCGTGCTTGGGGAATTGCTCCGTCGCACGGTAGGTCTCTTCAGCCAGGTCCATCGATTGCTGCCAGACTCGGAGGTCGCGGTAGCTCCGCACGGGAGGAGTGACGGCAGCGGCCGTGGACACGAGGAACTCCCCATTGAGGGTTGGGGAAATTCCTCACGACGGCCGAGCAACGCGTCACCCATTCGTTGCAAGATGTCTCATTGCGTTGCGGAAATGGGGCTCGGGATCTGCACCCCCCGAGTCCCGAGCCCCGAGTCCCTATCCCCTAGTGAGCGCCGCTCCGATCAGCAACGCGATCAGGAACTGGACCCCCGCCGCCGTGTAGGCGACGCCCTTCGAGGCCTTGTGGGTCACCGCGATTCCTGTCGCCGTCAAGAACGCCCCGTACAACGTGAATGGGTTGATGCCGCGCAGCAGGCCGAGCGTGAACCCCTTCGCGTCGGGCGCGAGCAGATCGAGCCCGAGGGACGGCTGCAAGTCCAGCATGCTCGTGACCGAGCCAGGACCCCGCATCATCAGCACGACCACGCCGATCACCTGAAGCAGCGAGTAGGTGATCGCCGCGTAGGTGGTCACGCTGAGCAGCGTCGCGAATTTGCCTTCGCCGCCCAGGACCGATGTGCTCACCCACAGGATCAGCGCATTGATGACCAGGAACACGCCGAAGAAGATCGGGGCGATCACGATGCCCACGGCTGCGAACTTCATCCCCGTCTGCGCTTGTTCGGGCGTCATGTTGGGCGTCGCCGCGAACTGCGTCGCCAGGGCCGCCTTGGTGTAGGGCAGCTGCAGCGCCGTGATCACTACGGTGATGACAGCGAGGGCGAGGAACGGGGCGAGGAAGCGCGGCTTCTCGCGCACGCGCTCGAATACAGCCGTCGGCTCGAACAGGACCCGCACCAGATCGAGGACTGCGCCCATCACGACCTCCCGCACGAAAGGTTCGCCTTCCCGGACGGCTGGGACGGCGCCCAATATACGGGAATCGATGGTCGCGGCTAGGCGACTAGCCCCCGGTCCGAAACTCGACGGGGAACTCGATCAACACCGGAACGGCCCGTCCCCGGAACACTCCGTGGTGGAAGCGCGCTCGCAGGACGGCGTTCATCGCGGCCTGATCGAACCCCGGATGGGGACTCTTGACCACCTGGACCGAGGCTGGCTCGGCGCGACCGGTCGTGTCGATGATGGCGCGCACCAGGACTGTTCCTTGAATCCCCGCCTGACGCAGCAAGGCGGGATACTGTAGCCGCGGGCCCGAGAGGAACACGGGGCGCTGGTCTACCATGGACTCGGTGGACACATCATTGGCCACCTGGGCCTGCTTCAGCTTCTTCCAATAGACGACCACCTTGCCCTTGTCCGCGGCTTCCGCGCATCCACCTGAGGACCACTCGCTGGCGTGGAACGCTGGTACGAGTCGGTCGACCACCGCGAGGCAGTCGTGATCGCGTGCCTCGCGGACCCCTGCGCCGTGACCCATCACATTGCCCTGTGCATCGAACACGAACGCGACGGCCGCGCCCGGGAGCGGGTGCGCAAACACCTCCGGGTGATACCGATGCGCAAAGACAATGGCCGATTCTTGGCGAGCCTTGGCCGATGGCTCCGTCGCTGATTTGAGACCGACCGGTCGCGGCGCCTCGCAGGCGGCGATGATCGTCGCGGCCGCCACTAGGCTGGCTGCAGTCGCACCCGCCCAGCGCCCGCGTGGCAAGGCCGTGGCCATGCGGCGGATCCGCCGCCCGAGGAACGAGACCGGTTCGCCCAGCGCGGGCGCACCCAGCGGCAGCCGGGCGCGGCGCTGTCCGACCCGTAGCAGCAGCTCGGCGTACGCCGGTGTGTCACCGCCGCGCGCCAGCACGCGGGCGTCGCAATCCATCTCCACTGCCAGACGCAGCCGCCGCAGCTGCCACCACAGCGCCGGGTTCCAGGGCGCCAGCACGAGCGACGCTGCTCCCGCGGCGCGCAGCCAGGGATCATGAGCCCGCACGTGTTCGTCCTCGTGCAGCAGCATCAGGCGTCGCTCGCCGGAGCGGAGCTCGAGCGACCACGCGGGAAGGACGACCTGCGGGCGCCACACGCCGACCACGGCCGGGCCGACGTTTTCCGACACGAGCACGGTCCGACCGTCCAGGGTCGTGACGCGCCAGCGGCGGCGCCATGCCGCTAAGCGGAGGCCGGCGCCGACGAGGGCGAGCGCCACCGCCCCGGCGGAGAGGCCCCACGCCCACGTGAGTGCGGCGTCGAGGTCGCCCAGCGAGAACGAGCGCGCTGGCGGGAGAAGCGGGCGATCCACGGGCTGCACCCTGGTTGGTGCGATCGCGACGGGTCGCGTCAGCGGGATCGGCAGCGTGTCGAGTGTATTCGGTCGAAGCAATGCCGCCGCCGGCACGAGATACGAGCCTGCGAGGGCCACGACCCAGGCCCAGCGAGTGGCCCGCCCTGCGAGGTGGAGCGCTCGCTCGAGCGCTTCGCCCACCACGACGAACAGGATGGCGATGGCGACGCAGTACAGCATCCAGGCGGCGATCATGGCTGCCTCTCCCGGAGCCGATCCGCCAGCAGCTTCCGCAGGCGGCGCAGCTCCTCCTCACTGAGGTTCTTGTCGGATACCAGTTGGGTCAAGAGCAGCTCGGGCGAGCCGTCGAACACCTTGTCCACTAGGCGGCGGAGCGCCGACCGACCGGCGGCTTCCCGTTTGACCAGCGGCTTGTAGCGGTGCGCGCGGCCGTCTTCGGTGTGGCCGACGTAGCCCTTTTGCTCGAGCGTGCGGAGGACGGTCAGGACCGTCGTGTAGGCGAGATCATCGGCAATCCGCTCGCGCACTTGGGCGACGGTGGCCGGCCCGACGTCCCACAGTACGCTCATCACGTCGAGCTCCCGATCCGTGAAGCTGATTCGCACCCCGGCCCCCAGCTACTAGTGTTATAGTAGATGGTAGGGGCCCGCGCGCGGCTTGTCAACTAGCTATTTAGTAGATGGAGACGCCGGGCCTGTGGCGGGAACGCAACGGGGAGGTTGCGTCGGAGCAACCTCCCCCAACCTCCACAACCTCCCTAACCTGCTTTAGATGGAGGCGCGGGGAATCGAACCCCGGTCCGAGAATGACTCCGCTACCGCTCCTACGTGCGTAGACGAGGCTTGTGGTCTCGCCACCGCGGCGCCTCGCCGGCCGCGGCAGCGACGAGCCCTTAGAAACTCTTACGCGACCCGTTCGGGCCCCAGGTCACGCCAGCCCGATTTTGCGATACGTGAGCGCCGCCTCAGGCGGGCTGCCACTCACGCAGGTGCGTGAAGCCGAAGCTTACGCAGCCAGTGCCAGGTTTGAATTGGCAGTTATGAATTTTGCCAGTGGTTTTACCAGGTGACTGACGACCTGGGCACGCAGCGTTAGCCTCGTCGAACCCGTCGAAGCCTGTCGCCCCCTCGAGGCTAACCTAGCCGCGGCCCCCGGCTTTTTCAACGGTTCACGCACGCTTCCCCGCAACGTGCAGACGCTCGGAGACGTAACGGCCGGCGGTGGACGGGGCGATCGAGCCGGCGCTGGCTACGTGGCCGTGGTGAATCTAGGTTACGGCTCGTCGGGCCCGAGGCGCGAGGAGCAGTGGTAGGACGATGGCCGTGAAGAGGCGAGGCATGAGAAACCTCCGTGGACTCGAGTCTTGATCTAGGCGCGAACCACAAGAAACCGGCTAAGCGACTCCGCGAGGGCAGCCTACCTGCTCGACCGCACCGTATCACAGCCGCGACAAATTCACGGACCGAGCTCCAACTCCGCCCGATGAGCCGCCAGAGAATCGCTCAAGGCGTGCAGCGCGACCTCGAGCGCAAGGCCGGTGGCGCGCCCCCAGGAGGTGTGCAGCGGGCCCGTGCCACCCACGGTCAGCCACGTGAAGGTGCGCCCGGTGCGGAACGAACGGGCATTCAGGCGGAGCGTTACGCTCGCCGACATGTCGCCGGACATCGCGCTTCCGACCTGCAGGGAGTCGACGTAGGCTGAGCGGATATAGGTCGGATCCCCTTCGGTCAGTCGAAGCCGGGCGCGAGCGCTTTGAAACGAGGGGACGAGCAGGATGTCTGCGACTGACGTGTCGGCCGGGCCGGCAATCAACGGTTGCACGTCCGCGGCAACACGCCTGATCTCGACGACCGTAAACGACTCGGTCACTAGCGCGGAGAGCGCCCTGGCACCCGCTTCACCGTAGTGAAACACCTGCTGCACGCCGTTCTTCTCCCGGGACAGGTACGTTTCGAAGGACGGTGTGATCAGGAGGAGTGCGCGGGCTCGTATCCGCGGCGACACCGGTGGGATCTTCTGAGGCGTGACGGCCGGAGTGAAATGGACGACACAGGCCGCTGTCGTGCCGAGACCGAGAAGGAACCAAGACACCCGCTTCATTGTCGCTGCACCCTACTCCTTCGGCGTCAGCAACTCCCGGAACGGCGCGTAGTCGCGCAGCGACTCGAATGCGAGATCGACGTGCAGGCCGTGGGCGTGCGGGTACCCCCGGGCGAACGCCTCCTGCAGCAAGGCCACGGCGGCGTCCCGCTCGCCCAGCAACGCCTGAATCCGCGCCCGCCACACGGTGGGCCGGCCGAACAGATAGGGCCGCTTCACCCGCGCGAGGGTCTGGTCCACGCGCAACGCCTGGTCGCGGTTCCCCTGGCGCGCGGCGACCGCGCCCAGGTACCCGAGATAGTCCATCTGGTCCCACCCGTCGCCCATTACCGCGACGGCCGCGAGCGAGTCGCTCCGGCCGGGGCTCTTGTTCGCGGCGAGGCCCTCGAAGCCGCGCTGCGCGTCGGCGAGCCGTCCCGCCGTGTAGGCGACGAGTGCCACGCGCAGCTGGTGCGCCGCGGAGGCCGCCTCTGCGGGTGGACGGGCGGCCAGCCAGTCGCGAGCCTCGGCCAGCGTCGTGTCCGCTTCCGGGGCGTGGCCATGCGCCCGCAGCTCGACGGCGGCCAGCAGCAGCACGTCTGCCGGCGCCCAACCCTGCACGCGCGGCAGGTTCTCGCTCGCGGCGACCCGGCGCCGCATGTCCGCCACGCGGCCCAGTGCCGCGAGGGCCCGAACCTCGGTCGTCAGGATCTGCGGGTTGTCGGGAAACCGGCGCACGCCCTCGAGCGCCTGCTGCAGCTCGCGGCGATGGTCGCCCAGCAGGTGGAGCGCGGTGGTCAGGTCGTACCAGTACACCCACCACCCGCGAGTGAACCCGCGGTCGGGGCCGAGAGTCATAAGGGCGTCCACCGCCTCGCGCGGACGATTGAGCGCCATCGCATCCTCGGCGACCAGATAGAGGGCCTCGGACGCGGGCGCGAGATGCGTCATGGCGCGCGCGGCCCGGAGCGCCTCGGCTCCATCACCCCGGCAGGTCGCCAGCACCCACGCCAGGTAGGCCCGGTCGAGCGGAGCGAGCCGCCCGGCGTACCGCTCCAGGGCGTGGCCGATGGAATCGGCCGCCGCGAACTCCCCGAGATTCATGTGCGCGTTGGCGGCGAAGATCAGCGGCAGGCGGAACGTCGTGTCCTCCGCGGACCCCCGCTCGAAGTGCGCGATCGCCCCGCGCATGTCGAATTGGACGAACCGGTCGAGTCCGGCGATGAACTCCTGATACGCCTGGAAGTTGGGTGGTTGGCTCGCGGTGGTCGCCCACTGGCTGAGCCGGGCGTCGAATAGCGTCGCCAGCGCGGCCATTACGCGCTGCCGCAGAGCTTCGACGGCGGCGAGCGGCTGCGCGATCGGTCCCGCCACCGGGTCCAGTGCGCGCAACACCGTGCCGTCGTTCGCCGCGGAGATCTGGACCTGGAACCGGATGCTGTCCGCCTGCCGATAGTACGCGCCCGACACCACCGTGCCGGCACCCGTCTCACGCGCCAGGCGCTTGATGCCGGCGGCATCGAGATGGCCGGGTCCGTGCTCGCCCGATACCAGCGACGAGCTCATCACCGACACCGACGGCACGACCTCGACGAGACCCGTCTGGGCCAGGCCCTGCGTGACCCAATCGGCCGCCATGTGGCCGACGTTGTCGAGCGAGCGGTCCCCGGTGTGGTTCTCGATCACCGCCACGACCACGCGACGGTCGTTGAGGTACGGCGCGCGCTGGCGCAGCAGGAGGACCGCCCCGGCGCCGAGCAGGACGACGGCGCCGCCCAGGACGAGCACGGCTCTCCGTCCCCGGCTGCCGGCGAAGACGCCGCGCGTCGGCACACTCGCGCGATGCGCCGGTGCTCCGAGCGCGGCGGCGAACTCGGTCGCCGTGGCGAAGCGGTCATCTGGGAATGGGGCGAGGGTCCGGGAGATGGCGTGCTTCACGGCGCGCGCGACGTCGGGCCCGGCTCGCTGCATTGCCGGCGCCGTCTGCAATGCCGTCCAGTTGTGCACCCGGCGTTCCGTCATGCTCGGCGCCGGCGGCTCCCCCGCCAGCATTTCGAACAGCACGCAGCCGAGGCTGTAAATGTCGGTGCGGGCATCGAGATCCCCCAGCGCCATCGCCTGCTCCGGGCTCATATAGCCGGGCGAGCCGATCGGTTGGCCCGCCTGGGTGAGCGTCAGGCTGCCCGCGGCGCTGATCGCGCGCGCGATGCCGAAGTCGGCAACGATCGCGTGGTTGCTCGAGAGGAGGATGTTCTCCGGCTTGATGTCGCGGTGAATGATGCCCTGGGCGTGGGCGAACGCGAGCGCGTCGGCGGCGTCGCACGCGATCTGGAGGGCCGCTTCGAGCGGCAGCCGTCGCTCCCGCAACAGCCGATGTCGGAGCGACTCTCCCTCGACGTAGGGCATGACGTAGTAGAACAGCCCGTCGACTTCGCCGGCCGAGAAGATCGGGACGATGTGCGGATGGCTGAGGTTCGACGAGAGGTCCACCTCTCGAATGAACCGCTCCCGCAGGAGACGGGTGGATACCTCGGGATCCAGCACTTTGATCGCCACCCGGCGATGCGGATGCTGCTCCACCGCCAGGAACACCCGGGCCATGCCACCGGCGCCGATCTCGCGCTCGACGTCGTAGCGGGGAGCGAGACCCTCGCGCAGGGAGTCGAGCACGTCGAGCATCTGCCCAAGCTAGTCGTCGGCGGTCGACCAAGCGAGTGGCGCGTGCGCCTACTGGCCGATTTCCGCCGGCGCGCTACAATTGCCGGGTGAACAGCGGAGGTGCTGTGCGGAGCTCTCCCTACCTGCGGCTGGTGGCGTATTACGGGCTGCTCGGCCTCGCCGTGTGGCTGCTCGTCCGATTCGTGCCCAGCATCCCACAGCTGTTGGAACGGTTCCGGGAGGTCTCCCTCCTGCAGACCGTCGCCAGTCGTAACCGTCTGGTCGAAGAAGCGACCGCGGCGGCCGGAACCCTGTCGCAGGGTCAGTGGGCGCTCGTCACGTTCCTGTCGATGCTCACGGCGCTGCTGCTCGTGCTTCCGGTCTCGTGGGTGTACATGCTCACCAAGCAGCGCTCGGGATACGACCAGTCGGTCGTGCAGACCGTCATCATCTTGCCCATGACGGTCGCCGCCACGGTGATCCTGGTGCAGAACAGCCTCGCGCTGGCGTTCACGCTCGCGGCGATCGTCGCGGCGGTACGGTTCCGCAACACGCTCAAGGACACCAAGGACGCGGTCTATATCTTCCTCGCCCTCGCGGTCGGGGTCGCCGCCGGCGTGTTCGCTCCAACGGTCGCCGCGGTGATGTCGGTCATGTTCAACGCCGTCGTGCTCGTCCTGTGGAAGCTCAACGTGGGCAACATCTACGCCGACCAGCGGGGACGCATGCCGGCGCTGCCGCCCGCCGAGGGGCTGCTGGGCCCGCGGCGGCGGGCCTCGGCGGCGTTGGCCGTGGGAGATCCCGATCTGCTGGCGGCACTCGCGCCCCATGAGCTCGAGGAAGTCGCGGACCGGGCGGCCCGGCTGCAAGCCTACGTGCTGGCCCGGGAGGGCGACGCCAAGGAGAAGCGCTTCAACGGCGTGCTGCTGGTGCACACGACCCAGCCGGAAGCGGCCCAGCGATTCGTCGAGGACCTCCTCGAGGTGCAAGCCCGGCGCTCGCGGCTGGCCGAAATCGTGCCCGCGGAGCGCGGCCGGTCGACGCTCGAGTACCTGGTCCGGCTGCGGGACGAATTCCTGCCCGCGACCCTGCTGGAGGCGTTGAAGGCGCGCGGCAGCCCCCCGGTCGACGCCGTCGAATACCGCTCGCTCCGCGGCATGAAAAAACGTAAGGAGGAGTGAGTGTTTCCGGCATGGCGGTCGGCCGCCCTGGCGACACTGTGGATCGGGATACCGGGGTGCGGTCCCGCGCGTGGAGTGAGCGCTCCTCCCGCACCCTTCCCCGCCGTGCCGGCCGCGCAAGTCGACGTGACGCTCTTCTTCATCGGCGACGCGGGCGCGCCGGCGGCGCCACCCGACTCGGAGCCGGTCCTCCTGGCGCTCCGCGCTGCCGCTGCTACCGCTTCCCGTCCCGTCGTCGTATTCCTCGGTGACAACGTCTACCCGCGCGGACTGCCGGATTCGGCCGACGGTGGGCGCCCCGAGGCGGAGCGGCGGCTCGGCGCCCAGCTCGCCGTGCTGCGAGCGAGCGGCGCGCGGGGCGTGTTCGTGCCCGGGAACCACGACTGGGACCGGCAAGGGCCCCGAGGGTGGGACGCGGTGCGGCGGGAGGAACGGTTCATCGGAGCAGGTGGCGGCGGCGCCGTGCTCTTGCCCGGTGGGGGCTGTCCCGGGCCCGCCGTGCTGGACGTGGGACAATCTGTGCGAGTCGTCGCGCTGGACACGCAGTGGTGGCTGCAGGACGGGCCGAAACCGCGGCATCCCGACTCCGCATGCGCCGCGGACTCGGAGCACGAGGTGATCGACTCCCTGCGCGCGGCACTGGGAACAGCCGGCGAGCGCCGCGTAGTCGTCGTCGCCCACCATCCGCTGTCGAGTGGCGGTCCACACGGTGGGCATTTCGGCTGGCAGGACCACCTCTTTCCCTTGCGGGACGTGAAGTCGTGGCTCTGGCTTCCCCTGCCCCTGATTGGCTCCGTCTATCCGATCGCCCGGGAAAGCGGAGTCTCGAGCCAGGACATGTCCAGTCGCGCGTACCGGCGGCTGCGGGCCGACCTGGACAGCGCGTTCGCCGGCTCCGCGCCGCTCGTCTACGCGGCGGGGCACGACCACACACTGCAGGTGATCGGCGGGACGAGCGCCCACTACGAGCTCGTGAGCGGCGCGGGCATTTTCGGGCATCGCGACCGGGTCGTAGCGCTCGACCACACCCGCTTCGCACGGAGCGCCAGCGGGTTCATGCGGATCGATTTCCTGCGCGATGGCCGCGCCCGGCTGGAGGTGATCGTCGTCGAGCGGGACGGATCCGCCGCGGAGGCCTTCGGACTATGGATCAACTGAGCGGGGCGCGTGGGGCGCTCCTGAGCCTGGGGCTCGCGGCGGCGCTGGCGCCGCCCGCCCTCCTCGGACAAACGGCCGGCAGCACGGTGCCGCCGGAGCGACGCACCGTCGTCGCCGGCGCACATTACCGCGCGGGGTGGCTGCACCGCGTCTTGTTGGGTGCGCATTACCGCGACCTCTGGGACACGCCCATCGAGATCCCGGTACTCGACCTGTCGCGCTTTGGCGGCGGGCTGACTCCCGCCAGCTGCGGTGGCCGGCGTCAGACCAAGTCGCTGCGCTTCCTGGGCGGGGACGGCCGGCAGTACGTGTTTCGCTCGGTCGACAAGGACCCGACGTTGGCGCTGCCACCCGACCTGCGAGCCACGTTCGCCCGGGCCGTGATCCAGGACCAGATCAGCTCGGCGCATCCCGGCGGCCCGTTGGTGGTGGCGCCGCTGCTCGACGCCGCGGGCATCTTGCACGCGGCGCCCCAGATCGCGCTCTTGCCGGACGACCCGCGCCTGCGAGGCTTCGACTGCGTGCGCCCGGGCTTCATGGTCGGGATGATCGAGGAGCGTCCCACGGAGCCCCCCGACAACGAGGTGGCATTCGCGGGGGCGGTGGAGCTGGCCGCGACGAAGCGCCTGTTCGAGCATCTCGAACACGACTCGCGCAATCGCGTTGACTCCCGCGCGTTCCTCGCCGCGCGGCTCATGGACGTGTTCATCGGCGACTGGGACCGGCATCACGACCAGTGGCGCTGGGCGCGCTTCGATTCGGCGGACGTCCGCTGGTGGCGACCCATCCCCCGCGACCGCGATCAGGCGTTCGCTCGCCTCGACGGCCTTCTCGTATGGCTCACCGGGTTTTACTGGCCGCAGGTCATCGGCTTCGGAGACGACTACCCCAGCATCTGGCGCCTCACGTTCACGGGCCAGGTCCTGGATCGACGCCTGCTCGTGGACCTCGAAAAGCCGGTTTGGGACTCGATCGCGAGGAGCCTCCAGGCGCGACTCACCGATTCGGTGATCGCTGCCGCGGTGCGGCGGCTGCCACCCGAGTACTACCAGAAGAGCGGCGCTGCCCTCGAACGGGCATTGCGGCGACGGCGCGACCACTTAGCGCAGATGAGCGACCGCTACTACGCGCTCCTGGCCGGCGTCGTGGAGATCCACGGTACCGACGACCGCGACATCGCGGAGATCGAACGCCTTCCGGGAGGTCGAGTGTCCGTGCGTCTGTCGACGCGCGCGGGGGAGGCACCGTTCTACCAGCGGACATTCCACCGCGGGGAGACCGAGGAGATCCGCCTGTACCTGCACGGTGGGGACGACCGGCTCGTCGTGCGCGGCGTCGACGGATCGGGACCGCTGGTTCGCGTGATTGGTGGCGGGGGAGACGACCAGTTGACCGATTCCGCGCGCGCCGGGACGACACGGTTCTACGACGATCGTGGGAGCAACCGCTTCGTGATGGGGCCCGGGACGTCCGTGGATCGACGCCACTACGACGAGCCGCCACGCGACACGTCGACGCTCGGTCGCCCGCGCGATTGGGGGTCCCGCTGGATGCCACTGACGTGGCTCGGGTATTCGCCGGACGTCGGGCTGTGGGTAGGCACGGGCGTTGACGGCACCGGGTACGAGTTTCGGCGGCTCCCGTACAACTCGCACGTGAGAGTGCGCGCGGGATATGCGACGACCGCACGGACCTATCGCGCCGAGCTCACGGGCGAGTTCCGCGGCATCGTGCCTCCCGTTGTCGTGTCGCTTCGCATGCGCGCGTCGGGGATCGATGTGCTGCGCTTCTACGGGTTCGGGAACGAGACACGCGATACCAGCTCGAGCGACTTCTATAAGGTGAAGCAACAGCAGTACCTCGTCGCGCCCGCGCTGGAGTTTCGACTCTCCGAGGCGGCGAGTCTCTCCGTGGGCCCGGTGCTCAAGTTCGCGCATACCCACCTCGAACCCAACAAGTTCATTACCGTCGCGCGCCCATACGGTGTGAGCGACCTGGGCCAGGTCGGCGCGGCGGCGGACTTTCGCGTCGACACCCGCGACCAGCCGCGGGCCGCGCACCGCGGGGTCACCTTCGGCCTCGGCGGGAGCTATTACGCCCGGGCGCTCGACGTCACCGCGCCGTTCGGCGAGGGCCACGCCGAAGCGAGCTGGTATCTCACGGCCCGCTTCCCGTTGCAGCCTACGCTCGCCCTGCGCATCGCCGGGCAGAGGGTCTGGGGGCAGTACCCGTTCTACGAAGCGGCCTATATTGGTGGGGCGACGACCGTACGAGGCTTCGTCGAGCATCGCTTCGCGGGTG
>Ga0209474_10002881_pt1 | contig 15502 bp, 14 predicted proteins | sample GraSoiAngelo_145_FD_185902 | JGI IMG/M metagenome (GOLD analysis project Ga0209474, IMG submission 185902) | Grasslands soil microbial communities from the Angelo Coastal Reserve, California, USA - 14_1009_05_20cm (SPAdes) (version 2) | ecosystem: Environmental > Terrestrial > Soil > Grasslands...
TCTCGCGGTCCCACCAGGCGTTGGCGATCATCCCGTGGGTGGCGGGGAATGCGCCCGTGGAGATGGTCGAGTGGCCGACGCAGGTTTCCGTGGCGGCGTAAGGATAGGCGGCGTCGCGGAACCACGCACCTTCTTCGACGAGGCGCTTGAGGCCACCGGTCCACTGGAAGAGGAACTTGTCGACGTAGTCGGCGCGCATTTGATCGACGACGAGGAGAACAACAAGTTTGGGCCTGTTGCCGGGTTCGGAGGATTTCGCGCTGGTGGTTTGCCCCTCAGCAGGAAACGAGAGTAAGAAAAGGGGCAGTAAGGCTGCCACACTCCAAAGGAAGCGTCGTGAGAAGCGCATCACACTGCAGACCATGGCCAGTTTTGCCTCCAAACCGCGATGCGAAGTTTATCATGCAGGGTTCCAGTCTTTCTAAGTGACTGGATTGACCGTTCGGCGGCCACCAATGATACGATTACGCGACCCATGCGCATCGTCGAAAAAGGACAATTGATGTCTGCGGAGGAAATCGACCGCACACTGCAGCGGCTGGCGCACGAAATTGTGGAAAAAAGCGGCGGAACAAAACACCTTGCTTTGATCGGAATCGTGCGGCGGGGAGTGCCGCTGGCGCAGCGGATTGCGCAGGCAATGCGCGGGATTGACGGCGTGGACGTGCCGGTAGGAGTGCTGGACATTACGCTGTACCGCGACGACCTTTCGAAAGTTGCCCCGCAGGCGGTGCTGCGTTCTTCAGACATTCCCTTTGGCGTCGACAATATGGATCTGGTGCTGGTGGACGACGTGTTGTATACGGGTCGGACGATTCGCGCGGCGATGAACGGGATTTTCGACTTGGGTCGGCCGAAGCGCGTGAGGCTGTGCGTGCTGATTGACCGCGGGCACCGGGAAATGCCCATCGAGGCGCAGTACACCGGGCGGCAGGTGCAGACCAGCGACACGGAAATCATCGAAGTGCGCTTACGTGAGATTGATAAGGAAGAGCGCGTGGTGCTGGTGGACCGTGTGGAATGATGCGAATGGGATAGTTGGAGTTTCAGGAATCGAGCTGGCTATCTTATGATTTGAGTGAGGACTTTGACTTACCGCTTCCGCGATCTGCTCGCTCTCGAACCGCTCACGGCGGACGAACTTCGATTTCTTCTCGACCAGAGCAAACCTTTCCAGGAAATCCAGAAGCATCCTCTGAAAAAGCTGGCGACGCTGCGCGGAAAAACCGTAGCGCTGGCGTTTTTTGAGAATTCCACGCGCACGCGCATCAGCTTCGGAACGGCGGCTTCACGGCTGGGCGCAGACACGATGAACCTGCAAGCGGAAGCGTCGAGCATCAAGAAGGGCGAGACGCTATTGGATACAGCGTTTAACCTGAGTGCGATGAAGCCGGATTGCTTTGTGATGCGGCATTCGGCGTCGGGCGCGGCGGATTACGTGGCGCGGCATCTGGATGTTCCGGTGGTGAACGCCGGCGACGGCACGCACGAGCATCCGTCGCAAGGATTGCTGGATGCGCTGACGATTCGCGACCGGCTGGGGACGATCGAAAACCTGAACGTGACGATTCTCGGGGACATTCTGCACAGCAGGGTGGCGCGGTCGAACATTCACCTGCTGGGAAAATTCGGGTGCAAGTTCACTTTGTGCGGACCTTCGATCTGGGTGCCGCGCGAGCTGGAAAAGATTGCGCCGGGCGTGCCGATCCGCTGCGTTTACAAGATGGAAGAGGCGCTGGAGGGCGCGCACGTGATTATTATGCTGCGTGTGCAGACCGAGCGGCTAAACGACCCGCCGCTTTCCGCCAACGATTACATTCTGTTGTACCAGTTGGATGCGGAGCGGCTAAAGCGCGCGCACAGGGATGCGATTGTGCTGCACCCCGGGCCGATCAACCGCGGGATCGAGATTACGCCGGACGTGGCGGATGGGCCGCAATCGTGCGTGCTGGAACAGGTCACGAACGGCGTGGCCGTGCGCATGGCCATCCTGTACCTGGTGATTGCGGGGGCGACCGAAAGCGGGACGCATCCGGCGCTGGAAGCGAAGCCAAAGGAATCCGCGAATGCTACTGATTAAGAATGGGCGGGTGATGGACCCGGCCAGCAAGACGGATGCGGCGCTGGACGTTTTGGTGGAGGGCGAAAAGATCAAAGAGGTGGGTCCTGCGGGGAAAATTGGAGCCGGGGCAGGCGCGGAAATACTGGATGCGAAGGGCTTGATTGTTGCGCCGGGATTTATTGATCTGCACGCACATCTGCGCGAACCGGGGCAGGAATCGTCGGAAACGATTGAAAGCGGGACGAAGGCGGCGGCGCGAGGAGGATTCACCGCGGTTTGCTGCATGCCGAACACGAAGCCGGTGAACGACAACGCTTCGGTGACGCGATTTATTCTGGACCGCGCGAAGGCCGCGGGCAGAGTACGGGTGTGGCCGATTGGTGCAGCTTCGCTCGGAAGCAAGGGCGAGGCGATCTCAGAAATAGCGGGGATGAAAGAAGCGGGCATTGTGGCGGTTTCGGACGATGGCAAACCCATTGCCACGGCTAAGCTGGCGCGGCAGGTGATGGACTATTGCGGGTCGTTGGATTTGCCGGTGATCGAGCACGCCGAAGACGTTTCGCTGGCTGCGGGCGGGGTGATGCGCGAGGGAGTGAGCTCGACGCGGCTGGGTTTGCGAGGGATGCCAGCGGCGGCCGAGGCAGTTTGCGTTGCGCGAGACGTACAGCTCGCTGAATTGACCGGAGCGCGGCTACATATTGCGCATCTTTCGTCAAAGGCTTCGCACGAACAGGTGCGCTGGGCCAAGTCGCGCGGGTTGCGGGTGACATGCGAGGTAACGCCGCACCACTTCACGCTGATTGACGAGGACGTGACGTACGATTCGCGGTTCAAGATGAATCCACCGCTGGCCGCGCGTGAGGATCGGGCCGCACTGCTGGAAGGGCTCGCGGACGGGACCGTCGATGCCATTGCGACGGATCATGCGCCGCACGAGCCGGCACTGAAAGATGTCGAGTTCGACCGCGCGCCGTTCGGGATTCTGGGATTCGAGACAGCGCTGGGGCTGGCGCTCGAGCAATTAGTGCATTCGGAAAAGATTTCGCTGATGCGCATGGTCGAACTGTTTACGACGGGGCCTGCTCGAGTTCTCGGGATCGAGCGCAAGATCGCGGCGGGCCAGCCGGCGGACCTGACCATATTCTCCACGGACCACGCTTGGACCTATCGGGTAGACGACTCACCGAGCAAATCGCGAAATTCCCCTTTCGATGGAAAGAAGTTCAAGGGCATACCGATGGCGACCATCGTCGGCGGGCGAATCGCGCATCGAGTTCAGTGAGACAAGACCGGTTGGCGCTTCTGCAGCATTCGCAAAACACACAAACCAGCGCAGCCAGCTGCAAGGTGCTTGAGTGTGTGGCCACTCAAGACGTGGCCGAACGAGAAGATCTGTCGGTCTGCGGTCTCGCAAATCTTGGCAAGTACGTAGAGGCCGGCCACCGCGAGCAGGTCCGAGCCGTGCGTGTAGCGCGGCGGCAATAAGAGCGCAGCAAGAAGAATCAATACGGCATAGACTTGCACCGCGGCATAAAGCCGCAAATCTCCACGCCCTCGAAGTTCGCTGAAGTACCACAGCAGGACGCTGCCGATTCCCAATGCGACAAGAATGGGAAGCAACCATAGACCAGTCGACAAATGGATGCGTTCGGCGATCATCGCTGCGACGAGAGGCATGAACACCAGCGTCATGGGCAGCCGGTCCCAAACGAGCCGGCCGTTGTCAGGTGCGATGTGATAGTAGGAAGAGCCGAGAGCGGTGAGAAGAAGCCCCACGAAGAGGATGCAGTAAAACCATTTCTCACGGGCGTCGATGAATTGTGCACGGCTGGATTCCTTGTTCAGGTACGACAGGCCGGCGACGCCAGCGACCGCGAACAGGAAATTGGACGCGACGTTCCCGAGGTTTGGAATGCCAAACCAGCTTCGCTGGTCGGCAAAGTGATGATAGGAGAGAGGCTGCGCAATGCGCGGGACAAGCAGACCGCCGACTCCCAGAGCAATCGTCAGGCCAACAATCAGGTACGCACCCGCTCGTTGCGAGATCAACAATTCCTCGATTCGCACAGGAGTATAACCGCAACAATGCCAGGGGCGATCCTTTTTCCTCACTTAGAATCGAAAGCTGAGAGCGTCCTCAGTGTGCGGCGGGTTCGGCGGCGGGATGCAGGCCGTGCTGAGGCACCTCGTGAATGCCGCGGGCAGGCGGCTCGATGCGCTGGCGGTAGAAATGGTCGAGGGGGATGCGGCCCTTGCCAATGGCGTAGCCCTTTTCAATGGCTTTGGTGACGTAGGTTTTGGCCAGCGCGGCAGCTTCGAAGAGCGAACGGCCGGAGGCGAGCTGCGCAGTAAGCGCAGAAGAGAAGGCACAGCCGGTGCCGTGGGTGTTTTCGACTTTCACCTTGTCGGCGGCAAGGTGAGTCATTTCCCCGCTTTCAAAGAGAATGTCCACAGCGCGCTCCAGGTGCCCGCCCTTCACAATCACTGCGCGTGCGCCCATCTCCACCAGCTTGCGCGCGGCCGTCTCCATGTCCGCTGGCTCCTTGATGGTTAGTCCCGTCAAGACTTCGGCCTCGGGGATGTTGGGCGTGATCACGTTGACGCGCTTGAGCAATTCGGTGGCGACGAATTTGATTCCGCCGGCGTCCAGAAGCTCTGCGCCGCTGGAGGATTTAATCACGGGGTCGAGAACGATATGGGCGAACTTGTTGGCGTCAAGGAATTCCGCGACGGCAGCGGCGTTGCCGCGGTTGCCGAGCATGCCGATCTTCACGGCCGCGATGTTGCAATCCTTGGCGAGCGCTTCGAGTTGCGCCCGAAGCTCCGCGCTGGGAGTGTTGTGAACGGTTTCCACTCCCTGGGTGTTCTGGACCGTGAGCGAGGTGACCGCGGCGATCCCGTAGCAGCCGTGGGCGGCGAAAGTTTTTAAGTCGGCGGCCGTGCCGGCGCCGCACGATGGATCGAATCCCGCGATCGTCAGGAGAATCGGCGGAGCGCCGTGGCCATTGTGCCCGTTGGTCATCGTTCTTTCTTCTTTCCCATCGAACTTCTTTCCGCCTTCATCTCTGTGGCGGCGGCTTCATGCCACTCTCTTGCTTAGATTCGCGTGGGAGGCGGCGCGGTTTACTGCGCTTCGCAAAAATCGTTGGCTCCAAGCGAAAATTGCCGGCTGCGTCCATGTCCGCTGGAGGATTGTTCTCCTGCGGCTTCGGAACACGCCGGCAACTGCGAATGTACGCGCAGATTTTTTCCAGCGCAAGAAGAATTTCATAAAAAAACGCAACTCGGGCTTTCGGCTCGCGTCGCAAGGTGGCTCGTATGATGAATTGTGTTTGAAAAAGTGAGCTGTTAGCTCAGGGGAAGAGGCCGCGGACGAGCGTAGCTTCGGCGACGCGGCCTACCGCTAGAATCATGGCGCCGGCGCGCGGGGGAACGTGGTGCTTGCGCATGGTGTCCAACATTTCATTGAAAGCACGGACCATGACTTTCTGCAAGCGAGCGTTGACTTCGTCGCCGTCCCACATCAGGCCTTCCTGGTTCTGCACCCACTCGAAGTAGCTGACGGTGACGCCGCCGGCGTTGGCAAGAATGTCCGGCAGAACGGTGATGCCGCGGCGCGCCAGGATTTCGTCGGCATGCGGTGTCGTGGGACCGTTGGCGGCTTCGGCAACGACGCGAGCCTTAATCGCCTCGGCATTGTGCAGCGTGATGACGTTTTCCAGCGCCGCGGGAACCAGAATGTCGCACTTCATGGTCAGCAATTCATCATTGCTGATGCGGGAAGCTCCCGGCATGCCAACAACGGTCCCCGAACGTTCTTTGTACCGCATCGCTTTAATAGGATCGATACCGCGGGGATTGGTGACGCCGCCACGGGTATCGCTGAGCGCCACGATTTTGGCTTTCTTCTCGGCGAAGAGGCGGGCGGCAGTGGCTCCGGCGTTGCCAAAGCCTTGAATGGCCACGCTGGCACCGCGTAGCGGAATCTTCTTTACCTTGCAAGCTTCCTCAACGACGTAAAGCAGTCCGCGGGCAGTCGCTTCGCCGCGCCCTTCAGAGCCGCCAATGGATACAGGTTTGCCCGTAACGACGCCATGCGCCGCGTGGCCGATAGTCATGGCGTAGGTGTCCATGATCCAGGCCATCGTTTGCGCGTCGGTATAGACGTCCGGAGCGGGAATGTCTTGAGCGGGGCCGATCAGCGGGAGAATCTCGCTGGCGTAGCGGCGCGTCATGCGCTCGAGTTCGCTTTTGGACATACGCTTGGGGTCGCAAATCACGCCACCCTTCGCCCCGCCGAACGGGACGTTGACCGTAGCCGTTTTCCAGGTCATCCAGGCGGCCAGCGCTTTGACTTCATCGAGGGTAACGTTGGGATGGTAGCGGATGCCGCCTTTTCCTGGCCCGCGCGAAATGTTGTGCTGCACGCGGTAGCCGGTGAACACCTTCACCTGGCCGTTGTCCATCTTTGTGGGCAGTGAAACTTCCAAGACACGCTTCGGAGTGCGCAGAATCTGGCGCAGGCCGGTGTCGAGCTTCAGGAATTCCGCGGCCATGTCGAACTGAATCTGTGCGATCCGGAAGGGGTTCAGGTCTTCGCGCGGAGCAATGCGCGGCACCATGGGAGGTGCGCCTATCTTACCGGGATTTGTGGGCTTTGCGACCGTGGCCATTGGCGTCGGTCCTTTCGTCTGCTTGATTTACCTTGAGCAATCGTCTGCGTACCTGGCCCGGAATTGATCCTTAATTGCGGAGTTCCTCAGCCACTTGCTGCAAACTTTTTGGAACTAACAACATACGCATCCCGGCAAGCGATGGAACAGAAGTGCAAGAGCTCCTCGCCATCGCGCATGGGAATGGAGAGCGTCTCGTCCACATGCATGCCGCAGATCGGATCGCGCACCAGTCGGCGGGTCAGATTCGTAGTCTTTGGTTCCCCGGATGAATTCGCGCGCGCTTGTGGGACCGAAGCGCTCTGCAACAGAGAGCGGAAAACGCGGCGAAGCAGCTTGGCGCTCCAAGAGATTACGAGCAACCAAAACAGAAACCGGACGATGCGCGCAAGAAATGTCATAGGCTCCAAGACTGTTTACCGCGCTGGTACCCCCAAGTCCCAGTGAGGTGAGTGTATGTAAGGCGAAAAGGGGTAGTCAAACGAAAACGTGTAATTTCAAGAGGTTGCGGGGCTTGAGGGCAAAGGGGGCAGCGCTTGCGAGGCCTTAAATGGATGCAAGTCTTTTGTTTACAATAGGTTACTTGCAATGGAAGGGAATTGGGTGGCGTATTGACAGAAAAGCACAAGAAAGCTTCGGAGGAGGTTGAAAAGACACTATTTAGCTGCGGGAATGCGATCAATGGCCATGTAGGGGCGGAGAGCTTCAGGGATCAGGATCGAGCCGTCCGCCTGTTGATAATTCTCGACAACTGCAATCCAAGTACGGCCCACGGCGAGTCCCGAACCGTTTAGCGTGTGGACAAAGTCGCTTTTGCCGGCGCCCTTTGGCTTGAAGCGGATGGCAGCGCGGCGCGCTTGAAACGCTTCGCAGTTCGAGCAGGAAGAAATTTCGCGGAACTCGCTGCTCGAAGGAAGCCAAACCTCAATGTCGTAAGTCTTTGCAGAGGCGAAGCCCATGTCGCCGGTGCACAGCAGCACCGTGCGATGGTGCAGCCCGAGTCTCTGAAGAATGGCTTCGGCGTTTTTGGTCAGGGCTTCGTGCTCTTCGTAGCTTTTCTCCGGGTGCGTGAACTTGAACAGCTCAACTTTTTGGAATTGGTGCTGGCGGAGGATGCCCCGGGTATCCTTTCCCGCGGCCCCGGCTTCCGAACGGAAACAAGCCGTCCACGCGGTGACGTTTAAGGGCAGCTTTTCTTCCGGGATGGTCTCATCGCGATAGAGATTGTGCAGCTCGACCTCGGCTGTAGGAGTGAGCCAGAAGTCCGTGCCTTCCAATCGGAAGAGATCGGCGGCAAATTTTGGCAATTGGCCCGCGCCGGTAAGCGACGCGCTGTTCACCAGGAAAGGTGGGAGAATTTCAGTATAACCGTGTTCGCGCGTGTGAACGTCGAGGAAGAAATTCGCAAGGGCACGTTCGAGCCGCGCTCCCCAGCCTTTATAAACCGCGAAACGAGCTCCGGTCATTTTGGCGGCGGCTTCCAAATCCAGGATTCCTGCGCGCTCGCCGACTTCCCAGTGCGGCTTGGGCTGGAAGTCAAATTTTGGAGGCAGGCCCCAGCACCGGACTTGTTTGTTCTCAGCGGCGCTACTGCCAACGGGAACCGAAGAATGCGGCACGTTGGGAATGGTCAGCAGCAGTTCGCGCTGGCGGGCGTCGAGTGCGGCAATTCGTTCGTCGGCCTGCTTTACACGCTCGGAGACTTGCTTCATTTCCGCAATGAGGGAGTCCGCGTTCTTTTTTTCCTTCTTCAGGCGGGCAATTTCGTCGCTGGCCTTGTTGCGCTGGGCCTTGAGCTGTTCGGTGGCAGTGATCAGCTCGCGGCGTTCTTTGTCGAGCGCGCGGAAACCATCCAAATCGAGGGTCATGCAGCGCTTCTTCGCCATCTCGGCAAAGACGTCCAGGTGCTCGCGGAAGTAACTGAGATCATGCATGGGGTTAAAAGGATACCGTAAACCGCGAGAGGCTTGTAGCAGGGTTGGACTGGAATTGGACGCCGGAAGATCGCCTACGCTGGGCGCGGCACTTCGCTCATCAGCGCGAGCAGGTTGTTCTCGCTATCGCGGAAAAAGGTCATCCAGAGGTCGTACTTGGGCATCTGAGCGATCACGTGCGGCTCATCTTCAAACTTTGCGCCCTCTTCCTTGAGGCGTTTGTGAGCGGCGCGAATGTCGCCGACCTGGAAATAAAGGATGGAGCTGGGATGGTCGAATTCCGGTTTTTCCGCCTTGTCCAGCATAAGGCGAACGCCGCCGCAATCGAAAAAGGAGAGCTGCCCGGCGCGAAACAGATGCGGCAGTCCCAAAACATCGCGATAGAACGCCGTGGCCCGGTCCACGTCGTGCGCGTTGATGGCAATCTGGCCGATGCGGGAGAGTGTCGTATCTTCCTGCACATTCATAGTTAACCGTCCTCCGACAGCGCAAAAATACTCCAAATCGTTGAGGGCATTGAAATGCCGTTCAAGAGCCAGTGACGCGCGGTAAATGGACTATGCGTGCGGCATTTCGCTCATAAGCTCCATAATATTGCCGTCAGGATCGCTGAACGCAACCATCCAGAGGTCATAGGTCTTCATAGGAGCGATCAGGCGCGGAGGCGCTTCAATCTTAACGCCCAGCTCGACGAGGCGCCGGTGAGCGGCGTTGATATCTGGGACGCGGAAATAAAGAATGGAGCTGGGATGATCGAGCTCCGGCGAACTTGCGGGGCCAAGCATCAAACGCACGCCGCCGCAATCGAAGAAGGCCATGTTGCCTGCAGTGAAGAGAAGAGGGAGGCCGAGGACATCGCGATAGAATGCGGTGGCACGCGGCTGGTCGTGGACGATGATAGAGATCTGACCGATGCTCGAGATTCCCATACTTGCCATTCCTGGATTTGTTGCTGTGGCGTTCATAGTGATTGACCTCCGAGGGCGATTTAGTTAGCATAGCTAACTATATTCTATGACGGATGTCAAGCAAAAAAGTGTTGCGAGCGCCGAGCTGCTTCAGACCGCGGATAAGCTGCATTCCGCCGCGATTCATCTGCTCCGGCGGCTCCGGGTGCGCGACAGGGAGAGCGGAGTTGGTCCGGCGCAGCTTTCGGCGTTGTCGGTGCTTGTTTTTGGCGGGCCAAGATCGCTTGGCGAACTAGCGGATGCCGAGCAGGTGCGTCCACCGACGATGAGCCGCATCGTCTCAGGCTTGGCGGCAGCGGGGCTCGTGAGGCGCGAGGCGACAGAGGACGGCCGCCGGGTGCGGCTGGTGGCCACGGTGAAGGGTACGAAGATCCTTTGGGAGGGGCGGAAGCGTCGCGTGGAATCCCTGGCCAATGCGCTGGCGGCCCTCGATGAAACGGAGCAGGGACGCTTGAGCGAGCTGGCCGAATTGCTCCCGGAAATCGTCCACAAGATTTGAAGAGCGCTGCGCGCTGGGAAGTACTTCTGTACTGCCGCAGGGTACTTCGGTTGAGCGGGAAAGTACTGCGAAGAATGAAACCCGGGGCCTATCGACGAGGAATGCCCCGAAAGGCAAAATGAAATAGTAGTCGGAAGTGGTCAGGCCCATGGGAGCTGAAGCTATCTCCTGGGTTCGGTTTGCCGCTCGCGAGCGCGGCAAAGCGGCCGGAAGGGCCGAGCTTCTTCGGATTACAAGTACCCTCCATCCCCCACGCCCGAGCGGCCGGTGCCCCCACCGGCCGCTCATTTTTTGGTTCACAGTTTTTGGTTTTAAGTTCTAAGTGAAGAACAGGGAAACCTGAGCTGCGTAGACTGCCGCTTTGACCCGGAAGGAATTCGGCTTTGGGAACTGCTCGGTGTCAGCAAAAACGAAAAAGGGGGCCGGTGCAAGCCCCCTTCTTCATAATTGACGCCCCTAAACCGGTAACCGAGTCGAGGATCGGTTCCGGCCACCCCGGGAAGCCAATCTTTGTTAAGTGGAGGAACGTGGTGCAAGTCCATTGCCACGCGTTTCATGTCTAAGGAAAACCTGTGAAGACGATTGAAAGGACAGGGGTTAGGCAAAGAAAAGTGATAAATGAACATTCCCTTGCGACCGAGGAGGCTACAAAATCCCACAGGAACTTGCCGCCCTACCTACATTCTTTGGGAGCGGTTCTGGAAGATTGCTCAATTTACCAGCTTTACCGGAAGGCGTCGAAATTGAAAATATCGTTATTCCCAAAATTACACAACCTGTTGTATTTGAAATCGGCGGTGGCTCACTTGAAAGCTAAACTGATGCTCTTTGGGGGAGTCTGCAGCCAACGCTACGTCAGGCTCCAGCCAGCGACCCGAGCGATTGAGCGCGGCGATACCGGCGCCAGAGCCGCCATGCCGGAATGCCCAAGAGTGCAAGCCAAAGCACGAGGCTGGGGCCGGACTCCGCGAGAAAAAGAACCAGCGCCAAAAGGCTCTCGAACGCATTGCGGAAGCCGTTGACGGTGGCATTGCGAAGCTGCATCAAAACCGAAGGCGCCGGCGTATTGAGCTGGGCCTTGTACTCTTCGGCGAGCTTCAGGTCGATGGTGGCGAAGGCGACGCGATGCTCCAACGTTTTTTGCTCGGCCTCCATCAGCTCGATTTCGCCCCGCACACGGGCGATCTCCTGCTCCACATCTAAAACGTCCTTAACCTTGCCAGTCCGCGTCCGGAGAATGTCTTGGAGGCGAATTTCGGTCTCGCGGTCATTCTTGATGCGGGCAACAAGATCCGCATGCTGCTGAGTGACTTCTTCGCCGTTCTGCGTTTCTGCTTCCACGCGGCCGAGAGCTTTCAACTCGCCGATAGCAGCGGCAAGTTGCGGAGTTGGGATGCGGAGAGATGCCTGAATTACCCTCGCAGTGCCCTGCGGAGTGCTAACGCTGAGGTTGGCAGCATAGCCGTTGTGCCGCGTAAGAATGGCGTCAAGCGAAGCGCGCCCCACGTCGAAGTCCTTCACGACGAGCGACAGCGACACAGTACGCGCGATCATAGGGGACACTGTCTCGGTCTGTGGGGAGGCAGAGCCGGGTTGTCCCGGGAAGGGGATTCTGCGTACGTAGTATTGGCTATCTCCTGCATCGCCGCGGCTGATTGGGTTTCGGCCATGCTCGCGGAAAGGGTCGCGGCTCGCTTCTACATCGCTATTCGCCTTGTCATTCGTCTGAGACGAGGTGGCCTCAGCTATGTTGACAGGTGTGTTTCTCGCGGTTTCTGCGGCGCGCTGCCGGCCAATGGAGGCGGATTCGTTTGCTGCCATTTTGGAGCGGAGAAGGTTAGGAGTGGAAATCCATAGAAGCACCAGGAATGCGCATCCGGCAGTTGTCGACGTGAGTGCCCAGCGTTGCCAACTCCAGCCCCGAGGGGGCAACGTCCCGAAACCCGCAGCCGAAAGCGAAGCCAGGGTTTTCGTCGAGGCGGTGGCTACGTCGTCTCCAAGGTGAGGCTGGCTAGTAGGAACGGTCCATGCAGTGAGCGACCGGCTAGTTTTGGAAAGCGAGGCCACCATGTCGTGGCATTCGGTGCATTCGCTGATATGAGCGGAGACGGATTGCGCCCTGTCCGCGGAGAGCTCCCCGTCTAGAAAGGCCATTACTTCTTCGGGAGCAACGGGATGCGTTGTGGCATTCATGTGCGTTCCCCTTTCTGCGCGGTATTTGGCGAGGCGGCATGTGCTTCGGGCTGTGCTACTGCGTTTTTGATGCGTGATTCGGACGGCTCAAGCAAATCGCGGAGGGCAGTACGGGCGCGGAAGAGGCGGGAACGGACGGTGTTTAGCGGGAGCTGCAAGAGGTCGGCGATTTCCGCGTAGCTGAGTTGTTCGAATTCCCGGAGCATGACGATTTCGCGATCGACAGGTTCAAGTTTTTCGACCGCGCGGCGAACCCACAGGCCGGATTCCGTTGCATCGTGTTTCGATCGATCTGGAGCAGAGTTGCGGTGACCCAGAAAGGCCGCGCGAAACGCGGTTTTGCGGCGGTGAGCACGCAGGATCTTGAAGCCAATCGCATAGAGATAGGTGCGAAAGAGCGCGCGCGGTTCATAGCGGGCCGCAGCGCGAAGCAAGGCGAAAAACATTTCCTGGGTAAGCTCTTCGGCGTTGGCGGGATCGGAAACGCGGCGGCAGAAGAAGCCATAGATTGGCTGTTTGTAACGGTGAAAAAGCTCCGTGAAAGCTTCCGAGGAACCTTGTGTGAAAGCGAGCATGAGGCGTTCGTCACTCAGGCTGGGTTGTTGAGCTTCCGCCTGTGCAGGGGAGTTTTCCGGGTTGGCGGGCGCGTCGCTCATTGGTTTTCGCGGAAGAGTCTCCGAGTTTAGAACGAACGCCGGCAATGCGTCTTGCATCGTAAGCCGCCTTGGTCCTCACTAACGGTAATGTCGCGACAGGCCAAAAAGTTTCTTAGCGCAGAGAAAGAATTTTTCAAGTAAATCCCAGGCACTCTAAGGGTTGCCAGGTGGGCTTTGTATTGCCGAGTGGTCTGCTTTGCAAATTAAATTGTTTGGCTATCTAGATTGCGGCGACGCCTCAAGAAAGCCTGGAATGACCTCTGGGACCGTAAGGCGTTGTATGTAAAGAAGATACAAGCTCCATCCCCCGGTACCCTGCTGCGGCACAGCCCAAAGGACTAGGCGCCGATGGAGGAGCGGACGGCGTTGGCGAGGGACTGAGTGAATCGTTGAACGTCGGCTTCGTGCTCGGCTTCCACCATGACGCGTGCGAGCTGCTCCGTGCCGGAATAGCGAAGCACGATGCGGCCATTTTCGCCAAGGGCGGATTGTGCTTCGGCGAGGGCGCGGGAAACTTCGGGCAAAGAATCGAGCGGCGGCTTCGAGCGCACTTTCACATTAACAATTTGCTGCGGATAATCTTTCAAGCCTTCCACGAGCGATTCGATTTTTCCGTGCATCGAAACGAGCGAAGCGATTTTCACGGCGGTGAGCAAGCCGTCGCCCGCCGGACTGTCATCGAGGAAAATAATGTGGCCTGACTGCTCTCCACCCAGCACGTTACCGCTGCGGAGCATCTCTTCGAGCACGTAGCGATCGCCCACCGCGGCCCGCGCCAGGGTGATCTTTTCCTGGGCGAGAACGCGCTCGAGTCCCAGATTGGACATGGAAGTGGCTACGACACGGTTGCCCTTGAGCTGCTTCTGCGATTTCAGGAAGCGCGCGGCGGCCAGCAAGACGCCGTCGCCGTTCACCACTTTGCCGGTTTCGCAGACAAACAGCGCGCGATCTGCGTCTCCGTCAAAAGCCACACCCAATCGCGCTTTCTCCCCGACGACGCGCTTCTGCAGAGCTTCCAGATGGAGCGAGCCGCAGTTCGTGTTGATGTTCCGGCCGTCAGGAGAGACGCCCATCGCGACTACGTCCGCTCCGACCGAGCGAAACAATTCCGGCCCCAGCTTGCAGGCGGCGCCGTTCGCGCAATCGAGAACGATGCGGAAGCCGTGCAGGTTGGCCCCGGAGATCACTTTGCTGCGCAAGAAATCCAGGTAATCGGCGTCGAGCGAGCCATCGGCAGCGAGATGAAGCGGATTCTTCGGGGCTGCTTCCCCGCGATGTCTGAAAATGTCGGCCTCGAGTTGCTCTTCGACGGCATCCGGGAATTTCATGCCGGCATGCGAGAAAAGCTTCACGCCATTGTCTTGAAAGGGATTGTGCGAGGCGGAAATCACGACGCCGGCTTGAAAATCACTCTGGCGGACCAGGCAAGCTACGCCCGGCGTAGTGATGACTCCGGCGAAAGCAACGGTTGCCCCCGCTTGGGTGAGGCCCGCAGCAAGGAGAGATGCGATGTGCGGGCCGGATTCGCGCGTGTCCATGCCGATGAGCACTCGCGCGGAACCATGCTCGCGCTTGAGGTAGCCGCCTACGGAACGCCCGGTGGCGTAAAGTGTGCCGTCATCGAGAGGCGGAGTACCGGGAATACCGCGAATGCCGTCGGTTCCGAAAAGTTCTTTGGCCATGAAAGAGAGATGTTTCTCCCACGGGTCGCGGCGGCGGAAGGGTTGCAGCAGCGGCCTGCCTTCCTGAGGACAACTTCAAAAGTCTAACACAGAGGAAGTGACAGCTCCGAAATCCGGCCGACGGATGTCTTCTTCATAAAAGACCATGCCCCCCGCATGTAAACGGCTAGGAGAGCGCTGCATCCAACCAAGTAAAGCACCTCCCTCCGTTGCATTTGCAGGAATGTGCTACCTTGTACGTTGGGAGCCCAGCGTGTCCGTCGCTCAAACGCCGCCATCTGCAGTGCGCTTCACCGTGTCCAGCTTTAGCGCGCGGGTGATCGCCGCTGCCATCATTCTGCTCTTCCTTTACTATGCAGCGGGCGTGGTGATTACGCTGCTGTTTTCGATTCTGCTGGCATATTTCCTCGATCCGGCAGTTGAATTCCTGGAAAGGCTCAGGCTTCCACGCACGCTGGGCGCGATGGTGATGGTTCTGGTTCTGAGCGCGGTGTTGGGCGCGGCGGGGTACGGGCTTTGGACCAGAGTCGCGGACTTCGCGGCCGACTGGCCCAAGTACAGCGCTCAACTGCAGCGCGTAGCAGTGACCGTGCAGGGCAAGATTCAGGGAATCGAAGGGCAGGTTTCACAGATTGCACCCGCGGAAGGAGCCCCCGCGGCTTCGGCGGCTTCACGGGAACCAAGCGTCTTCCAGCCACTCATCCTTCGCGGTATCGGCTCCCTGTATGCCTTGTTTCTCGAAGTCACGTTCATGCCGTTCCTGATCTTCTTCATGCTGGCGGAAAAGCAGCAGGTGTGGCACGGAACGCTGCAGCTATTTCCCGTCTCGCGCCGG